>Ga0100388_10002484_pt1 | contig 15921 bp, 21 predicted proteins | sample CryGeymeta201512_FD_81536 | JGI IMG/M metagenome (GOLD analysis project Ga0100388, IMG submission 81536) | Groundwater microbial communities from Crystal Geyser aquifers in Utah, USA - Crystal Geyser metaG 2015-12 | ecosystem: Environmental > Aquatic > Deep subsurface > Groundwater | place... | reverse complement strand
TCTTTCCTATGTGTGGAGACGGAGGGAATCGAACCCTCGTCCAAAAAGTCATATAAAAGATTTCTACAAGCTTGTTCCCGTCGAACGGGACGTTTTTTGGCTTATTTTCTTTCGTAAATATATTAAAGCCATCAATATTTACAGCATTCCATCTGGTTTATGCCCGGCCAACCCGGATAGAAAACAAGTTGGCGGACAGAAGCTTCCGCTTTTTAGGCGTAGGCTACAGCGTAACGTTGTGTGTTGACGCTTAGTTTTGACCTCTTTTTAACAAGTGTGGGGTCAAACTTGGCTTGCAATCTTTTAAAAGAGCCTTTCGTCGAAACCGATCGTCCCCAAACTACCTTGCCCTAAACTCTGTTTCAAGCTCTCTTTCGATATCCTTTTTCTTTATGCTTTCCCTTTTTTCGAACTTTTTCTTAGCCTTTCCCAAGGCGATTTCAAGCTTGAATATCCGGCCCTGATTATACAACGCGACAGGTACCAGAGTCAATTTTCTCTGCTTGGCCCTGGTGGCAATTGCCAGAATTTCGTCTTTGTGCAAAAGCAGTTTTCGCGTCCGGGTTGGCTCATACTTTGCTCCAGCTACCGGGATATTGGCGTTTATCAAATAGACTTCCCTACCGATAATTCTGCAAACCGAATTTGACAAGTCCGCGTGTTTTTCCCGGATGGATTTGGCCTCACCTCCGGTTAGGGAAATCCCTGCCTCGAATTTGTCTTCGAGTTTGTAATTAAACCCGGCTTTTTTGTTATAAATCCGCATATAGGTTTATTATAATCTAATGGGCTTATTAGATCTTCTTTTCCCCAAAAAATGTTTGGAATGTGGACAAACGGGCAAATATATTTGCGGAAATTGTCTGAAGAAAGTACCACCCGGCGGGTGGATCAATAAAGAAACATACTCCTGTTTTAAATACGGGGGAGTAATTCGGAAGGCCATCATTGCGCTTAAGTACAAATACTCGGCCGAAATTGCTGGCGAGCTTGCCGAAATTTGCGTTAAAAACTTAATATCCAACCACTTTATATCCGGTTACCGGGCCTTGGTTCCCATTCCTTTGCATTGGTACCGCCAGAATTTCCGCGGTTTTAACCAAGCAGAAATAATTGGAGAAAAAATTGCGAAAAAAATGGGCTGGCGGTTTATTCCGGAGCTACTTATAAAGACAAAATCGACCAAATCCCAGGTTGAATTAAAGGGCCCCGATCGTAGAAAAAATTTAAGTGGCGTTTTTTCTCTTAATCCTGGTATCTTAGTATCAAAGTATCCCAGTATCATTTTGTTTGACGATGTCTACACCACCGGCTCTACCCTTAGTGAAGCCGCGAAGGTTTTGCGCCGCGCCGGAGTTAAAAATGTTTGGGGTTTAACGATTGCAAGATAATTGCGGTGGGTACAGGGGTCGAACCTGTTAGAGCTTACGCTCACGAGTTTTCAAGACTCGCGCATTACCGTCCTGCCCACCCACCTTGGCGGAGGATGCGGGAGTCGAACCCACCGACCGCTTACGCGGTCAAAGTTTAGCAAACTTTTGCCTAAGCCGCTCGGCATATCCTCCAGGCACTGCCATTATATCAATTTTTGGGGTATAATAAAGCTATGCCCGAAACTGCTCCAATGAAAGAACCGGAACCGGTGGTGGTCAGGCGTGAGCCGGAGCGGGATTTGGTTGTCTGGCAAGCCTTGGCCAGGCCCTTTAAAAGACGGGAAAGGAAGTTTTACGTAACCGTAATTAGCCTTGTCGGGATTGTCTCTCTGATTCTGTTTTTGGCCGAAGGGGCCATGCCTGTTATTCTTTTGGTTTCCTTGCTTTTTCTTTTTTACATTATGAACACAGTCCCGCCGGAAACAATTGAATACAAAATCACAACCAAGGGGATCAGTATGGCCGGCAAAAAGATGGGCTGGAACTTGTTAGGCAGATTTTGGTTTAGCCAAAAAGGGAATCAGGAAGTTTTGACTATTGAAAGCGCTAATTTTCCCGGAAGACTGGAGTTTATAATCGTTCCGGAGAAAAAAGAAGAAATTAAAAAAGCCCTTTCTTCATATTTGCCCGAGGAAGAAATTCCTCCTTCTGCTCTGGAAAAAGCGGCTGTCTGGATCTCAAAAAGACTGTCCGATAATTAAAATTGGGTCCCTGTGGCTTAACGGATAGAGCACGACCTTGCGGAGGTTGGGGTGCCAGTTCAATTCTGGCCAGGGACACTTAAGGAGGATGGGCGGGACGGTAACGCGTTGGTTTCGAAAACCAATTCTCGTAAGGGATAGCAGGTTCGACTCCTGCATCCTCCGCTTGCTTAAGTGTCCATGGTTCAATGGATAGAACGTCGGGTTTCGACATGCGAAGCATGCGCATTAAAAGCGTTCGTAGCTCAATTGGATAGAGCGTCAGCTTCCGGAGCTGGATGTTGGCAGTTCAAATCTGCCCGGACGCACACGCTTTTAATATCGAAACCGAAGCTTGAGAGTTCGATTCTCTCTGGACACACTTGAGTAAAAGTTATGACAACGAAGAGCAACAACATTTTAATCGGCGGGGCTTTGATTTATAAAGAATCCCGCGGCAAAAGGTTTTATTGGCTGGTGAATGATAAGGAAGGCCGATGGGAGATTCCTAAAGTGACAGTCAGGCGTGGAGAGTCCTCGCCCCGGGCAGTAATCAGGATGGCCGGAGAGCAGGCGGGCATGAACGTCCGGATTTTGGAAGAGGCTGGTCGTGGCAGTGGTGTGGTTGTGGTTAACGGTAAAACCCTGATTCAAAAAACTTACTACTACCTGATGGTTTTGAAATCAGCCGGTGAGGTTTTGGGTTTTGCCAAATATCAGTGGCTGGATTACAAAAAGGCCTTCAAAGCGCTTTATTTGAAAAAAGAAAAAGACGCTTTAAGCTCAGCCGAAGAGATGCTTAAGCAATGGGAGAAGGAAAAAAGAAGATAGGATGAGAAGGGAGTTTTCTTCGGGAGGAGTTGTTTACAAGAATGAGGGAGATAAAATCCTTTGGCTGGTCACAAAATCTGCGGTCAGTGATCTTTATCCTAAAGCCGTTTGGAGACTGCCGAAGGGTTGGATTGACGAAGGAGAAACAACCCAACAGGCAGCGTTGAGGGAGGTAAAAGAAGAAGGCGGAGTTGAAGCAAAAATTATCCAAAAGATAGAAACAGTAAAGTATTTTTTTACAACTTCGGACAAAAGCAAAGTGCTTAAATTTGTAACATTTTACCTGATGGAGTGGACTAAAGATCTTCCGGAAGGTTTTGGAGAAGAAACCTCCGAAATCGCCTGGCTGCCGTTTAACCAAGCCGTTAAAAGACTTAGTTATGGTGGTGAGAAGCAAATACTAAAGAAAGCCAAAGAACTTCTGGTATAATTAGCCCTATTAGGAGGAGTCGTATAGTGGTCTATTACACGAGTTTGGAGAACTCGGACTCGCAAGGGTCTCGTGGGTTCGAATCCCACCTCCTCCGCCAGTGAGAATAATTTATTTAAATTGCTGGTACGCAAAGACCGGAAGGGTCTTTTTTGATTTTGTTAAAGAAAATTCTCTAAACACTGATATTTTTTGTTTTCAGGAAGTCTCCCCGGAACTTCTCGCCGAACTAAAGAAATTACTACCTCATCATCAGGGTCTCTACGCAACCGGGAATAAAGTCGAGGTTTTGGGCTTTGTTTACGGCGAGGCAATTTTTGTTAGAAGGGATTTTGCAGTTTTAACCTCGGGGAAAATTAATCTCTACCGGCAGGTTGTCAATGATGTTGGTTATTTGCAGTTTGCGCAGGTTAAAACAGAGCAGGGGGAACTTTTTCTGGGCAACGTTCACGGCAAGGCTCGGCCCGGGACTAAACTTGATACGCCCGCCAGATTGAGACAATCCCGGAAAATAATCAACCATTTTTCGCGTTTTGCCGACCCGAAGATTATTGGCGGGGATTTTAACCTATTGCCGAAAACAGAAAGTATTAGACTTTTTGAAAAAGCAGGGTACAGGAATTTGATTAAGGACTTTGCCGTTAAAACAACCAGAAATAGGCTTTCCTGGGAGAATTTGAAAAATAGTGAGGAAAAACAATATTTTGCCGACTACATTTTTGTTTCGCCGGAAGTAAAAGTCGGAAGTTTTTCGGTGCCCGATATTGAAATCTCCGACCACCTCCCTTTAATTTTGGATTTTGAAGTATAATTGGGCTTAAGAAATGGCCGATCAAATTGCAGAGGTTAAGTTAAAGACAGACATTGTTCCCCTTATCGGTGAGCGGATTGAGCTGAAAAAAGCCGGCCGGAATTTTAAAGCTTTATGTCCTTTTCATTCCGAAAAAACCCCTTCGTTTATGGTTTCACCCGAGCTGCAGATTTTTAAGTGTTTTGGCTGCCAAATCAGTGGCGATTGCTTTGCTTTTTTGGAAAAATACGAGGGAATGGAATTCGGCGAAGCCTTGAGGTATTTAGCCGAGAAAGCCGGGGTCAAGCTGGAGCCGATCCGCGGGCAAGCCGCTGGTGAAAAAGAAAAAATTTATGCCATCAATAACTTAACCAGCCGGTTTTATCAATATTTTCTCCATTCCCATCCGGTAGGCAAAGTCGCCTTGAGTTATCTTTTGAAAGAAAGAGGCCTAAAACCGGCCACAATTGAAGAGTTTAGTTTGGGGTTTGCCCCGGATAATCCTTTAGCTTTAAAAAAGTTTTTGATAGACAAAAAAAAGTTCAGCCCCAAGGAAATTGAAAATGCCGGTATTGGCTACCCTCAAGGCGGCTATTTTCTTGACCGCTTACGCGGCCGGGTGATTTTTCCTCTTTTTGACCACCGGGGTAACGTGGTCGGGTTTGCCGGCCGGATTTTACCAACTGACCCCAAGCAGGATATGGCCAAATATATTAACACCCCCGAAACCCCGGCTTACCATAAAGGCAGTCTTTTATACGGTCTTCATTTAAATAAACAAAATATTAAAGGCAAGCACACAGCAATTGTGGTTGAAGGAGAGCTGGATGCTATTTCTTCCTGGCAGGCGGGAATCAAAAACGTGGTGGCAATTAAAGGCTCGGCTTTAACCGAAGATCAGGTCAGACTTCTTTCCCGGTTCGCCCGAAAGGCGATTTTATGCTTAGATACCGATATTGCCGGAGATGCGGCGGCTAAGCGCGGGGTGATGATTGCCCAAGATCAGGGCCTGGAAGTAAAGGTGGCCCAGCTTAAAGGTTATAAAGACCCGGATGATGCGGCTCGGGAAAACCCGGAGGCTTTAAAAGGGGCGTTGATCAAAGCGGTTGGCATCTGGGACTTTCTAATTGACTCAGTTTTTGCTAGGTTTGACAAAAAGTCCGGAGAAGGCAAAGCTAAAATCAGCCGGGAGGTGGTGCCTATCCTAAATCTTATTTCTGACAAGATTGTCCAGGCTTATTATGTTGGAGAAGTGGCCAAGCGCCTGGAGGTTTCCGAAGAGGCGGTCGAGGAGCAGGTGGAGAGAAAGCAGGAAGGTCAAAAAGTTGAAGAGGGGCCCGCTTTCACCGAAACCCCCGAGGGCAAGGGCCGGCGGGAACTTTTGGAAGAACGCTTACTTTCTTTAGGTTTTAGGTATGACGAGGCGCTTTTGCAAGACAAGAAGCTCGCCGACTTAATTAAGACCCCCTTGGCCTTGAGGGTTTGGGAAGAATATTTGGCGTTTAGACTCAAACACAAAAAATTTGAGATCTCGCGTTTTGCCAAAGTGGTTCCGGAAGAACTTTTTGAAGGTTTTGCCGAGATGGTTTTGACCGAGGATTTTGAATTGGATAACCCAGCCGAAGCTCCTAAAGAAGCCGGAATTGTCAGGCGGGAGCTGGAGATTCTGGCGATTAAAGAAAAATTAATTGAGCTTGAAAAAGAGATTAAAAAGAGCGGAAAAGGAGCTGACAAATTCAATCAACTGACCGAAGCGCTGCACAACCTTGAAGAAACAGGTTCACAGGGTATAATTCTTGAGGAAGAGAGATGATGAACGCAATCACATGATTACATATGATAAGAAAGCAAGTTGCCGACATTATTAAAAAAGGTCGTGATCAGGGATTTTTGACCCAGGATGAAATCTTAGAAGTTTTTCCTGATGCTGAAAACCGGATTGAAGAGCTGGACGATCTTTATGACAAACTCTTAGCCGAGGCGGTTGATGTTTTTGAATCCGTGACTCCGGAGGATACGGTTTCCGACGAAAAGGCTAAAGAAAAACTGGATCGGGAAATCGAGATTCTTTCCAGGCTTGATGAGTCCGAAAGCACGGATCCGGTTCGGCAATATTTAAGGGAAATCGGTAAGGTTTCGCTTTTGGATGCCGAAGAAGAGGTCGAACTGGCCAAAAGATACGAGAAAAAAGAAAGAAGGGCCAAAGACAAGCTGACTGAATCAAATTTAAGGCTGGTGGTTTCCATTGCCAAAAAATACATCGGGAGAGGTCTTTCTTTACTGGACCTGATTCAGGAAGGCAATCGGGGCTTAATCAGAGCTGTTGAAAAATATGATTGGCGCAAGGGCTATAAATTTTCCACTTATGCGACCTGGTGGATTAGGCAGGCGATCACCCGGGCCATTGCCGATCAGGCCAGAACCATCAGAATTCCGGTTCATATGGTGGAGACCATTAATAAACTCTACCGGACATCCCGAAGGTTGATGCAGGAGTTAGGCCGGGAACCCACACCCGAAGAAATCGGGGAACAGCTGGAAATTGAGCCGGACAGGGTCAGGGAAATATTCAAAATCGCCCAGGAAACAACTTCGCTGGAGGCCCCGGTTGGGGAAGACAAAGAGAGTTTTTTGGGAGATTTTATTCCTGATGAATCCCAACCTTCGCCCGTCGATCAGGCTTCCAAGCAGCTTTTGAAAGACCATTTGTTTGAAGTGCTTTCTTCGCTTTCTGATCGGGAAGCTAAAGTTTTAAAGCTTAGATTTGGTTTGGAGGGGACAAAGCAAATGACTCTTGAGGAAGTGGGCCGGGTTTTTGGCGTTACCCGGGAGCGGATTAGACAAATTGAAGCCAAAGCCCTGCGCAAGCTCAAACACCCCAGCCGAAGGAAGAAACTTCAGGACTATTTGGATTAAGCTACCCTCAAGAAAAACAACTTTATTAAAAGAGGAATTTCAGAAAACCCATAGATATATCAATTTGGAGACCCCTTTGGATTGAACTCGGCTGAGACGCTGATGCCAAGTTCTTCGTTCGGACCGCTTTTTGAAACTTTAATTGTTACTGATTTTTGGAAGAGATTTTTTCATCATGGCCAGATGCCGTCTTTTTTGAAAGAACCCCTTACTCTTGGCAATAATATTAGAAATATTCTCATTGGCAACCTTGCCTTGTAGGCAGGAATTGTTATAATTAGCCTGTTCCTTGATGTTCCGCGGTAGCTCAACGGTAGAGCGCCTCTCTGTTAAAGAGGATGTTAATGGTCCGAATCCATTCCGCGGAGCTGAGTTTCTCTTAATCTGACCATGTTGGCCCACAAAGTGAGCTAAGTAATACCTCTTGACAGACACTAGACCTACCCCCATACTGATTTCAGATAAGTATAAAAATGTCTACTTTTCTGAAACCAATCATAGTTCGTAGAGAGCTCTTAAAACATGGTATTCGTATTTTTACGCCTCGGGTGTTCAGTTCTGTATTCAACTCAGGCCGGGTATCCACCAAGTATTTCTTAGAAACTCAAACTAAAAGCAATTTGTTTGGCAGGTTGAAGAAAGGGCTTTATTTTCTCAAAACCGACCCTCCCAGTGAAGAAGAAATTGCTAATGCTTTATATAGACCTTCATATCTTTCCTTTGAGTATGCCCTTGCCTATCATGGAGTACTGTCTGAAATGGTCTATACGATTACTTCTGCCACCACTAAACCAACCAGATTGTTTGAAGTGGAAAATAGCAACTACTCTTACAGAACCATTAAAAAAGAAGCTTTTACAGGTTACACACTCATCAAAAAATCAGATCGCTCTTTCTTGATGGCCGATCTGGAAAAAGCTCTGGTTGATTACACATATTTCGTTGTCTTAAAAAAAACACCAGTTAATGATCGTCTTTTTGATTTGACTAGGGGAAAAACAAATATTGATAAAATTAACAAATATTCCAGACTCTATCAAAATAGGTTGCTAGAAAATTTGCTTAAAACAATTATATGATTTCCGTTGAAGAGTTAAACCTGTTGAGTGTTAAGTTGCAAACAACCCAACAAAACATCCGTCGAGAGTACTTGCAGCACCTTTTTTTAACCTATTTTTACCAACAAAAAGAGGCAGATGCCTATTTCTTCAAAGGTGGAACAGCCCTGCGTCTAGCTTTTAACAGCCCCCGTTTTTCTGAAGATATTGACTTTTCTCTTATCTCTTAAAGATTACAACCCTAAAATAATTGAAAATCTTATAACCAAAACACTTCAGGAAATCGAGCATGAGGGGATCAAGACCGAAATTTTGGAAGCGAAAGAAACCAGTGGTGGATATTTATCAAAGTTAGGTTTTGGTTTTAATGACGAAAAAATAGAAATTTTGTTGCAGTTTTCAAAACGTAAACCAACAGACGTCAGTGAGGTAGTAATGATCGTTGGAAATTATCTGCCGCCATTTTCAGTTTCCATTCTAGAAAGATCGCAGTTAACAACCGAAAAGATAGAAGCCTTGCTAACACGCTCAAAACCACGTGATTTTTACGATCTCTATTTTCTTATTAGATCAAACTTGATTAGTTTTGAACAGAAAAGACTATTTAACGAGGTATTGGTAAAACTCAAAGAGAGTCAGATCAATTTTGAATTGGAATTAAAACAATTTTTACCCAAAAGCCATTGGAGTGTTATTCATGACTTCAAAAAAAGTTTAGAGGCAGAAATTATGCGTTTCTTGTAAAATTGGGACAGGGTGGACTTGGGACAAAGCAGTGGTCAGAGCGAAACTAGGACCACGGAGCACATTCGGCAGGCTCAGTGTAAACCAGTTGTGACTTAATATACCCAGTTTAGCCTCATTGAAATCTCTTGTTCTAGCGAATTCTTATAATGTCAAAACCAATGCGATATAGCAAAGATATAGCTTTAATCAGGTTTGAATTTACCTACAAATTCAGGGGAATTTAATGGAAAAGCCCTGCTGGGATAATAGATAGACGAAGAGAGCAAGTAAAAAGATTACTCCAATCAGCCTTGGCGGTTTTTGACCTTTGTAACGCCTTAGAACATATACAAACCCTATCGTTGTTATCGCCAGCCATATCCATTCTTTTGTTTGAATAACAACTGTTAAAGGAAAGAGAGATATGATTCCGCCTACCAGAAGAAGGTTGTAGATATTGCTTCCAAGAATGTTACCTACAGTGATTTTTTCTTCATAATCTTCTTGGCTGAAGATTGTCGTTAACAGCTCAGGGAGTGAAGTGGCTACCGCCGTTAAAGTAAGTCCAAGGACAGTTGTAGAGATGCCAGTCAACAGGGATATTTTCTCAACTGAATCAATAACAAGAATACCTCCGCCAATTATCCCCAGCACAAAAAGCAAACCAAAGAAAATTGCACCCCAGCCTAGTTTTCCATTTCTCATCCCTTTAAATCGCCTTGAATCCTCATGTGTTCTTCCAAAGACGGCCAGCCTATATTCAATTACGCTGATGACGGCAGCCAAACCTATAAGGAAAACTCCTGATACGGCCTTGCCTGTTCCTGCAAATTGAGTCAGGAAAAATATCAATGTAACTCCGAGGAGAATTAGGGCATTGCGCTGGGTTTTGGTAGTGCCGATCCTTAACTTGCTGTCAATGAATAAGCCCACAGGAAGCACCATCAACACATTTACGATATTGGAGCCGATAATGTTACCCATAGCAAGCCCAACATCATGTCTGGCTATGGAGATAAGCGATACGGCAAGCTCAGGCAGTGACGTGCCTATTGCCACAACAGTGATGCCGACAATTAGAGGTGATATTCGAAAGATGCGGGAGACTTTTTCAGCCAACCTTACAAGTTTTTGAGTCGAGAAAAGCAGGATTGCAAGACCAATTCCAAATTTGAGCAGTACTTCGTTCACAAATCCATTATAGGGAATTTTTTACCCAACTTATATATGCTCCTATGTTGAAGTATTACTGCTTAAACAGGAGAAACAGCAAGACTTGGTTTCACTCTCTCTATTTGATTTTAAGGCCGGATGGTAGCGGGCGGCAATTATTGAGCGGGCGGCGGCTCAACTGGCGGCTTTATTTTAGGGGAATGGTTAAAGTTGGATAAACTGGACAAGAAAAAGTAAAATATTTTCTGCATGCAAACTGGGCAGAAAATTCAAATTAGGGAAAGGGTGGTTGATACCATCCGCGCTTTTTTTAAAAAACGGGGCTTTCGCGAGGTCTTTACCCCGATTTTAGTGCCCGTGCCTTCGGCCGAACCCAATCTGGAAGTTTTCCAAACCCAACTGCAGACAGCCTCCGGCAAAAAACGGCAAGGCTATCTAATCTTAAGTCCGGAATACTCGATTAAAAAGCTTCTTGCAGCAGGTATAGGAAATTGTTTTGAAATTACTAAGTGTTTTCGCAACGAAGAGGAAGTTTCCCGGCTTCATAATCCCGAATTTACGATGCTGGAATGGTACAGGGTGGGGGCCGATTATACGGATATCATGAAAGATTTTGAAGAATTGTTTTTAAAGATAATCGGCAAAGAAAAATTCACCCACCAGAAGAAGACCTACGATCTTAGCCGGCCCTGGCCCCGGGTGAGTGTGGCCGGGGCTTTCAAAAAATACGCGGGCAAAGATGTTTTAAAAGTGGCCGAGGCGGATTTTTACCAGATTTTTTTCAATAAAATCGAACCCGCCTTTGCAAAATCAGGCAAACCATTTTTCCTTTACGATTATCCGATTTCCCAAGCGGCTTTAGCCCGACCCAAAAAGGCCAACCCACGTTTTGCCGAGAGATTTGAAGTTTTTGTGGCCGGGATTGAGCTGGGCAATTGTTTTTCGGAGCTAACCGATTCGGTTGAACAGGAAAAACGTTTGCACCACGACTTAACTGTACGCAAAGCTCAAGGCAAAACCAAATACGGAATTGATAGGGATTTCATCAAAGCTCTAAAAGTTGGTTTGCCTGCATCAGCAGGAATCGCGGTTGGGGTAGATAGGCTCGTAATGCTTGCGGCAGATGTACCCTCAATTTCTGATATAATACTTTTTCCGGGTTCGGAACTATTTGAACTATGACCACAATTAATGCCGGTAATATTACCAAAGGAAGCTATATTCTCTTTAAGGGAGCTCCCGTGGGAGTTACTAAAACCGAATTTATGTCTCCCGGAAAAGGTTCCCCTGTCATGAGAATCAAATTTAAAAATATCCAGACGGGTTCAGCTGGGGAATTTACGTATAAAACCAGCGAGCAGGTGGAAGTGGCCGAAGTTGAGAAGAAAGAGATGCAATTTTTGTACCGGGAGGGCAAGGAAGTTATTTTCATAGATCCCAAAACCTACGAACAGGCTTCGGTTCCGGTTGTTCTTCTCGAGGGTCAGGTTGGATATTTGACTCCGAATTTAAAATGTTGGGTGCTTTGGTATCGGGGAGAGGCAATCGGCGTGGCTTTGCCATCCCACGTTACTCTAAAAGTGGTTGAGTCACCGGATGAGGTGGCCGGCAACCGGATTAACGCTCCCAAAAAACTGGTAAAGACAGAAACCGGAATCGCTGTGGCCGCCCCTTTGTTTATTAAAGTTGGGGAAAAGATCATGATCGATACCTCCACCGGAGAATATCTCTCCAGGGTAAAATAACTTATAAATTATAACTTATAAGTTATAAATGGTCGGTGGTGTCCGCTTCGGCTTCGGCCTTGGTTTTATGAACCACCCCATCTTTGTGATGCGGCGGAGAATAGATTGTATAAAGTTTTAAAGGTTCGGTTACAGATGTGTTGATAACGTTATGTTGGGTTCCGGCCGGAATTACGATGGCAAAGCCGTCGGAAACGAGAGTTTCTTCGCCGTTCATAATCACTTTACCCTGGCCTTTTTCCACTCTAAAGAATTGATCGGTAGTGGGATGAACCTCCATGCCGATTTCTTCGTTCGGCAAAAGACCCATTAAAACAAGTTGGGAATATTTGCCGGTAAAAACCACCTGCCTAAAATTGGAGTTGGCCAAAGTTAGCTCTTCGATGTTGGTAACGTAGCCTGTCATAATGATCACCCCCTTTACTTAATTAAGTATATCAGAATTTTTTCTCGCAGGTTCTACAAATACTGCAGGGCCCGACCAGGGTAGACGCTCCACACACTCTGCAGATTCCCATATGCCAGCTTTCTGTTTGGGTATAGTCGAAAAACTGAGTAATGTTTTCGGAATAAGTCGATGTTGAAGTTTGGGTAACCCCGCCGCAACCTATTGGATTGTCGCCAAGAAACCCTGTCTGTTTCATATCACGCGCTATCACATCAATCGGAACGCCAGAAATAATCTGGCGGGCGTAATGTCGCGCCTGCACCATTCTTTTTTCTACATCATGTAAATTTGTTTCGACTCTTTTTTGCGATACATTTTTTAACCAGTTGAGTATTTCAAAAATAGATTGTTCTTTATCGTCTTCAGTGAATATGAATTTTCTTAAGTCTTCCGGGTTTTTAAAATTTGCCTTGAATTGATGAGATGTTAAAAAAAGTATCTTTTGCAGGGTTGGCCACTTGTAACCAATTCTGAAAATGGTTATTTGTTCTTCGGGGTATCCAGGATGTTTTCCGTTAGGCTCTTTTTTAGGACTTATATGGACGGCGATTCCTGATTCATGAGATAGGAACCATGTTTCAAGCTGATTAATAACTTTTTCTTCAGTCTCGTCTGCGTTTATAGCGCTTCCGGCCACCAACCGGTTTCGTATTGGGTCCCACAATCTACCGTTTTTTTCCTCATAATAAGATGGGTTTAGAAATAAGTTTGACTCGTTACTCATCGAGGAGAGGTCGTTTGTAAGGATTTCTTCAGAAGAATTTATCCAGCCAGGAGTAAGAGCAAATTTATTAAAAGTCTCAGTTGGTGTTTCAACGCGTGACATATTCCTGCTCGGGTTTCCCGCCCCTTGGCGGATTGGGTTCCGGGTCTGACGGTAGCGGCACTCCTGCAGAATTACGCTGCAATTCACCAATTGCTATTAATGTACTTGTAACTTCTGTGTCGGTCAAGTGCTAATATAAATTAGCGGGGGCTTGCCCCCGTAGCGTTTCGCGAAGGGGGGTGAAGACGGATGAAGTTTGACAAAAAGACAAGAGCCAGTGTTTCCCAAGCACTTGTCTGGGTAGCTATTTTTTCGGTGGTTTTAGCCGGAGTAGGAGCAGTGGGAGTTGACATTTGGTTGGCTTCAACCCAGTGGCTCTTAGTGGCTGCGGTTTCGATCCTTTTTGCAATCTATTTAAAGATGTCTTAAGGGGTTTACCCGCGAAGTAAATAAAGCGGGGCGGAAATTTTGCGGTAAATCTGCGGAAATTTACCCCCACACCGGACGAACTTGACAAAACACCGGCTTGGGTGATAGGCTACGGCCGATGACCAGAAAAGAGTTATTGGTAGGTATATTTGTGATTTTGGCGATTGTTGGGATTGCCATCGGGGTTAAAAAAGCCAAGAAAACTCCGCTGCTGCCCCTGACCTTACCCTCTCCTTCGGTGGTTGAGCAAATTCAAAAAACCTTTAATGTCACGATTCCTACGGATGTGGAAAAAACCGATCTGACCAAAGTGGGAGATATGGAAGGGGTGGGAATTGCCACCCAGAAATGGCAAAACGGCGAATTTACGCTAACAATCCTGGCGGATTTACCGGATCCGGCTGCCGGAGAGCTATATCAGGCTTGGTTGCAAAAAGACGGAGGAGAAAAGATTTTCTTGGGAAATTTGAGAATTGCTAAAGGAGGTTATTTATTGGATTTTGAGTCAACGACTAATTACCCAGACTATAAAAAGGTAATTGTGGCCACCCAGAAGGCCAATATTCTCGAAGGAAGTTTTTAAACGTGGTATCCTAAAGGGGTAAATGATTTTTATCAACTTCAAGACCTATGAGCAGGGAACGGGTAAAAGGGCGCTGATGTTGGTTAAAATTTTGGAGGAGGTGGCGGATGAGGCCCAGGTAAAAATTGTTCCCGTGGTTCAGGCCTCAGATATTAAAGAAGCAGTGGCGACTACCAAATTGGAAGTTTGGGCCCAACATATTGATGCTGCCGGTTTTGGCGCCCACACCGGTGCAGTTTTAGCAGAAGCGGTTTTTGAAGATGGCGCGGCCGGGACTTTTCTTAATCATTCGGAAAGGAAGTTTCCGGACTTGGAAAGTCTTAAAAATGCCGCCGAAAGATCAAGGAATGTAGGCTTGAAAACTATAATCTTTGCCTCAAGCCTGGATGAGCTTTCGGCCGTTTCTTTATTTACCCCGACCTTCGTGGCCTATGAACCACCGGAGTTTATCGGCTCAACTACTGTTTCGGTTACTTCGGCCCAACCGGAGATTGTTTTAAAAGCAGTTGAAATTGCCAAAAGTCATGATTTACCTTTAATTGTCGGAGCGGGAATTCACTCCCGGGAGGATGTTAAAAAAAGTTTGGAATTAGGAGCTGTGGGAGTGGCTGTGGCGACAGATATTGTTAAAGCCGAAGACCCGAAAAAAGAGCTTTTGGAATTAGTGGGAGGATTTCAATGAAGATATTTTTAGGCGCAGACCACAGAGGTTATTTCTTAAAGGAAAAAATTGCCAGGTGGCTTTTTGAATGGAAATATGATTTTTTTGATGTGGGGGCCGAGAGCTTGGATTTGAAGGACGACTACACTAAATATGCTTCAGAGGTCGCTTCGTTGGTGGCCAAATCCTACTCCGCCAAGGCTTCGCGGGACAGGGGTGTGGTTTTGTGCGGGTCTGGGGTGGGAGTAGAGGTCGTGGCCAATAAATTTGATGGCATCAGGGCCTCAATCGGCATAAACGCGGATCAGGTCAAAGCAGGGAGAGAGCATGATGATATGAATGTTTTGGTCATTGCCGCGGATTTTACGGATGAGGACCAGGCTAAAGAAATGTTAAAAAGCTTTTTGGAAACCAAATTTACAGCCAAGGCGAAGTATAAAAAAAGACTCTCCGAAATCTCCAAAATCGAGGCAAATAATTAACTGCTGTTTTGCTACAATGGATTGATGATTAATCTGCCTAAATTGACTGATTTAGATGTTTCCGGTAAAAAAGTTTTGCTTCGGCTTGATTTGGACTGTGAGCCCGACCCTAATGACTTAAGAATAAAAGTTTCAGGGGAAACATTAAACTATCTAAAAGAGAAAAATTCGCAAATAATTATCCTTGCCCATAGAGGCAGACCTGCTGGCAAGGAAGACGAAAGTTTAAGCCTAAAGCCATTTCAACCGATTTTTGACAAATGGGGAGCAAGGGTGGAAGAAAATTTGCGTTTTAACCCCGGGGAAGAAGCAAATGATCCTGAATTTGCCTGTCAGCTGGCGGAAAAAGGTGACGTTTATGTAAATGAGGCTTTTGCCGCCTCTCACCGTGAGCACGCTTCAATAGTGAGGCTACCGAAGTTATTGCCCCATGCCGCAGGTTTTAGATTTGAGAAAGAGATGGAGAATTTGAGCAAAGTTATTCAAAACCCCAAAAAGCCAGTTGTGTTTATCGTTGGTGGAGTCAAAAAAGACAAACTGGATTATTTAGAAGATCTTAAAAAGGCGGCTGATTTAATCTTGATTGGGGGAAGATTGCCTGACTATCTGCAAGATAACCGATACTCGATACTCGATACTAAGATAATCATTGCGAATTTGTTGCCCGACAAGGAGGATTTGACAATAAATTCAATGATTAAATTTGAAGAAGAAATCAAAAAAGCCGGAACCCTTATACTTGCCGGATCAATGGGGAAATATGAAGATTT
>Ga0100388_10002450_pt1 | contig 16034 bp, 18 predicted proteins | sample CryGeymeta201512_FD_81536 | JGI IMG/M metagenome (GOLD analysis project Ga0100388, IMG submission 81536) | Groundwater microbial communities from Crystal Geyser aquifers in Utah, USA - Crystal Geyser metaG 2015-12 | ecosystem: Environmental > Aquatic > Deep subsurface > Groundwater | place... | reverse complement strand
TGTGCTTCTGTGCAGTTCTATTCATTTAATTGCTTTTTATCTTTGAGAACATTAACTTGTCGTTTGCGAACGAACAGAATCCCCAGCTACCTGCATTGCCGCCAGGCATGATTGACCATGGTGTAGCGGTGCCGATGAGTCGGGCGAGGGGCGTGGCAGCGACGGCGGATGGAAATGGCAATCAAGTGATCCTTATCTGGCTCGCCGATCGAGGCTGCCGGAATCTACTCATGGTGGATGCTAACACAGGAAAAGGCGAAATATATTCTCTGCAAATACCTTACCGCGACTCCCCATATGCTATGTTACTCTCAAGGAAAAACAGGTTCTATTCGCTGTTTGCTGACCATTTGGTCGAGTTCGATCCTTCTCAAGGATCCATTTCCTTTTTCGGGAAGGGTGCGGGAGGCGCCGCCATGGCCATAACAGAAGATCAGCAGGGAATCATCTGGGCCGCCAACTACCCTGGAAGCCATTTGATCTCATTTGACCCTGCCGCTCGGAAAATGATCAATTATGGCCCTGTCAACCACGAAGACTGGCCGCAACACGCCAGAGGCATTGCGATAGACAATTCCGGCTAGGTTTATATAGCGATTGGGAATGTGTCAAGCCAACTCGTTGCCTTTAACCCGAAAACTCGCGTGAGCGTGCGCCTCGTCAAAGGTCAGGAACGTAGGAAGGGAACCTCGACCGTCTTCAATGGCGCGGACGGGGTGGTTTATGGGCAGTTTCACTCAACCGGATTCTGGTACACCCTTTCCAAAGGTAAGGCGACGCCGGTCCAAGTACTGGCGAAAGATCGTGCGCCCATCAAGGCTGGCTCCCGGGAGACCGTTTTGCCTCTGTTCCCTTACGGAAGTAAAATTAAGGAAATCAACGTGCCTGAGGGGTGGGTGGATATCATGGGAAATGCCGGAGCTGTTCGGCGCGTGAAATTTGAATACCCCTCGGAAGGTGTGGATATCGTCTCCATCTTGCTCGGCCCTGTTACAGGATATACGGCTGTACTGGCCACCCGTTGAGACTTTTTGTGTATGGTCCTGCGGAGAACCGCTACATCCACCACGCTTGGCGTAACAATAACGGCCATTGGAATGCGCTTGCCTTGCAAAGGGGTAGGCTTTTCGGTGAAATGTACAGCGGGGGCTATCTCCTTGACTACGATCCATCCAAGCCTTGGGATGACTCAATAAATGACGAAATGAATCCGAAAATCCTTGCAACCGGAGGGAGCGACATTGATCGTCCGCACGCGCTACTGGCCCACCCAGATGGCCGGCACCTCGTCATGACAGGAACACCTGCCTATGGTCACACAGGTGGGGGGATGTTTGTCCACGACCTCGATACGGGCAAATCAGAAATCCTGTCCCATCAAAGTCTTCTTCCCAATTTGAGTACGGTTGCGATCGAGGCCGTCGATGGCGGGAACACGCTGGTCGGTGTTACAACCATAGCCCCCGGCACAGGAGGAAAGGCCATAGCCAAAGAAGGTGAGCTTTACCTGATGGATTTCGCGGCACGAAAGATCATTTTCCATGAACCGGCCATCCCGGGAGCTTCGAGCATATCAGGGCTGAAGGTCGGTGCTGATTCTATGCTGTATGGACTTGCTAGCGGCCCAAATACAACATTTTTTGTATTCGATCCCAAAAAACGGAAAGTGAGTTACCAGGAGAAGATGGATCAGTACGGAGGGATAACCGGAGGCCAAGCCCCGCGAGTGATGGCGTGGGGTCCGGATAATAAACTGTACATTTGTTTTCGACGTGCCATTGTCAGGATCGAACCCGTTACCTTTAAGCATAGACGCGATCTTAAATCACCAGTTGACATCAATGTGGGTATCGTATTTCGAGAGGATCGGGCCTATTTCGCATGCGGTTCACGGCTTTTTAGTTGGGCAGTGCCAGATATGTTGTGATAGCAACAGGTTAGTCGTTTACGGACAAGGGCGTGGATGACAAAAAATTTTGTCGGTTAGGTGCAGGGCTTCAAAGCCTGCCCAACTCAGAAACGTCAAGGCGGTAGGAACGAAAATGTGCAACCGCTCCGGTGATATCGCCGGCAAGTATATCTATAACTGAAGCAATATCAACAAGGTCAGCGTAATTCGATAGACGCAGGAGGGTTACTAATGGAAAAATTCTCTGATCAACTGAAAATTGGCGAGAAATATGAGCCCCTTGAATTGACTGTGAGCAGGGATTTGAATCATCAATTCTTGAAGGCGCTTGACTCGACCGATTCACGCTATGAAGAATTAGTGCACCCAGGCCTATTAGTCAATTTTTGTAGCATTACTCAGAGCCCTTCTTTTGCCCTCGATCAGGGGATTGCGACAGTTGCAGCGAAATTTGAAACAATATTTCATCTCCCAATCAAACTAAATTCGCGGTTAACAATTGAATGGAATGTTATTGATGTGTATGAGCGCCGTAGCCGATTATATCAAGTTTGCGGAGTGAGAGTAAAAAATGCGGATCTGCTAGCCCTGGAAAGGAAAATCACGAACACGTTCATTGGAGGTGTTTATCTTGAAAGACGGGTGCAGTGGGAAAAGGATTCGGCATACCGAAGGTCTATTCCCATGAGTTCATTCCCACAGCAAGGCTATGAGATAGTAGGCAGAAAAAGGCAATTATCTATGGAACTAATGCGGCTGTATTCTGGGGGCGTTCCTGGTCCCCGCTGGCCCGCGAGAAATATCCACACGGACAGGGAAATTTCAATTCGCTCAGGGATTGGAAGGCCTGTCGCTTCCGGTTTTATGTTTGAGGGATATCTTATTGAACTTCTGACATGTTTCTTTGGCGCAGCTTTTTTCCAAGGAGGCAAAATGGGTGTAACTGCCATCGACATGGCTGGCGACGGCGATACCATAATCCCAAAGATGGTCTTGAAAAAGGAGTATGAATCTAAAATCAGCGAAGGCGTCGATGCCGAGCTTTGGTGTGAAAACCAGTATGGCAATAGAATTGCGGTTGGAGGAGCGTCGTTCCCCATCTCCAACACAAACGAGGAGTGAGACCACGATAAGTCACAAGATCGTAAGCCGATATGAACAAGCTTTTTAAAAGTCATCCACTCCGGAAAAGGGGTTATCTTCCTGGCGATGAGGAGCAGATTAATGCTCTGTATAGGTTGATAGCTGGAATAGACCGGTCGAATGACGAGTATCGCTGGGAGTGGTTGGGAACCTGGAATGGCCGCGGTAGTATGTGGCTGGCTTTTGATGAAAACCGGGAGCCCGGCGATCAACTAATAATGCAATACAGCTTAATTCCTACGCCGATGTCCGTTTTTGGGAAGACGTGCCTGGCAGCAAAAACAGAGAATTGCATGTGCCACCCAGTCTATAGAGGATCCGGACTTTATTTCAAACATGAAAAGCGCTCTTTTGAAGATGCGAAGCAATCATTTCAACTATTCTTCACAACGGATGGCACCGCAGGGAGAGGCGCGGCAGGCGCAGTCCGAAGAAAACTTGGATATATGGCTTTCGATAGTTGGGTTCAATATTTTTTCCTTACTGATGCCAATCTTGTCCAGCAGAAAATTGACTCTGTGTTCTCGCAAAGGATGGAATCAATTTCATCCCCTGTGGGCTTTCTTTCTGCTTGCGCGACCAGCCTTGTGACGGCCTATTTTCGGCCGAGGGATTCGAAATGCTATGGCTATGAGGCTCGCGTTTTCGACAAGTCTGATTCGCCGCTTGAAGACGTTGAGGCTTTGTGGTGTAGGAACAAGGGAATATACGGGATTAGCGTTGACAGGAACCAATCTTATATGCATTGGCGCCTTGATCGGAATCCATACTTTGAACACAGGTACTTGGGCTTATACGACAAGAAAAGAATGGTGGGATATGTTGTTTTTTATAGAGACGGACACCATGTCATGCGTGTGGTAGATATACTTGCGGACAATAAATCGGTAGGGATATTTTGCCAGTTACTCGGCAATCTGACTGCACTCGCGACACGCGAAAGAGCAGCAGCAGTTTCTTGCACTACCCTGGCCGGAAATAGGATACTCAGGAATGCATTGAAAAAAAGCCGATTTGTTCGCAGGGATATTATGTCAGATATTCGCAACTGGAGGAAAAAAAAGGAGATGCCTTTTCATGTATATGTCAAGGGGATAACATCTGAATACCCAGGGGCCTTGGAGCGACGTAATTGGTACATTACAGAATTGGTTATGGAAGGTCGCAGATAACCGTGGGCATTGAGGCGATTCGTGAGAAGCTTGAGACCCTGGCAAGGAGGTTTCTGCCCAGGAATCATTTTGCGCGAAACACAATCATTCTGTCCTTGGGGACTACCTTTGGCCAAGGACTGGCAGTCGCTGCATCCCCAGTTTTGTCAAGACTTTACACCCCAAATGATTTCGGCGTGCTTGCCATCTATGCCTCAATCCTTGGAATATCCCTAAATATATCATCTTTTCGATATGAATTTGCCATCCCCCTTGCGGAGGACAATCAGAGTGCGCTTGAGATTCTCGTCCTTTGTCTTGTTTTGGTTTTGTTTACGAGTTTCCTGCTTGCCATTGGTATCATATGGTTAAATCCTGATCAAATTCCATTTCAACGAGGAGCCGCTCTTAAACAATACATTTGGCTGTTACCCATCGGACTGTTGCTTGGAGGTTCATATCAGATATTTAGTTATTGGGCCGTGAGGGAGAGGATGTTCCCTGCGTTAGCCCGCACAACTGTGGCGCAAGGTATGGGCAGCGTGGTGACGCAGCTTGGATTTGGTCTGTTCAAATCGGGGCCATTGGGTCTTCTGTTGGGGCAAATTGCTGGCCACAGCGCCGGGTTAAGGGTGCTAGGCACTCACGTGTGGAAAACGCACAAACATGCCCTAAGGCGGATTTCGCTGTCCGGACTTCTTGCAGTTGCAGTGAGGTACAAAAAGTTTCCCCTTTATCAGAGCGGTGCCTCTTTGCTTAACGTGGGAGGGTTGGAGGCGCCTTCTTTACTCTTTGCAGGGTATTACGGTGTGGAGGTCGCAGGTTGGTTTTTCCTGACGCAAAAGGTGCTGTCGGTCCCTCTGAGTTTGATAGGAAATTCGGTTTCACAAGTTTTCCTGGGTGAAGCCGCGAGGCTGCTGAAGGAGCCTCCGAAGCTCCAGAATCTGTATAGACAGTTGAATAAGAAGCTGTTTGCGATTGGGCTCCTCCCTGCGATTATCTTGGCAATTGGTGGAAGTTCGATTTTCAAGTTAGTCTTTGGCCATGAATGGGTACAGAGCGGCACATATGCACAGGTTATGGCCTTTGTTTTTCTGGCTAAACTGACAACCGATTCCGTAATCAATTTTGCGGTGATCGAGAGACAGGATCTCTCGTTTATTTGGGCGCTCATTCGGCTTGTTTTGGTTTTGTTCAGCATTCTATTGCCAGCATGGTATGGCAGGCCGGGGTTTTGGGCAATTGTATCTTTCTCGTCTGCTATGATTGTCTCATATGTCCTGAAGTATGTTATGTGGGAGTTTGCAATAATGCGCATCCCCGTGCAAGGTAAGCCGGTGGTCTCTCAGCAAAATGGGCAATGAGGCAGCAGATTTGAAACTGATAATAAAAGTGCCGGCTTCCTACCGCGAAGAGCGCGAGTACATAACAGACATTATCTTTAAGACATTCCTGGGGGTAGAATATTCACTCCAAATTGACGAGATCAGACATACCGAGATTTCATTGGGGACAGACAAATGTTTGATTCTCCCCGATGTCTTGTTCCAAACCCCCAAGTCCAAATGGTTGACCGCTGAATCCCTCCCCAAACAGCCGCTGGAGAGAGTGGACTGTGGTTCTAAGGGCTTTGACCTCAATTTGATCAGCAGGGACTTACCCGTCATTTATGGAGACTTGCAGGAACAGGCAGATTGGTTATCCGGGGAAGAAAAAAATGGTCAACTGGAACTTCCCATTGACATATTGGGATCGGCCTTTTTTATGCTAACCCGGTACGAGGAGATTGTGAAACCCGACCGCGACGAGCACGATCGTTTCCCGGCCACTGCATCTCTGGCTTACCAGGAAGGATTTTTGGAGAGACCCATTGTCGATGAATATGTGGAATTGCTGTGGACGGCCATGAAAATGCTTTGGCCTGGGTTGAAGCGGAAGAAACGGGAGTTTAAGATTCTTCCGTCGCATGATGTGGATGTGCCGAGCCGGTATGGTTTTTTATCATTAGCTAAGGTTATCCGTGCGATGGCTGGAGACGTTTTTGTGCGTGGAAATGTTTATAATGCCGCACTCGGACCTTTTGTTCGGCTAACGACCCAAAAAACAATTCATTCGAAAGATCAGTATAATACTTTCGATTATATAATGGATATTTCCGAACAGCATGGCATAACAAGTTCATTTTACTTCATTTGTGGCCATTCCCCCAGGAATTCTACTGCCCACTACGAAATTGAACATCCCGCTATCCGTCATCTGCTGAAACGTATTCATGAAAGAGCGCACGAAATCGGTCTTCATCCAAGCTACGACACGTATAATCGGCCACAAGAAATCGTACACGAGGCAGATCGCCTAAGACAAGTCTGCAAAAGAGAGGGTATTGAGCAAGCTGAGTGGGGTGGGCGCATGCATTATTTGCGCTGGGAGACGCCGACTACATTTTATGGGTTGGAACAGGCTGGTATGTCGTACGATAGCACGATGACATATGCCGACTATGCTGGTTTTCGTTGTGGCACTTGCAGTGAGTACCAGGCATTTGATCCTATTGGCAAGAGAGAATTTAACTTAAAGACTCGACCTCTAATTGCCATGGAGGGTACTGTGATGGGCTCGAAGTACATGGGATTGACGAAACCTGTCGATGCCTATGAGGAGTTCGTGAAACTGAAGCGGGCTTGCCAATCAGTCCGCGGCACATTTACACTGCTCTGGCACAATGACTGGCTTGGAACGGAAGCTCAAAAGCAATTGTATGAGGCGGTACTGGCGTAACCTAATATCTGCAATCGATGGTTCAATCCGGCCCAATTCAACGCGAACCGTTTGATTCAGTCTATGTTTACATGCCTGGGGAAGAACTTGTGGCAGACCAAAAGCGAAAGACTAGGAAGCTTTACTTGAAAAGTTCCTTTGCGTCTGTGGTCATTGCCAACTCTGATTTAGCCGTCGAAGAAGCCAAGGCAGCAGTTCTTCTGTTCTACAGCATGCTGAACGAACGGCAACGGCCGTTGGATGCCGGTTTGGCATCTCTAAAACTTGGCATGGCGGAAATCCCCTTATCGCGGCTCTCCTTTGGATGGACCCACATGCGGTTGCGCGGGGCCGCCATGAGCTGATGACCGGGGGGTTACCCGATGATCGGGCTCGAGCAGGCGGGTCGATCGTCTGTTGAAGGAAAAAACGCCCGAGATCATAGAGGCGATGGTACTAGGGCTAGAAGTGCTGATAGACAAACAGGGCAGTTTTTTCGGACATCCCATCAGTTAATCAGAAAAATTAGAAGAAGTTATTGGTTTTTAAATAAACAACATTCAGTCTAGCGCAGTGGTTCATGAAAGAGGTTCCGAGACTCTAGTGAAAGCAAAATTGCCGAGATCTCTTTTGTTAAATTATTCGGCTCTCGCGGTATTGGTATTATCATTAGTAGGGTATCCATTGATTGCACCGATTTCGATTCTCTTGGAGGTGCCTAACAGGTTCGTTTCGGTCCCTTTCCGCTTGATAGTGCTGTCACTGTCCATATTTGTCATCATAAAACGATTTGTCTTGCGTGCCAGATTTCGCCCAGTGTGGTTCTGGATCTTATGGTGGTTTTTTTGGGGGCTTTATATCAACAGAATCATCGTTGATGGGCTCTGGAATCCTGAGGTTTTGCGTCTAGAGTTGTTAGAATATCTTCTATATGCAATCGGTATATCGCTACTTCCGGCGGTGGCAGTCTCAGTTGGAGTTGATGACTTTGTCTTAGATCGGGCGGTGTTTGCAATATTAGTCTTGGGGGGATTGGCCGCCATATTTAACATTTGGGTGATAGCAAGCGAGGAATCTATTGTTTCTTTGCTTGATTTAACCTTTAGAAGAAGGCAAACAAATACACTCGATCCAATAAGTATCTCTCATCTTGGGGTAACACTATTGATTTTGAGTACTTGGGCAATTTTGAGGGATAACTCAAGCGGACTGATGAAGCGAGCTTTAATCATAATTTGCTCGCTTGTCGGCGCTTTGACAGCCCTATTGGGAGCTGCAAGAGGTCCATTGTTAGTTTTGTCACTTACGCTGCCCTTAGCTTTTTACTTAGGAAAACGGTCTTTTAATAGAAGAAACTTGTTTCGTCTTTTTTTAGTTATCACGCTTCTGTTCCTGGGTTTTTGTTATCTGTTGATTAACCACGAAAGCTTTTCCGGATTGCGCCGAATGGGACAATCGGTTTTTACAGATGATCGTCGAATCACACTTTATACTGAGGGGTTGGATCTATTCTTGGAATACCCGCTCCTAGGAGCTGGAACGGAGCCTCTCGGTTTTTATCCCCACAATGTCATCCTTGAAAGCTTTATCCTTGCAGGGGTCTTCAGCGGGTTTCCATTTGTTAGCATGGTTTTTCTGTCGATGGCAGGCGCTCTTAGGCTTCTTATTTCTTGTCCAAGCATATCATGGATTTCCCTTTTATATCTGCAGTTTATGATTTCCGCAATGTTCTCTGGCGCTCTGTATGATAATGCGGCCATGTGGATCTTTATGGCACTGGTGATCAGTAATCTATCTAGATTGCGTTCCCAAAAACGAAAGGTCGCACTTATAAAGCAACAAGTTGCAGGGAGTTAAGTTTTGGATAATAGCCAAGCAGTAACACACCTTGTTGCATGCCCCTACTGTCACGAACCACGAAATTCCTTTTGGGCCAGTGAAAATGGGTTCATGGCTGTAAAATGTTCTGGTTGCGGTATGATCTATGTAAATCCACGCCCGGCAATGCATTTAATTGAAAATGCGGTTAAGACTGGTGTGCACAACCATTTTCCAGAAAATGGGCGAACGGCCATCAGCCGCCCTCTAAGTTCAAAAGTCACTCGCTACAGGAGAATATTAGCCTCAATGTTCGCGGATGTATGGAAAAGCCGCGAAGTAATCTCTTGGTTGGATGTCGGTGCCGGATACGGGGAAACGATTAAGGCTTTAGCATTTCTTGCTCCGCCAGGCAGCAAAATTGAAGGGGTAGAGCCGATGAAACCTAAGGCTCTTCATGCACAGAAGTGCGGGCTAAGAGTTCAAGAAGGGTATATTAATGAGATACAAGATAAATTCTGTTACGTTTCAGTTGTTAATATTTTTTCTCACATTCCAGATTTCAGGGAGTTCCTTGAAGACGTAAAGGGTGTACTCATGGCTCGGGGAGAGATATTTATGGAAACAGGAAATGCGGGAGATCTAGATTCCCCAAATGAACTGCCAGGTGAATTGGACTTACCCGATCATCTTGTTTTTGCTGGTGAGAAGCATCTCTTGGGCTATTTATCAGAAGCTGGGTTTTCGGTTCGAGAGATAAGAAAAGAGAGATGTGATGGTCTTGCCAATTTTATGAAGAATATCGTAAAGAAGATCTTAGGCCGAAATGTTTTTTTGTCGCTGCCTTATACGTCGGCATATCGGTCTATCCTAATCAGGGCTAAAATGTTATAGACCGGTTTTTAACTTATCTGTTAACTGATAGCAATGAAGATTATCCACTGCTGCCTTGCAAATTTCTATATCGATGGCTACGGCTATCAAGAAAATATATTGCCGAAGTTGCACAAAGCAGATGGTCATGATGTCTTCATAATCGCTTCTACTGAGTCTTATATAAATTCAACAGAATTAGGCTATGTCAAAGCAAGAAAATATTTGAATGAGGATGGCATTCTTGTATTAAGGGTTCCTTATAAGAGAATCTTGAGCGATTTCATAACTAGAAAATTTCGTGCCTACAAAGGTGTTTACGGGATTTTGGAAAGAGAACGTCCTGATGTAATTCTATTTCACGACACTTGTGCATGGGAACTATTAACCGCTGTGAAATACAAGAAAAACAACTCTCATGTGAAATTATATGTCGATAGTCATACAGATGCAAACAACTCTGCAACCAACTTTTTTTCGAAAAACATTTTGCACCGGATCTTTTACAGAGCGATTGCCAGGAGGGCATGTAAACATATTGATAAGATCCTCTACATTTCGGTTGAAACTAGAGATTTTTTGAAAAGAATTTACGGCATACCGGAAAAGAATCTTGAGTTCTACCCGCTGGGGGGCCAAATTCTAGGGAGCGAGGAATATATTCAAAAACGACAAAAAATTCGCACCCGCTTAAATCTTAGTAGTGACAACATCTTAATGATGCACTCGGGAAAAATGGATAAACTTAAGCGAACCGTTGATTTATTGAGCGCTTTTTCTATGGTTAGATCGAAGAAATTACGGCTAGTAATATTGGGTTCATTTTCAGAAGATGTGAGGCCCATTGCTGAGCCAATGGTGATGGCCGACTCCCGCGTGACCTATGAGGGTTGGAAATCTGCCGAGGAACTTACGGAATATCTTTGTGCTGCTGATATTTACGTGCAACCGGGGAGCCAGTCGGCAACTCTACAAAATGCAATATGTTGCAATTGTGCCATTGTTATTTTTCCACACAGGAGCCATGAGCCGTATCTGAAAAATAATGGCTGTTTTGTTAAGACAGTTGATGATATGGCTAATTTTTTCAACAGGATTGCAGATCAGCCGCTGCTTCTGGGCCAAATGATTAACAACTCGGCTAAAATTGCTGCTGATATATTGGATTACAGAAAACTGGCCTCTAGAATATACCATTAATAGCAAACTTGAGAATTATTTGAATCCCGTTACGCGAATTTGAGGAAAGACACATGGTTTACAAAAGTCACAGAATATGCTCGAATTGCATTATGGATACGTCAGATCGCAACATATCTTTTGATGAAAGGGGATGGTGTGATTACTGCGTCAATTTTCATAACAACATCCTTCCAAACTGGTGTACTGATGAAAAAGGTAAAGCCCAGTTGATGCGAATTGCGGATAGAATCAGGAAATGTGGAGAGGACAAGGATTTTGACTGTATTATTGGATTAAGCGGAGGCCCCGATAGTTCTTACGCCGCCTATGTGGCAAAGGAAATAATGGGTCTTCGGCCTCTGCTGCTCCATGTGGACGGCGGCTGGAATACGGACAAGGCAGTGGGGAACATCGAAAAGCTGGTCAAGGGGCTCGGCCTCGATCTGTATACAGAGGTAATCAACTGGGAAGAAATGAAGGACCTTCAGAGGGCATTTTTTGTTAGCCAACTCGCGGATCAGGACACGCCAGGACACGGCCTTCTTTTCGGCTTTGTACAAATTCGCCCGACAATATAAGATCAAATACGTACTGACAGGGGCCAATTACTCGACGGAATGTTGCCGGGAGCCGGTTGAGTGGGGCGCCTATCCGGGCATTGACAAGACCTGGATACTGGATGTCCATTCCCGGTTCGGCAATATCCCTCTGACCACCTTTCCCATCGTTGATATAATGACTTATAAGCTCTACTACAAATATGTCATCGGGATGGAAATCTTCAAGCCTCTCAATTATGTGCCCTATGTCAAGAAGGAGGCTGAGGCCGAGCTGGAAAGGCGCTTTGGATGGGAGAAGTTTCAGCATAAACATCATGAATCGCGGTTTACCATTTTCTATGAAGACTACTGGATGCCTCGAAAATTCGGTTATGAAAAACGAAGGGCTCATTTTTCGAGCCTGATCATGACCGGCCAGATGACACGGGAAGAGGCGCTGGATCGGATTTCGAGACCTGAAATGGACGAGCGCTACCATGAACGGGAATTCGAGTACGTGGCCAATAAGCTGGATTGGACCGCTGACGAACTGCAGGAGATTTTTCGAGGCGAAAACAAGACGTTTCGTGATTACAGGAACAAGTATTGGCTGATCACCCTCGGCGGCCGGGTTATGCAGGCGCTTGGACTCGAGAGGCGGTTATTCCGATGATCACAATTATCGATTATGGACTGGGCAACATCCTGGCCTTTGTGAATATCTACAAGAGACTCAATATCCCGGTCCAGGTAGCCCGAACCGTTGAGGAGGTAAAAGGGAGCGATCGGTTGATCCTGCCGGGAGTCGGGTCCTTTGATTATGCCATGACCCTTCTCGATGGTTCTGGGATGAGGGCTGCATTGGATGAGATGGTGCTTGCCAAAAGGGTTCCGGTGCTGGGGATCTGCGTGGGCATGCAGATCCTGGCTGGTTCGAGCGAAGAGGGAAAGTTGCCGGGTCTGGGGTGGATATCCGGCAAGGTGCGCGGATTCAGGTCAATTGCCGGCTTTAATGGGCTGCCGCTCCCACATATGGGGTGGAATGACGTGACGCCGATCGTTGGTAATGGGTTGTTCAGCGGGTTGGAAGAGGCAGCAAGGTTCTATTTTCTCCATTCGTATTTTCTGGAATGCAGTGGGAAGGAAAAGCCGCTCGCATTCGCTCACTACAGTATGGATTTTTGCTGCGCCGTGCAGTCGGGAAACGTGTACGGGGTACAGTTTCATCCTGAGAAGAGCCATGGGTGGGGCATTCAGCTGCTGAAGAATTTTGCAGAGTTATAAAAATGTTGCGTCCTCGAATCATTCCATGTTTGCTTGTCCACAATGGCGGGCTGGTCAAAACGGTTCAGTTCAAAGATCCGAAATACGTTGGAGACCCCATTAATGCAGTCAGGATCTTTAATGAAAAGGAAGTGGACGAGTTGATGGTGTTGGACATCGATGCGAGCGTGAAGGGGCTTGAGCCGGATTATGTAAGGATTAAAAATCTCGCATCAGAGTGCCGAATGCCGCTATGCTATGGGGGCGGGGTCAAGACCGCCGAACAGGTCAAGCGTATTGTAGAGCTGGGCGTAGAGAAAGTCGCATTGAGTTCGGGGGCAATGGAACATCCTGAGGTGGTTTCCGAGGCTGCGCTTCAGGTGGGGAACCAAAGTGTTGTGGTGGTGTTGGATGTTAAGAGGAGCCGTTTGGGCGGACGCTATGAGGTGTATACTCAGCGCGGCGCAAAGAAAACCGGACGGGCTCCGGTACAGATAGCCATGGAAATGGAGAGGCTGGGTGCGGGGGAGATTGTAGTCAATAGCATTGACCAGGATGGTATGATGAAGGGCTACGATCTCAAATTGATTTGCCAGGTGAGAGAGTCGGTGGGTGTACCGGTCACGACGCTGGGCGGGGCCGGGGCGCTTGGAGATATGTCTGAGGCTATCTTCAAATGCGGTGTCTCCGGGGCCGCGGCGGGGAGCCTATTTGTCTTCAAGGGGAAATACAAGGCAGTCCTTATCAGTTATCCGACGAGGGCGGAAAAGGATGCGCTTTGGCGGAAGGCGTAGTGGATTCATCACGAAGCGCGCGAAGTATCGATAGTGGGAACATAAGAGGGTAAGAAGAGCAGATAGTAAGAGGGTGAGAGGGTTGGAAGATTAGAAGTCAGAGTGAGTGGTGAAGTATGTTTGCGAATAAACGCCTCTTGATTACGGGTGGGACCGGGACTTTCGGGAATACGTTCCACAGATTACGCAGATTGACGCAGATGAATGATGGCCGCAAAAAGGCGCAAGAGGCGCAGGGATAGAAGCTCAAAGATAGAAGCTCAAAGGGGTCCGCAGATTACCCCGATGAAACAAGGGAGAAGAGGTTTCATGGGGCAGATTTTCACAGATGATAAGGCAAAGAGCAGGGGGCAGGGGGTAGAGGGCGTGGTGCTTCGCTTCGGTAGGCGTTAGGAGCGGTGGGCTTTAGGTTGGAGGCGCTCCGCACCCCCGAGGAATGAACTCCGGCTGTCACAAGTGAATTCCACAGGGATTGCGCGGATTATGCGGATTGGAGAGAGTTTGGGAGGGTGAGAAGGTGAGAGGGCGAGGGGTAAGAGATTCACAACAAAGAGCACAAAGAACACGAAGTGAACAGAAAGCCTGAGTTCCCTGTTCGTGCCCTTAGTGTCCTTCGTGGTGGCAGATTCAAGGGATAAGGGGCGGTTGAGAATGTTTAAGAATAAAAAGCTGTTGATTACCGGTGGCACCGGAACTTTTGGAAACGCGGTTTTAAAGCGGTTTCTCAATGGGGATATTAGCGAAATTCGCATCTTCTCCAGGGACGAGAAAAAGCAGGATGATATGAGGAATGCGCTCAAGAACCCAAAGGTTAAATTCTACCTGGGTAATGTACGCGAATACGAGAGTATTCTGCCGGCGATGAACGGGGTGGATTTGGTGTTTCATGCGGCGGCCCTGAAGCAGGTGCCTTCGTGCGAGTTTTTCCCTCTGGAGGCGGTAAAGACCAACACCCTGGGGGCAGAGAACGTTATGAAGGCGGCGCTGGCGTGTGGGGTTGGGCATGTGATTGTCCTTAGCACTGATAAGGCGGTGTATCCAATCAATGCAATGGGAATGTCCAAGGCCATGATGGAGAAGATGATGGTGGCCAAGGCCCGGAGCTTCAGCAATGGTGGGACGGTTTTTTGCGGAACCCGATACGGGAATGTGATGGGAAGCAGGGGATCGGTGATCCCCCTGTTTATCCAGCAGATTCAGGCTGGGCAGCCCTTGACGGTAACAGATCCAAATATGACTCGATTTATGATGACGATTGAGGGGGCGGTGGACCTGGTGGTATATGCCTTTGAGCATGGGCAGCCGGGGGACATATTTGTTCAGAAGGCACCGGCGGCCACGATCGAGACACTGGCATTGGCGTTAAAGAAACTGCTGAAGGCCGATAATCCGGTGCGGATTATTGGAACACGGCATGGTGAGAAGCTTTATGAGACTCTTCTCAACCGGGAGGAAATGGCAAAAGCGGAGGATTTGGGGGACTATTACCGAGTGCCGGCGGATTGTCGGGATCTAAATTATTCGTGCTATTTTTCGGAAGGGGCTGAGGAGTTCTCTGTGGCGGAGGAGTATAACTCGCACAATACCGAAAGGTTGGATGTTGAGGGGATGTGTGAGATGCTGATGGAGTTGGAGACTGTGAGGAAGGCAATTCACCGCACCCTCTAACAGCCATGCCCAGATGGGGCACAACGAAAGATGAAAATCACCCCCACCCCTCCCTCCCCCGTCGAGGGGGAGGAGTGAAGCGAAGGGGGATTTTCATATAAACCCGCTACCTAATGAGGCCAGCCTTATAACCTGCTTACTTTCTAATTTTGTCATTTAACAAGGAAATAATATCATGAACATACTAGTAACAGGCGCTAAGGGATTCGTGGGACGGAATCTGGGGGTGGTGCTGGCACGCCGGGAGCCTGTGAAGCTGTACGAGTATGATCTGCGCACAGATGACAGCGTGCTGGAAGAGGGGCTGAGGGGGGCGGATGTGGTCTTTCACCTGGCTGGGGTGAATCGGCCGGAGAAGGAGGATGAGTTCCATACGGGGAATACTGGGTCCACGGAAGAGATTTGCAGGAGGTTGAGGGAAATGGGGCGGGCGCCCAAGGTTGTGTTGTCGTCTTCGATTCAGGCGGAGCTGGATAATCCGTATGGGGTGAGTAAAAGGAATGCAGAGGAGGTACTGCGGCGGTTTGCGGAGGATACGGGAGCGGCGTGCGTGGTATATCGGTTCAAGAACCTCTTTGGAAAATGGTGCAGGCCCAATTACAATTCGGTGACAGCTACGTTTTGTCATAATATTGCCCATGATCTGCCCATTCAGATATCCGATCCTAAGAAGGAAATAGAGCTTACCTATATTGATGATGTGGTGAAGGCGTTGGTCGGGGAGTTGCGGGGCGTAGCGGAGTCAAGATTTCGGTTTGCCACCCCCCTGCCCTCTTACAAGATAAGCCTTGGAGAGCTGGCCGGTTTGATTCAATCCTTTCGAGAGTTGCGCAGTACCCTCCTGCTGCCGGATTTTTCGAAGCCCTTTGTAAAGGCTCTTTACGCCACTTATTTGAGCTATCTGGACGGTTCGGATTTCGGGTATGGTCTGGATATT
>Ga0100388_10002438_pt1 | contig 16083 bp, 7 predicted proteins | sample CryGeymeta201512_FD_81536 | JGI IMG/M metagenome (GOLD analysis project Ga0100388, IMG submission 81536) | Groundwater microbial communities from Crystal Geyser aquifers in Utah, USA - Crystal Geyser metaG 2015-12 | ecosystem: Environmental > Aquatic > Deep subsurface > Groundwater | place: USA... | reverse complement strand
CCTCTCTCTGGCCAATGCCCAAAAAAGAGGGGTAAAGGTAAGAGTTTATCTGGATAGATCACAGATTGAATCTACTTACAGCGTCTCCCGTCTTCTGGTGCAGAAGGGGATAAAAGTAAGGATCAGCTCCAACAATTATATTATGCACCACAAATTTGCCATTATCGACAACCGCCTACTGCTCACCGGCTCCTATAACTGGACCTTTGCCGCTAACAATAAAAATGAAGAAAATCTGATGGTAATAGACGACCCGGAAATAATCGAAATATTTCAGCATCAATTTGTAAACTTATGGACCAATAAATATAGCCCTGATAGAACCAAAGCATTATTCAATAAAGCCAAAGTAAATCTATTTTCAGTCTTCCCTCCTCTCATTCAAACAGGAACTAAAAGAATAAATATCAACTCTGCTTCCCAGGAAGAACTTACCAGCATCTTACAAATAAGCGAACCCCTTGCTCAAAAGATAATTGCCTTAAGAGAAGAACTGGGAGGATTCAAAGACCCCAAAAACCTCACTCAATTGCCCGAGATAACCAACCTCGAATGGGAGGAATGGGAAGAAGAGGGGATAATGATTACTATTTAATAAAAATAGAACAATTTTCACAAAAAAGAAGGGTTTTATAATAATTTTGTCGTATTACTATTAGTATTAAAAATTATTTTTAAATATTTTTTTCCGTACTTTTTCGTTATATTTTAAGAAATTATAATATATCAAACGGGAAAGCCTGAGACCTTATTCTTTATCTTTTCATATTATGCCAGAACAGGCTTCTAGGCTTCTATGTTTTTACAATAATCCATTGATTAAGTTGCATAATTAAATACCTCCTTTGGTGGTATAATTATACCAACTAAATTATTTAATTCCTGGACATGGATAACGGGTCTTATTTTTAAATAGTATAAAGAGGCTTATATTTATATTCAATTATATTGTTAAATAGTTATTATATTTAATAAAAAGAATTATGGGAAAATATTTTAAAAAAGAAAAAAAAATTATACCCAGTTCAATAAGCAAATTTTATAGTTTGGGAATATATTATTTTAAAAACGAAGAATATAAGAAAGCAATTGAATTTTTCAAAAAAGTGTTGATGATAGATCCCGATTATCTCGATAGCAAAAATAAGATGAGATTGTTAATTAAGAAATTAAAGAGTAAGGAAAATTATTTAAGTGAAAAATATTATAGTATTGTAGATGGATATCTAATAGATAAGAAAATTTCAGTTATAGGAGGAAATATAAATTTTAAAACCTGGTTTAATTTAGGTGTATGTTATAAAGAAACGCAAATGTATGAACAATCTGTTGCAGCCTTCAAAAATGCATTAAGGATTAAACCAAATCATACAGACACACATTTTGAGTTAAGCAGTATTTACGATGAAATAGAAAATTATTATGAGTTTACCACCAATATATGTAATGAGGAAGAGCTACTTGATAATGACGATCAAATTAATGATGAAAATGATAAAGGAAAATATCTAGAAGAAACAGTGCCCCAAGAGTTAAATCTATCCGAATTACACTATAAGATAGGATGGGCTTTTAGTGAACCAGAACCAAAATACTATCTCCATGCAATCGAACTTTGTGAAAGAATAATAAATATCGAACCAGAATTCGTAGATGTTTATTATTGGTTAGGGTGGATTTATGAAAAATTAAATCAATATAAAGACGCAGCATTTGCATATAATAAAGCCATTTATATTGATAAAAATTATATTTTTGCATATAACCGTCTTGGGAATATATATTCAAAGCAGTTAAAATTTGGTGAAGCAATAGAATTATATAAAGAATCTATAAAGAATAACCCTGAAAATATTCGAGCGTATTTAAAGATGGGATCTATTTACAACAAAATTTTACAATATGATAAAGCGATAGAGATTTTAAAAAAAGCACTTGAAATAGATCCACAAAATATTTTCTTATGGCACCTAATTAGCAAATCTTATATAAATATTGGGTGGTTGACAGATGCAGAAGATGCTTTGAAAAAAGTGATAGATATTAAACCTGATTATTTTAAAGCATATAAACTTTTTAGTAATATCATATCTAACGAGGAAGCCTATGCTATATGGTTGAAAAAGCAAGGAGCTAGTGAATATGTTACAAGAGTAGCAATTAATGATATTACTGAAATATCAAATTATACTTTAAAAAAGAATATATCCAAGATATCAATTTTTGATATGTTCACTGCTAATCAATTTAATAAAATGTATAACCTATTGTTTTCAGATAAAGTTTTTAAAAATAAAAACAAAGAAAAACATAATGTTTATTTTTTAGCAATGAATAAATATTCGAAGTTCTTAAAACAGAACAAGCCAGAAACATCAACAGATGTATCAAAAAAAGAAATTAATATAACTAGTGGCAAAAGACTAGAAGAAAATGTTACCGTAGTTGTTACTCAAAATTTGGAACAGCCATTAACTATAGCGCCAAATGTTGGTATTTTGAGTAGACCAAATATTATCCCAATTAGTAATACTGTTAATTTCAATGATAAAAATGAAACTTATGCATACACAAAACCCTATAGTTTGGAGATTAAGGAACAGATATTTAGTGTTAATAATTGGACTCAACTTTTAAATTCACTTTGTAATTACTTGTTAAAATACGCCCCTGGAGTTCTTGAAAAATATGAAACGAGTAATAGTTTGGATAGATTATGTTTTTCATGGAACAAAGATGATTTACGTGATGCAAAAAGACTAATGAATGGATTATATTTGGAAACAAATTTAAGCGCAAAAGATATTGTTAAGCATAGTCGATTGTTTTGTCTTGCTTGCGGATTAAATCTAAATGATGTTATTATTAAATATTCGACGGGAACAGATTCTTCAAATGTAAAAGAGTCTGATAACAACCATGGAGGATCATGCTTCTCAAGTAGAAAGCTGAGAACTGTGGATGAGTACATAACAAATGCCGAAATAGACACTAGTAATGAACAGCTTCTGATTAGTACCGTATTAAATAATTCCTTTAAAAACGGAATAAAACTTGATAGCTTTATCAACATTAGAAAATTTATAATGGCGTTTCATGATACCTATCCTGATTACGACCTGTCAGATGATGCAAATATCTTAAAAGAAAAAATAAGGCGTGTTACTATTCAATGCCCGAATGATTTATACATGACCCCAAATACCATAACTAAGGACATCACTTTAATTAAAGAAATCCTTAGCTATATTATTAATACCTTAAAATCCGGGAAGATAGTTATTTACGTAGAGAATATTTATAATAGATTCAAAAATCGACTGCTTGATACTAATATATATAATAAGGATTTTTTGGGAAGTCTTATTAAGTACTATCTCAAAGATGATGTTATATATAGCAAGAGTGCTATTCTTTCTGAATATGGAGCAAAATTAAATATAGATGATGAAGTGCTTGAGATTTTGTCTGAAAGCGATATTCCATTAAATAAAAAAGAAATATTTGACGCATTGCCTCATCTAACTCAGTCTATAATTGAGCAAATTTTAAAATCTGATAAACGATCAATATATATGCAAAGAAATATTTATTGGCATATTGACAAATTTGAAGTTACCGAAGAAGACAAGTTTTTGCTCGATGATATTATTCGTTGTGAAATTAAAGACGAATTTATATCACTAAAAAAATTATTAGATGTGCTAAATACACAAGCTTCGGATTTTATACAAAAAAATAATATTGTAAACCATGTTTGCTTGCGTGATGTTTTGAAATATTATTTTGGTGACGATTTTGGATTTCAATATACTTTTATCGGGAGAAAAAACGAAGAAATGTCTGGTGTTGTTGCAACCAGAAACTTCTTGGCAGATAAAAAAAAGTTTAAATTATCTGAGTTATTTGATTTTATTGATGAAAACGATTTACCAAATCACTATGAACTTTTTATAGAGGAAGCTAACAAAGAATTTATTAGGATCAACGAGCAGGAATTTATTAGAAGAATTAATTTTGCCATCAGTGACCTAGACATTAAAAATATAGAAGAAGTTATTCAAAAATATTTAACAAATGGATATGTTGCAATAAATAAAATTGATAGTTTTGCCATATTTCCTACTCTTGATTTTCAGTGGAATAGCTTTTTGTTAGAGAGCATTATTGAAAATTATTGTTATGGATACGAAGTTATTGATTGTTCACGCAGTGTTACGAAACCAATTGGCGTAATAGTAAGTAAAATGGCTGGATTTAAGAATTTCAACGAAATATTGATTGATGTAATAGCAGAGCATGATAAATATCATCCATTTCAAAGTAGTAAGGACGCGTTAGAATATTTGTATGATAATGCTTATATTGCTCAAAAAAAATATAAAAATTTTGAAGCGATTTTCTCATTGGCAAAACAAAAAATAATTCAAAGGATAGGATTATAAGATATGTACACATATGAGTGGGACAGCAATACTGGGGGTTATTTGTTAACCAAAACAGCATCTAAGTTTAGCAAAGAGCCGCGACCGGTTTATTATAAGGAATTAGATATATTAGGCTTTGATAAGCATTGGATATATGAAAAGCAGGAAAATGTTCCCTATATGTGGGCAGAATCCAACCAATATATATATAGGGGGCATGTAGTAGCCAAAACAATAGGTGGCAGTTTATATAACCCGCCCCAACTTGAAGTATATGAGGATGGGCTAATACTACGACCGGTTGATTTGGATGCAATGGTTGAAAAAAATACTGAAGTTATGGAATCGCTAGTGAATGATACGATAAAAAATGTGTATTCAACATATTTGGCATACCAGAAAAAAATTGATGTCTTTTACGTTGCGTTTAGCGGGGGCAAGGACTCAATAGTACTTCTGGATATTGTTCAAAGAGCATTACCTCATGATGAATTTTTAATAGTTTTTGGAGATACAGACATGGAATGTGAAGACACTTATAGAGTAAGAAATGAAATAGAGAAGTTTAACGGATATGAAGATATTAGATTTTATACTTCAAAATCACATTTGAAAGCTACTGATACCTGGGATATATTTGGTCCGCCTGCTCATAAGTTAAGATGGTGTTGTAGTGTTCATAAAACTACTCCCCAAATAAATTTACTTAGAAAGTTATTAAATAAACCAAGTTTTAAAGGAATGGCATTTACAGGTGTTCGCAAAGATGAAAGTTTGGCTAGGAGCGAATATGATACTATAAATGTTGGGAAAAAGCATGAGGGACAGTATTCCATGAATGCAATAGATAACTGGAATACTGCTGAACTTTATTTAAACATTTATGCAAACAAACTATTAATAAATGAAGCGTATAAAAAGGGGATTAGCAGGGTTGGCTGTTTAATTTGTCCAATGTCATCTGGTAAAAATGAATTTTTAAAAGAAATAAATTATCCTAAGCAAGTATCTAAATTTCTGAATATTATTAGAGAAAAGAACAATCGAAAATTTGATAACATTCAGAAAGAGAATGAATTTATTAGCAATGGCGGTTGGAAGTCGAGAAATAATGGTAGAGATATAATAGTTAAAGTTGGTTTTTATGATGAAATTTATAGTAAAGATCTTACTAAAATATATATAAAACCAAATTCCGAATGGAAAATTTGGTTTAGAACATTAGGTGAACTTGTTCAGTTATCAGAAAGTGAATATTATGTGTTAAATAATAGAAAAAAATTTTCATTCACTGTAACCTTTGAAAATAATTTGCAAAAAATTGAATGGAAGACTACGCCTAAAATAAAAGAGGATATACTTTTTGTTTCTGCTTTTAAAATAGTATTTAAAAAAACAGCATATTGTGTTAAATGTGGTGTTTGTCAAGCAAACTGTAATTTGGGTTATATACATATGGATGGTCAGTTTTCTATAGATAACAGATGTGTAAGATGTAGAAAATGTCACAATATTGATAGTGGTTGTTTAGTATATAATTCTGTTAAAATATTAAAAGGAGTTGAAAGTAAAATGAGTTTGGATTGTTATGCAAGCTTTGGTGTTGAAAAAGACTGGATTACAAAATATTTAAAACACAAAGAGACATTTTGGAGTTCCGAATACAACGATTTAGGTTCTATGAAAATTACAGCCTTAAAAAGGTTTTTGAGAGATGCAAATATTAAACTAGAGAAGAATAATTATCAAAATTCCGAATCTTTATCAAGTATCATGAATAATACAATTGATAGGTTAGGATATGACAATATAATATCATGGGCTTTACTTCTATGTAATTTAGTTTATACTCCACAATTTAATTGGTTTGTTAAAAATTTATTTTTAAATGAAAGGTATATTCCTGAACAAATAAAAGAAATGTTCGGTGATAGTTATAGTAAAGGGTCAAGGGACAATATTTTGTCATCAATAAAAAATATTTTTACTAAAACACCGTTTGGAACTGATATAAAACTTGTGCATTGTGAAACCAAGAAAATAGGGAGAAATGAGTCACTAATCTCAATCACTCGTACCCCGTGGAAAAATCCAGACTCAAAAGTAATATTATATAGCCTATATAAATTTGCGGAGGCTTGTGGTGACTATTATCAATTTTCTTTAAACAGGCTACTTAATCATGAAATAGATAGCAATGGAGTTAGCCCTACCTTAATTTTTGGACTTGATAAAGATACAATGACTAAACTTTTAACCGGTCTATCAGTTAACTACCCGGAGTTTGTAACGGTTGGGTTTACACATGACCTTGATAATATAACCTTAAGCAGAGACAAAAATTCTACTGATGTTTTGGAATTATTTTAGGAGGATTAAAAAAATGAGTGTACAGAACGCATATAAGAATTACTTTGATATAGACGAGAACTACTATGCTTCGGTTAGTGAGGAACTTATTGCTGGTGGCTTTGTGGATTGGAACAGCTTCTATCCGCATAGCACTTTTGTTAGACTACTAAAAGACACCGCAAGCATATTAAGGCGGCAACAAAAACTATCCATTTGGGTCGAAGGTGCTTATGGCACGGGTAAATCCCATGCAGTACTTACGCTCAAAAAAATATTGGATGCCCCAGAAGAAGAAGTCCTTAAATATTTTAAGGACAATGATCTGGATATGGATTTATTTAATATGATTCAAGGAGCAAAAAAGCAGGGGGAAATATTAACCATTCACCGAATAGGTTCGGCCACCATTAAAGGAGACAATGCCCTTGTAATGGCCATTCAAGAAAGTATTAAAAGAGCTATTGTTGAAAAGGGAGTAGAGTTTAAGTGTGAAGATTCTCTCAAGGACTCAATTATTAAATGGCTTTCCGATGATATAAATGCAAAGAATTTTAAAAATTGGATAGACGGTAGATATATAAACGAATTTGGAACAGATAATGCGGTATCAATTATACATAAGCTTCAAACATATAAAGAAAATGAAGTTGCTGATTTAACCCGTAAAATATTCATGTTAGCACAGAAGGAGGGGATTACAGCATTAAAATTAGAAGCACGCGATTTAGGCAAATGGATAAAAGATATTATAGAAAAAAATAAACTTAAATCAATTATATTTATTTGGGACGAGTTTACGGGGTATTTTACAAACAATAAAAACTCAATTGATGGTTTCCAAACGCTCGCTGAACTAAGCCAAACGATACCCTTTTATTTTATTATTGTAACTCACAAAAGTAGTGCTTTATTCAACGATAGAGATGATAGCAAAAAGATTATAGATAGGTTTATTAAGCCGACCTGTGAGATTAACCTGCCGGAAAACATGGCACTTAAACTTATAGGTAAGGCTATAAAAATAAAAAATGATCCTGCTGTTAGAGATGAGTGGAAAATACTATCAGAAGATTTATATAATCAAATACCGGTATGTAGCAGTATGGTTATTAAGTCTTCAAAAATTGATGAAACTAGCCTAAAAAAGATACTTCCGATACATCCATACACAGCAATTATATTAACACATTTATCAGCTATGTTTGGCTCAAATCAAAGAAGTATGTTCGAGTTTATCAAGAACCGAAAAGATGATGATGATGATAGGGGATTTAGTTGGTATATTGAGAATCACGGACCTTATTCAGTTGATAGTTTGTTAACCATAGATATGCTTTGGGAATATTTTTATGCTGATGGGAGAGCAAATTTAGAACAGGGTCTCAAATCGTTATTGAGTGTTTATGGCATGAGCGGTAATAGCAGGTTACTTACCGCTGATAAAAAAAGAGTGCTAAAGACAGTTCTATTGCTACAAGGTATTTCTGAGAAAAACCTTGAAAGCGTTGAACTGTTTAAGCCAACGGTTAAAAATATTGGCAATGCTTATGAGGGAACAGACTTAAGTGATGGTAAAGCGGTTCACATAGCTGAGGCCTTAGTAATAGATAGGTTTCTTTTCAAACGCGCCATTGGCAATAATGAAGTTCAATTTGAAGCAATTCGTTCAGGCATAAGTGAAGTTGATGTTAATATATATATAGAGGATTTCAGAAAAGATAAAAAGATAAAGAACATTATAGAGGAGTATAAAATAGCTGACTTTATGCCTTTCACTGGTGCACTGAAATTAAGATATGATGTTAAAACTGCAACAATTGATGATATAACAAGAACTGTCAACGGAATAAATAACCAGCAATATGAAAATACCCTTCCTGTTGTTATTACATTTGCTAAAAATGATACCGAAAGAGCCACTCTCATTAGAAAAGTAAGAGAACTTTCGGAATCGGGTGAACAAAGAATTATTTTTGTTGATACATCTTTATGTGATTTATCGGATGAGGAATTTGAAGAGTATATTAAAAACTTAGCTGAGGAAAAATATTGGAGGGGAAAAGATAACAATTTAGCAGACCAATATAAAACTAATGCAACTGATGTTATTACGAAATGGAAAAATAAATTGCAAGATGCCGAATTCAGAATTGTTACAAAAAATGATGAAATAAAAGCTTTTGGTACAGACGAGGTTATTAATAGATTAAAAAAATTTAATCAAGAAATATTCTCTATGGGGATAGAGAACTTTAATGTTGTAGCTACTATGTTTAATGCTACAAGCTTTAAACAGGGAGCAAAGTGCGGTATAAATCAGGAGTTATCTGGACAATATCGTTCTACAAATGAAGCTACAAAGCTTGAAAATGCGCTAAAGGGCGTATGGCAAATTAGCGAAGGAACAGAACCAAATGTTAACCACTTAATATACCGAATTAAGATAAAACTTGATGATTTAATTAATACAACTTTCGAGAAAAAAGGGAAAATTGCAATCGCGGAGATATCCGATTTTTTGAAGGCTGAGCCGTTCGGGTTCATGCCTTGTAATCTTACGGCTTTTATACTTGGCTTTTTATTAAAAGATTATGCCAACGATATATACAGATGGAGTAATGAACAGGTCGGAGATACTTTGTCTGTTGAAAAAATGGCTGAAATGATTGATGAAATTATTAAGCAACAGATAAATCCGAGTAACAGATATGTTGATAAGTATATAGTTAAGATGTCAATGGAGGAACGTGAATTCTTAAATAAAACCTCTATTGTTTTTGGAATCAACGAAGAGAATTGTGCAACTAGTGAAAAAACACGTGAAGAAGTTAGAGCAGCAATTAAGAAAATTAGTCTCCCACTATGGGCAGTTAATATTGCTTTGGAAAAAGATAGACCAATTGATTGTGCAGTAATCGTTAAACTAATAGACCTTTACTGTTCGCTTTCTAATAATAGTGGGTCTGGAAAAACAGATACGGATATTGCGATTGAAATAGGTACCATTTACTTACAGCACCCTGGTGTTGCAGATAATGTTAAAAAATTTGTAAATTCTGAGTATGGCAAAACAGGCATGAACATCTATCTTAATGAATACAACTCCGGTGAACTCAAAGAGCTAGCTATCGAAATAAACTGTGAGGAAACAATGCTTGCACATTTGAAAAGCAAAGTCACTGTCGATTCATCTTGGTTGTGGCAGCATGATACAATCAATGCTAAGATTGATGATTTAATTGTTGAGTATAAAATTGTTCTAATTAGTAACAGATTTATCATGAAGACAACTAGCTATCCTGACACCCTCTTGGCATGGGCAGACAAGATGAATCACTTTAAACTTCCATATGAAGGTGTAAAAAATGACGTAGATTCATTAAAAATTTTATTTGAGTGTTTATATAATATTTTTACAACTAAAGATATAGTTGATACTGATAGGGTCAAATTTCTTGAAGCACTCCAGATTAATGGAGAAGAATTTATAAAAAAATTTAATAACCAGGCATCTTGGTTTAAAGAAAAATGCAGCTTTGATTTGATTGGATTATCCGAAATTGATGTTAGCAATATTTTTGCCACCATGCCACTGGGTTCTTTTGCTAAAACAAATTCAGAGTTCCAAAATATTGCAAACCAAAAAATTACTGAATATAGAAAAACTATTCTTATTGAGGAACTCAAAGAGCTGTGGGATACCAAAACTAGCACCAAATCGCCGAAAGACTGGTCAGATAAGTATAAGACGCCTATATTATGCTTGCCCGACGAAGGAGACTATGACACTGCCAAAAAATCATTTGAAACCCTTATGCAAAAAATGCCAACAGATACCGAAATAAAAAACGCAATTGAGTATTTTAAAGGAGCATCAATTTTTGCTAAGATGCACGATGCAGAGATTCGGAATGATGCTTTTGCTGAAAAAATGATTGGCAAATATTTTATTATTAAAGATATCGATAAAACACGTGAAGTATTACTACAAAGGCTTACTTGCAGCATTTATGATTGGTATCCTAAAACACTACAAATAGAAAATATTTTAGAAAAATATGCAGAAAAGCTATATCATGCTACAGGCTGCGAAGAGGCTCTTGCTAAGATAGAAAGAATGAGTGAAGCAGATGTTAAGCTGTACCTAAAAAAACTTATTAGAGAAAGAATAGAAGTTGGAATGGAAATCTTAAAAGATAGGTAGGTGTATAAAATGACTAAAAGTGTTTATGAAGCTCTTGAAAATATTTCCAAGTACTTGAAAAACGTTAATACTAACAAGTTTTTAATAGTAAATGTTAACAATGTTGAGGATTACCTAAATATCAAATCAACATTAGAGGCGGAATTGTCGGTAATAAAACTTTCTATATTTTGCAATAAAAATGACGATCTACCAGATTTCGAAAAGTTTTTAACGGTATCTTGTTCTATTACAAAAAATAGTCTTTTACTTGGTGCTTCAGAATATTTAAGATTGCAAGATGAAACATCTTTTGACATTCAAACCCAAGCATTGCTGTTATCAATAAATAAAGCAGCAAAGGTTGTTGTCTTGTATTTTGATTGTGAAAAGAAGCTTAAAGCTTTATTAGATAACGACATAAGACTTAAAGAGAAAAATCAAATTATTCTTATAAAAGGAAATAGGGCGAAAAGGACTAATATTAAGCTATTAAATAATGAAATCAAAATAAATGGAAGTATCTCAATTATCAATGGAATTAAAACGTATCTTGATAAATTTGAGGAAGAGTGTTCAGTATGTTCCATTATTTCCACCAAATATTATGATGCGGATTTTAGCAGAGCGTCAGTTAGCATTCAGAAAATATCGAGCACCTTTGAATTGTTGGGCCTATTAACACCGGTACCTGGTAGGATTAATAAGTCATTTGGCACTGACGATAATTGGAAATATATTTGTGAAAATATTAATGGAAATGAGGTTGATACATTTATTACTAAGGAATTTGGAAATTTAGATACTATCGAGGCGCTTTTTTATGAATGGAAAGAGTGGAATAATAATAGAAAGTGGTTATATTTTATTGCCTTGAAGCTTTCCAATCTCAAAAACAAATACTTAGATTTTGTTATTCAAAAATCTTTAAATGCTGATGATTTTATTAGCAAACTCTACTCATGCATTCTGGAATTTCCATCGGCAAGTAAAGAGTTTGATAATCTTTACAAGGAAAGAAAATGGCTAATAGGCCTTGTTAAAGACGATAGTTGTAATAATGAATTTTGTTCAAAAGTTAAAATCAAGGCCAAAGATAGAATTTATTATTTAACTGATACTACAGCTCTTGAAAAAGAAGATATATTGTTATGGCTTAGCGAGCAAGAAACAATTGATGAAAGTACTTTAGCTATTCTGACCAAGGTATCTCCTGAACTTATAAACTACTTGACAGACTACATTTTAGCCGTTGATTCATATACTGACTATTTCAGAAAATACAAACTACAAAAGCTAAACAATAAAATTTATAATGGGTTTATTGATGTTGTTAATGAAAATGCACAGAAAAGAGATTACAATTTACTTCTTAAAACAAGAAATGAAGTGTTTGAGAAAATTGATAAGACAGACAGTATAATATATTTTATTGATTCATTAGGTGTCGAATTCATGGGATATATCAGTAGGCTATGCTCTGAGTTAGGATTAAATATTGAAGTATTCGTAACAAAAGCCAATATGCCTACAACTACTTATTTAAACAAAGATTTTCTAGACAACTACAGGGATAGAACTATTGATATAAAACTACTTGATAATATTAAACATAGTGGCGAGGGAGATTACAATTATGAGTTTTCTAAATTGCCATTACATATTTTTGAAGAGCTCAAAATAATTAGGGATGTCTTTGTAAAGATAAAAGCCGATTTATCAAAATCAACTGTTAAGAAAGTAATAGTTGTATCTGATCACGGAGCAAGTCGACTTGTCATTTTGTATGATAATAAAATTACATTTCCTACGAAAACCAATGGAACTCAAGGGGGTAGATGTTGTGAATATGTAGAGGGATCAGATATTCCAGACTATGCTACTATTGAAAACGATCAATGTATACTTGCAAGTTATGATAGATTTAAAACGCAAGGAGCTCCACGTGTAGAAACTCACGGGGGCGCAACGCTTGAAGAACTAATGGTTCCAATAATAATTGTAACTAATGAAAAAGAAAAAGTTACGGCGAAACTGGTAGAAAATATTATTACAGTAAGCTACAAAATAAAGGCTACGCTCAGGATTTTTATTACTAAACAATATGATAAAATCTCAGTAAAAATAAAAAACAAGGTGTATGAATCAACTGAATTTGACGGTGGTTTTTTTACTGTTCCTATTTACGATATTATAAATATTGGTGAATATAAAGGCGAAGTTTTTGCGGCTGGACAATACATTAATGAAATTAGCTTTAAATTAGTAAAACCTACCAGTAGCGAAAAAGACCTAGGAATATAGGAGGTGCAAAATAAATAATTTAATTAGAGAATATTTTGACGATATGGTCGTATTTAAAGATTTGAGAAAGAGCAATTTTTTCTCTGCTCTTAGTCTTCCATCATTTTTGCGTGATTGGTTATTAAAGCGTTTTGCTGATAATGATGGCTCATTTAATATAGAAGAACTAAGCGATTACATCAGGCAATACATACCCAAAAAGGATGATTGGGTCAGGATAAAAGATAGAATCATTAATGAAAATGAGCGAGTAAAGTTTCTGACAAAGATAATTGCCGATATAGATATAAAAACAGGCGAAATCTCATTTGTATTGCCTGACTTTGGTCTTGGCAAGAAGGAAACGATAATTGAGCAACCTATATGGGAACAGCGGAAAGAAGAGTTGGTTAGCGGCAAGGAAACATGGGGTATTGTTGAGCTTGGATATAGACCTTCTGTTTCAAAAGTAGAACCCGGGAAAATTAAATTGATTGGTTTTCAAAACTTTTGTCCATATATTATAGATATTGATTATTATAAGGAAGTAAGAAATAACTTTACAACCGAACAGTGGATAGATATATTACTTGGTGCAATCGATTATAGTGCAGGTGGGTATGATACGGAAAAAGAGAAGCTCACAATGCTTTCTAGATTATTACCTTTTATCGAGAAAAGGTTAAACTTAATTGAACTTTCCCCGAAAGGGACTGGTAAGTCTTATTTGTTCGGTAGAGTAAGTAAGTATGGATGGCTTTCTTCCGGAGGAATTGTGTCTAGAGCTAAGATGTTTTATGACCAAACAAGAAAAGAACAAGGCCTGGTTTGTGGCAATGATTTTGTTGTATTAGATGAAGTTCAAACTATTACATTTGCTGATGTAGATGAAATGCGAGCTGTACTCAAAGGTTATATGGAATCAGGCGTGTTTACCGTTGGTAATTATGAAGGAGTAGCTGAATCAGGAATTGTATTGCTAGGTAATATAAAAGAAGAAAACATGAATGAATATGACAACATGTTCGAAGAATTACCCAAAATATTCCATGAGAGTGCTCTAATTGATAGATTTCATGGTTTTATAAAAGGTTGGGATATTCCACGAATGCATGATGATTTAAAAATAAGCGACTGGGCATTGAACTCGGAATATTTTTCAGAAATAATGCATCTACTACGTGATGATATTAGTTATAGAGCTATAGTTGATGATTTGGTTATTATCCCAGAAAAAGCAGACACAAGAGATACAGAAGCTATAAAAAGAATTTGTACTGCGTATGTAAAATTGCTATTTCCCAATGTTAGAAATAGTAATGATGTTGATTTGCTCCAATTTAAAAAATATTGTTTAAATCCGGCAATAAGTATGAGAAGTATTATTAAATATCAACTCGGAATATTAGATGTCGAATATAGGGGGAAAAGTGTACCGCGCTTTGATATTCGGGGGTTGAATGCATAATGAAAATAATACAAAAACAATGTTTTCGATGTAATTCGGATGTGCCTAAAGATGTATTTGGTTTAAATAAAAAACTATTGGGTTGCAATGTGGAGAAGTTTTTTTGCTTGATATGTTTGGCTGATTATTTAGAAGTTACACCAAATGAATTATTAGATAAGACAGAAGAATTTAAACAACAAGGTTGCTCCTTGTTTTCATAGAAGCATTTTAATGATTTGCATAAATTAAAATCCCCACCTGTGTATTTCGGTCAAACTGACCAGGTATGACGGAGTAAATTGACAACGCGTCTCGGACCAAATGGAAATGGTAAACTAAAATGTATTTAAGGTGGAAAATAAAAATGCACCTTTTAAAAGAAACAGTTCTTTACTATAATAGTATGAATAAGAATCAATACTATAAGGAAAGGACTGATCTATGGTTAACAAGATTATGTATCAAAAGATTCAGTATTTTAAGAGGAGAGGGTTTACCAAAGCAGACATTGTAAGAGAAACCGGATTAAATAAGCGAACGGTATTTAAATATTACGATATGTCAGAGAAAAAATACGCTCGCTATCTAGAAAAAGTGAGGTATCGGACCAAGTTATTTGCGCCTTACCAGTCCCATATTCTTAATCTATACCAGGCAAATAACTTTCAAAGACTGGAAAAATCGGCGGTGTACGATTATCTTGAAGAGAAATTAGGATCTTTGCCGGGTACGGAGAGGAGTTTCCGCAGCTATATCAGCTTCCTGGTAGAGGCAGAACAGCTAAAATTAAATGGTAATAAACGGATATATTCCCCGGTGGCAGAGCTTCCCTACGGCAAGCAGCTGCAGATCGATTTCGGAGAATACCGTACTAAAAAAGGCTTAAAGCTGTATATATTTGCAGCGGTACTGTCTGCCAGCCGCTACAAATACGTTGCCCTACAGGATAGACCCTTTACTACTCTGGATTTGATTAACCATCTTCTGGATTGCTTCCAGTACCTAGGAGGAATGCCCGAAGAACTGGTAATAGACCAGGATAGTGTGATGGTATCAAGTGAAAACAGAGGAGATATCATCTACGCCAGGGATTTTAAGCAGTTTATAGAAGAAATGGGTTTAAAGATGTACGTCTGCCGGAAGAATGACCCGGAGAGCAAGGGCAAGATAGAAAATGTGATTAAGTTTGTGAAGAGGAACTTTTTAAGGATAAGAGATTTTGAAAACATTGAAGAGGCCAAGGAAAGGCTGTCCAGGTGGTTAAACCGACGGGCGAATGGCAAGATTTCACTAGTGTCACGTCACATTTCATACGTCGGATAGAGTCGTTTTAGTTTTATCCGAGCTTTACTTGTTGTAAACTGCCAATTGATTTTTGCATTCAGGTT
>Ga0100388_10002417_pt1 | contig 16149 bp, 14 predicted proteins | sample CryGeymeta201512_FD_81536 | JGI IMG/M metagenome (GOLD analysis project Ga0100388, IMG submission 81536) | Groundwater microbial communities from Crystal Geyser aquifers in Utah, USA - Crystal Geyser metaG 2015-12 | ecosystem: Environmental > Aquatic > Deep subsurface > Groundwater | place... | reverse complement strand
TGCATGCGATTGGTCCGCAGGACCATGCGATTATTCAAACACATGCGAGCCATAAGGCTCGCGGACCCACCGCAAGCGAGCCATAGGGCTCGCGGACCAATCACAAAAACCACCTCTTGTTCGCCCCTTATGCGACAGCCTCCTCCAGCCTGGCACTACCATTCGGCTCCCGCACGATTGTAGAATCTGACGTTCTTTGACATGCTCCGCCAACACTTCCTCCAAGAATAGCCGGGGCCTCCGTGCCGTTGATGATCAGCGCGCAAGATAATGAACTTCTAGGTGTGGCTAACCGATCGGACGCGATGGGTGTGCTGGCCGTTTGGTCCGTTCGCGGGCGCGACCTTGTGCCCCACCTCACCGAACAATCCACCAGCGTTCGAGGCTTCCAACTACTGGTCGAGGCCTTCCGCTTGTGGGAGCTCTACGAGCCCGCCCATCCCAAACATGCCGGCCGTCCAGACGACTTCTTTTTGCTCATCGAGCAAGCATTCGCGCGGACCGTGGGTCGCATCGACAACGAATGGCAACTGCCGGGAGCCCGACGTGTTAAAGCCCGCGCACACGAACAACCTTTCATTTCACTCACCGACCCTGATTGGCATCTTCTAGATGGGCAAAAGGCCACGGGGATTTGGGGCCTCTATCGCGGAGCTTCACGACGCGCAAACCTCTTGGCAGAAGATTTAACGCGACTCTCAAGCGACACGATGGTCGCTGCGACGCTTAGGCCAGGACTGGGCCCAAACGCCCAAACCAAGCTCTTCGACCTCGTCGGCAAAGCGATGGACGGTGAAACGGTGGCACTGCCTACAGACCAGAAAGATGCCCTGGTCCAAGACCTCTACAGCACCATTCGCAAAGTTCCGCTCGCCGAACATCTGCGTGAAAAACTTATCAACCAGTTCCCACTCAACGCAGCGCTGGCCGAACGGCTGGTGGTTCCTGGAGATTTAAACCGACGAGAATTCATGATGGCCGCGTCAAACGACCTTCAGGCCCACAGCGATATGCTTCAGGACGCCATTAAATGTGAAAACTTCTTGGCCATCGTAGAGGCCGTGTTTTTATGGCTCTGCAGTAGCAAAGGAAAGACCGTTGAAGCCGCAGTCGCTGAACTTCCCGTTGACCTGGAAGCTTTGGAAGCCTCCCGGGCTGCCTTCCGCCGTTCGGGCCGATATGGCACCGAAACAGGCCATCATCGCCAAAAACGTTTTGGCCAAATGCTCGACACGACCAATAAAGTCGCGCTCGCCAAGTCCGTGTTGTGTCTGCACCAGGCAGTCAGCGATGAACGAGGCCGCGCGGTATGGGTTTGGGACGATAATGGAATTCTGCACAGCGACACCGACCTGCCCAAACCATCGGACGAAGCGTTTCAAAGCGAAGTAGCATGGCGTAACGACTACTACCTGCTGCCACTCCAATCCATCGCCCGACAGCTCGCGGTACTGCATGAGTGATAACGCCACCATCCGGGAGCGAATCCAGCGGGCGAGCGCGTATTTCCACAGGAAAGAAGGCGTCGTGATGACGACGTTTAACCTGAATGGGGAGTTTTTCGAGGAGCAAGCTCTTCCGATCGTCTTGGGCGTGGAAGCAAAAACGCTCGCAGCAAGACGCGCCGAAACTCATCAGCGATTAGGGGCCACGCCTTGCACCGTGTTCTACTCCCCGGTCAGCCCACCAAGAATTTCGGGTCGATATCGCTTTGTCGCTCGTCCGGTGCCGCTGCGCGGACGTTGTTTCCACCCAAAACTTGTCATTATTGCCGGGCGTTCGACCGACGATATCACTTGGGTCTATGTCGCGGTGTCTTCAGCCAATCTTTCGCTTTCAGGTTGGGGACGAAACGCCGAGTCCTTTGGCGAAACTTGGATTCACACGCGCCAACAACAATCGTGGCAGGCTCTGGACGAGTTACTGCAATGGCTGCAAGCCCATGGACCACTCGGAGGCTCCCCAAGCGATTCTGACGCGGTGCACCGTGTACGCGCCGTCCTGGCCCGAATGCCAGACATCTCGCCGTTCCCCAACGACGGCACAAAACCTTGGTCAGGAACACTCCAAGCCCGTCTCTACACTTCGATTAGCCATCCGGACGGTTTCGCCGACTTCCTTCGTTTAGGACACGCCGACCGGCCGACCAGATTGATCGCTTACAGCCCATACTGGAGTGATGTCGCGGCACAAGTTGCAGCTTTTGACGCCGAAGAAACCGTTCTATTTCCGGCCCTTTGTGCCGATGGGTCCTCGCTCGGCTTGGCACGCACCCAGGTTAAGGATTTGCCGAAAAACGTAGAGGTTCGCCAAAACGCGGCAGATATCGGCAAACGTTTCTGGCACATGAAGACGTATTGGATTCTGCACGGCGATACCGCGTTCACCGCGGTGGGCAGCTGCAATTTCTCGCACCCCGGACTCAGTGGTCGCGGCGGAAACGTTGAAGCGGCGCTTATTTTTGAGGCGGACCCAGATTGGCTTCCAAGTGGCGATATCGCAGACCCATCGCGACTTGCAGCAGAGCCCATCGCAGAAGACGAATTGCCTCCACTGCCCACCGTATTGGTCATCGTGGCATTCGATTGGGGATCGGATATCTGGCGAGTCTGGCTCGACGCAGAAGCAGGAGACCGAGACTTCATCTTGCATCTACCGGAACTCGAGCCAGTGAACACAAGCCGGGGAACTCATGAATTTTCTGGGCCCGCCCCACCTCGTGGCGCGACTTACGTGCTTCACTATGTGAACGCAGATGGTGAACACCGACTAGAAGGACAAATCGTCGAGGTCGGCCTCGACCTCAGCAAACGTGTTTACGGACGCCCCCTTACGGCAAGCGAAATTCTGGATTCTTGGCGCGGCCGTGCGGCCACCTGGGACCTTGGTGGAGGCGGCGGAGATGGGGACGCCGACACAGATGGTGCCGACACAAAACGCGAAATCCCCGCAGCATTTGATGCGGTCAATCTATACGACCTCTATCGCTCGATGCGCGCGCTTCAAGTCAAACTAACAAGCCTGGATTCCCACCCGGAAATCCAACGTTCACTGCTTGTTGGCCGACCAGATTCAGTGATGGCGCTCGCCCAGCTTGCCGACCATGACGACGAGGCCCCCATTATTCGTTATCTGGTACTGCGAGAGCTTTTCGGCGTTATGAACAAGTGGCCGCATGTGCTGGACCGCAACATCATAAATAGTGCGACCCAAATGGCAGCGGCGGCACGCCTACGCACCATTCAGCGCCTCGAATCTGAGCTGGACGGCGATACGCAAAAAGCCGCCGAAATGCTCGATTGGTTCGAAGAACGTTTGGCCGAGATGGACGAGGGCAATTCATGACGCCATTCCAACAAGTCCTACGACCATCTGATGTGGGTGAGCTCATCGACCTGACCGTCGTCGACGACCCGCATACACGCTCAATGGCAGATATGCAGCTCGAAGGCGTGGCGGCGCTCTACAATATCCTTTGCGGCAATTCCTTTGCCTATCTGGCCGACGAAGTTGGGATGGGCAAGACCTATCAGGCGATGGCGCTCGCTGCGGTGGTATGGAACGAAAAACCCAACGCGCGCGTGCTCTTCATCAGCCCGCGTCATAACCTGCAGGTGAAATGGTTCGACGACTATCAGCGCTTTTTTGCGTCGAATTACCGCCGCAACCAGGGGCTGGGGGATGACCGCGTAGCGTCGGTGCTTTTTGGCGAGCCGGTGCAGCGGCCAGTGCTCTTTGACAACCTGCGTAGTTGGACACCTACGATCGGAATGCCCGAGCGAATCGCGTCTTTTATCCGTCACACGAGCTTCACCCGACCGGTTTACCTGACCGCGAATGACCTCGGTGATATGGATATTTTATGGCAGCAGACTGAGCGAAAACTGCAGGGTTGGGGCCTCTTTGATGTTCAAAGACCGGAAGACCTCAGACCTGAAAACGCGTCTCATTTGTTGAACCTGACTTTCGCTCAGGCCCTAAATACAAAATTGACCGCGGAATCTGGCCAAGGCCCCTACTTCGACCTCGTGATTATGGACGAAGCCCAATGCCTTCGAAATCCAGACAATCAAACGAATAAAGTTCTTTTTGAAGCACTTAAGGGCCATGTCCACAAATGGCTATTCATGAGTGCCACGCCCGCTCATGGCGGGGCCGAAGACATCCCCACAATTTTAAATCATTATCCAGATGTGGGTCAGGTCCTTGACCCCTGCTTGGCCAAAGACCTGCCAGCCCTGCAAAAAGAACTTCAAAAATTCATGATACGCCGGCAGCGGCGCTATCGAACCTCACCGACTCCTTCAACAGTCGGCAAAGAAACCTATCGTCACCACGACCAAGAGAGCTGGGGCGTTCGCGATGCCGAGATGAGCGTCCTTGGGACCTTGGCGATGGGATTGGTTCAAAAAGGGCTTGTCGACGTTTTGCAGGGCCGAAGCAATCGCTACCGCATTGGATTTCTATCGTCGTTTGAGAGTCTGCAGAGTTCTCTGAAACACACGCTTAGAGCCGATACTGCGCAGTCCAACGACGATGCTGACAACGACACGCCTGGCGATTGGCATCACGACCAATCCGATGGAAGCAGCGAATCCGAGGCACCCGATACCGGTTTCATTCAAAAGCTTTCCGACGACTTCGAAAAGCGCTTCGCAATGCCGCTTCCCCATCCGAAAGTAGATTCGGTGGTTGGCCGTGTTGCACCTCTGGCATTCGGAACCAGCGAAATAGACGGCGGGCATAAATTCCTAATTTTCACCCGCCGCGTAAGCACCGTCGCGACTCTGCGCGACCGCCTGACTGCGCGCTATCTGGCGTCCGTTGAAGCACGCATGCTTCGCTGCTGGCAGGTCAAATTGGACTGGAGCGGTGGCAGCGTTCCCATCGAAGAAGCCGACGAAATCGATGACCCCGAGGCATTTGATTTTGAATCTGGCGAAAACCCATTTCGACAGGCGATGTCAAAAACTGGATGGCTATTTAGATACCGAAATACTTTTCGGGCCAGCGGTCGAAATTCGCTTTTTTTCGAGGACGGCTGGCTTCAACGCCTATGCGAAGCTGGTGGCGTAGATCCAAGCCAGGCGGCCGATGCCCTGCCGCAGCAAATCTGGGCCGAGAGCTTTACCCACGCCGCGCATTCCGCCGGCCCCAAGCGCCAGCAACATCGCGCAGACCGTGTTCGTTATATCGCCGTTCAGGCTGTGCGGCGACACCCGGGCGTTTTTGGGCTGGACGAAAACACAGCCGCGCCATGGGTAGGAGCCTACGAGGCTGCATTGCACCGCCATCTTGAGCGTGCCTTGCCTGATGAAAACCCTCATGTTGCTCCAGAATTATTCTCCACCCCTACCCTATGGACCACGTGGGATGCGCGTTTCAGCGAAGGTCCGCTGGCGCTTCCGGGTGCTCGACCAGCCGACGTTAACGACGCCGACGAGCTAAGCCGGCGGCAGGTAGTGCGGTCGCTGCTTGGCCAAACCTTTCGCCTAACCGACACGCTGCTCGACCTATTTTATGCCGACGAAAAAGGCGATTTCGCCGAGACCTTTCTGGATTGGCTCGAAACCAAAGACCCCGCAGCGAATCAGCTGCGCCACGAGTGCAGCCAATGGATAGCCCATCTGCGCCTCATCGTGGACTCTTGCCTCGAGGGCGCAGGACGCCCCTGGCGAGAACTTGCACGCGAAGAAAGTTGGCCGCAGCTCTTTAATCCGTCCCCCGTCATGGGCGTCACAGGCGGAGCCACCACACATCGCACCGCGACCCGGCAATTCCGCACGCCCTCCCTGCCACGCGTCATCGTTTGCACCGACACCTTGAAGGAAGGCGTGGACCTGCATCTATTCTGTGACCGCGTGCTGCATTACGGCGTGGCGTGGACCTCCGGCGACCTTGAACAACGTGTTGGCCGTGTCGACAGGTATTTTTCGCAAATCGAACGACGGCTGAGCAGCGAGGGCGCCCCACCTGACGTTCAGTTGCACGTCGGCTATCCGCATGTCGTGGCTTCGCTGGAACGGGGACAAGTCGAACGTGTCATTGAACGCCAACGACGTGCAGAGAAATTGATGGATTCGCCGATCGCCGGCACAGGCACAGAGGATCGCGACCTCGTTATTGGGGCCAGCTTTGCTCGGACCGAGCGCACCCTTGAGCCTTACGGAACCCACGCATTCCCCGACATAGGTCGAGATATCGTGGCGATTTCGGCGGACACAGCACGGGGAACAGCCAGTCACTACGAGGCCTGGTACGAGGTGCTTCTTAATGTTTTCCATAATCGAAACTGGCGCATTTCACCCGATGACCGCAAGCCTGTGCGCACCGCGACGTTATTCGGCAACGGACAACACGAAATCACCTGGTCGTTTGATGCCGCGCTCGAACGATACGTGTTCACGGTATCGAACCCACCGTGGCCAGATGATTTGGCATTTAGCGGGGGCAAGAGGCGGCGAATGGTCGGACGCTCACGTCGAATCGAGACGTTCACTCGCCTCTTGGTTCCCACCCCCGAAGAAGGTCTAGATTCGGAAGTCATCCGCCGTTTGCTCCGGGTTCTAGAGGGCGTGGCGCCCCAAACACAAACCGACGCTAAGGGTTTCTGGAACGATGCCCTGTCGGGCTTGGGCAACGGCGAGGTCGTGTGGATGGGTGACCACAAGGCCCAAGTTGTCGTTCCCCGCGGTACCCGAGCCCACCGAATCACGCTCTACGCCTACGAAGGCGGTGTCCGAATCGTGGGTGTTGTCGCCGCAATGGAACACCTGGGTTCTCGAAGCGCTTGGGGTGGTGAACCGACTGTGGAACGTGTCCGAGAATGGGCGTTGGATGCAACCAACGAGCTGAGTCTGGGTTATTTAGACCTCCACCCGCGGGACGGACTCGTGTTTGGAATTCACGTCCTGCATGGAACCCTTTCTCCGGGCTCTCGTCGTCGATTGGTGGAAGAAGTCGCGTGGAGGGCCGATGTTTGGGAGGCAGCGCTCACTGGCGCGGACCGCTGGTAAGTGGCTTTGCCGGATTAATAAACTCAGTAAGAAGCAATGAATCGGGAAGATGAATAAAATCCTTGTCCGTCGTCAGCAGAGTTGCACCAGTTGCCTTGGCACATGCCGCAATCCAAAGGTCGTTTTTCCCAATATGGGTGTTTCTCTGGCAAACATAGCGCGTCCGTCATCCGATAGACTTCAACGCCTCAAGCAGCTGGTCGTCGCTCTCGTCGCCGGGCCAGGTGCCAAAAAAGGCTGATACGCCACTCAACTCAAGGTCTTTCGCCCCCATGCGGGCGGGAACTTGGGTGCCATCCTTGAGCTTTAAGAGCATGTCGGACCGCGACGCCGAAATGGTGTCGAGTGTTCCAGCCACACGGACCGCTTGCGGCGGTGGAGTCTTGTCCCGAAGAAGCTCGAGCTGCGGAACAATCGTTGGCATGATCTCAAGCGCTTTGGGTCGACCACACAGCCCTTCAAGGCGTAGCCCTTCGAAACCACCTCCAGAGACCTTGGCGAACCTAATGCACGTATCGAGCAGCGCCCGATCGGCCATCACATCATCATGCCCTTCAATAACAGCCGCCAGAACACCGCCGAAGAGGTCAACAGCGGTTTGCTCGCCAATGTTCTGGTCGTTTTCCTCAAAGCGTGAATGCTGAACATCGGGTCCGAAGCGTGCTGCATCTACCTCGCGCAGAGTCGGCGCTTCCATAGAAATGACGGCTGAACCGGCCGAGAGCCCGGTAATGTCGAAAGCGCAAGCTGCGTCGAGCCATGCAGGACGGGTACCCTTGCGCAGACTCTCTCCTTCCACGGCAAATCGGGTTGCAGCCCGGGCACCGTCGATCAAAGCGCCCATCGCCTCGTGAAGAAGCGCGGCCGAGACGCGTAACTCGTCGTGATGTCCGCCCATCAATGTCAACTTGTGTTGATTCACACCAGCCTCCAGGTCACTTCCACCTAAGCGTTTAAAGTTCCAAACGCTTTGGAACTAAGGAGTATGTCACGGGATCCGTTAATCGTCACGACACGCGGTTTGAACCTAATTCCACGTAAAAACATAGATGGGCTCTCATATCGCGGCGGCAGTTACGTAAAAGTCACGCGGAAAATCGTTTTTTTTTATGAAGCTAGAAGTCTCCAAGCGGGATAGGCATATGGAGTAAAAAAGTGCCCACGGACGCAATCAGACTAGTTGATTAAAGGGAATCAATGCCAAAAATTCATTGTTTAAAATGGATGGAAAAACCGATTTTATTGCTGGTTATTTTTACTGTCGCTGCATGCTCTGAGGACACCAAACCAACGATTAAACCGACCGGTCCCTTGGCCGTCGACGTTGGCCCCATCATTTGTGCGTTTGAAAATATCTGCGACGAACACTCGGCTTTGGACTTTTGCCTAAGTCACTACATTAACGAGTCGTGGATGACTCAAGTCTCAAACGACTATCGGATTCGCGCTGCCCAACAAGCTGAATGTCTGGCATCAGCTCAGGACTGCGATGATTACCGAGCATGTGTCTACACGAGTCAAACCTGCACCGAGACTCGATGCGATGGAGCACTCGCCAAGAACTGCCAACGGTCAGGGCTCGAAACGACCATGGGACTGCGCGGCGCAAGGACTGGAGTGCGTCCTCGTCGGTCCCGTCGGTTCCGAGTATATGGCAAAATGTGGCGTGCCTGGAGCCACCTGTGACGGCCAACCTGAGCTGCGCTGCGAGGGAGAAAACTTTTTGTGGTGCCCTGGGGACGCACCAACCTCGCCGTCGGTGCAAAACTGTTCCGTCCAAGGCAAAATCTGCAACGGAGTATTCTGTGGTGAAGATGGAAACTGCGAGGACGGGGTTTCGTGCAGTGCCGACAAGAGTGTGATGACCTACTGCATCGACGGCAAACCAAGTTCGTATCTATGCAAAGAAATCGGCCCAGACTTTGTGTGTGACGAGACCACCGGTCAGTGTGTGACCAACGCTCCATCGGCAGCATGTGGTCCAGATGGCGATACATCACACTGCGACGGAGATTTCGCCATGATTTGCCTTCACGGATTCGAGGTCCGCGTTGATTGTTCGCTTGCCGGCGGAACCTGTGTGCATGACGTAAATACACGCTGTGTTCCGCGGTGAGCCGATATCTCAGACCAGCGAGCCACAGACTGCGACTGCAGCCCCGATACCATCTTCATTTGCCATCTCCGAACTGAGTCGTGCGGCGGCTGCACCTAATGCAGCGTTGTCGAGCGCGCGAGTGATGGCCGCTGCGAGTGATTTTGCAGTAATTTTGCTGCGCGCCGGCGCGGAAACTCCAACTCCAAGCCACTCAACCTGAGCCGCCCAAAAAAACTGGTCAGCCAGATGCGGCACCACGACTGAGGGCACCTTGGCGCGCACTGCCATCTGCGTCGTTCCAGCCCCACCGTGATGAATCACTGCAGCACAGCGCGGGAAAACCAGCGCATGGGGAGACGATGAAACGTGCAGCACGTCGTCGGCAGCAGTCGTCTCTCCGGGCGGTTGCTGCAGCACGAGTCGCACACCTGCAATTCTTGCCGCTTCGATGAAGAGCGCAGCGTCGGACGCCCTACGCGGACCACTACCGGCGCCTATAGAACCAAAGCTCGCATAGACTGGCGGCGACCCTGCTTGGAAGAACGCCTCTAAATCCTCGGACATTGTCGCGCTCGTGGAGGACGGCGCGTGCCAAAAACCGGTGAGGTGGTGGTTTGAAGGCCAGTCGGCAGGCCGTTGAAACATGGCAGGGCTAACAGCGACAAGGTTTGCGGTGGCAGAAGGCCAGATATCGCGCAGGACACCGGTCGGTTTCGGCAGTTCTGCACGTTCACGCAATGCAGCAGCCGACGGGCCAAACACGCTGCTGATGCCCTTGTCGGCAAGCCACCACGCCGCGCTCTGCAACGGGCCTAAGCTCGGCATCCCAGTCGGAGGATGCACCTTAGTCGGCAGCAGGTCGGGCGTAAGGAACACCGACACTTCCGGCTTGCCCAGCTTCATCGCTGCGGCCTGAGCCATATAGAGGAAATGATGCCGTACGATGAGGTCGCTGTCTGCGGCGAGCTCCAATGCAGCGTCGTACATCTCATGGGCGCTCGGTAAGAGCCCCTTCTTGAGCACGAGCTTCGCCTGAGCTAAGGGCGAGGACTGGGCGATGACTTGATCAAGGAGCTCGTCTCCGTCCGCCTGGGTCATCACTGCACCGACGCGTTCAACAGACAGGCCAGGGAACTCAGGAAGCGCCAGGTCTGCCTGCGTGGTCACGAGCAATCGAACCTCGTGCCCCGCCTCCGCAAGGCCCCGGCCAAGCGCAAAAAACGGCTCGACATCGCCACGAGTACCCCACGTCTGCATTCCGATCTTCATGACCCATCCTTGCGTTCAAATGCCCAAAATCACACCGACAGGCACCTTGCGATTTCGGCCAGTTTCGCAATCGGCGCGGCGAGCTCTTCCTCGGTTGTTAAATCGGCAGGAATCATCAATCGCAACGTGCCTCGCTCCAGCGTAGGCTCGCCCAAATCCAGTCGACACAAAAGACTGAGCCCCTGCAGCGTCTTGCCCTTTTTCGCCCAATCTAAAACGACCTGCTGATTCTTGCCGCTGACATGTAAATTCTCGTCTAGCTCGGTCGACCCGACACGAATCTTTTGGGAATCCGGCGAGTCCACAGCTTGGGAATCATAGGGTCGGATGACCAAATCAACGGGTAGGCCAGCCCCAATGAACATCTCGAAAACCGTCGTTTCCCGACTCGACTCGTCATTGGATTTTTCGAAGCGAACGCTTAATGGAAATCCGTCGACGTCTCGGGTCCACACTTCACCATTGAGGGTTAAGTTTAGATTCTGAGCCGACAGCATCAGCCGTTTCTGACGACGTTTATCGATGAGGTATGCGGCGAAAACCACAACGAACGCGATGATGAGCACATAGGCAGCCGCTGTGGCCAATCCATAGATTTCTATCATTTGCAGCTCCCGTGGTTGTCGCCATCATCCACGATTCCTTCAGAAAAGAAACCAGGCGCACTTCCAAAGTCTTGGTCCCCTTCTTGCGTAGTTTTTGAAAGCACTGAAATCACGCCGATTTCAACGCCAGATTTGCCAAAAGGACCACCAATGGCGCAATTCCATCGCAGAACCTATTCCGGCCATCAGTTTAGAAAAGAACTGTTTGGCATCGCGAAACAAGCAAGCCTCTTTGCGTCGGCCATTGGCGGAGTCTCCCCGGCGTTGCAGCAGAAGCTCCCGATTGCCGTTCGTGGGCTAGACCCGGCCCTTCGAGAGCGAATCATGCTGACGGTCACCGGTGTGAATGACTGCCATTATTGCGAATTCGTGCATTCCAGAATCGGGCAAGCCGTGGGTGTTTGCCACAGCGAAGCCTCCGCCATCCTTTCTGGCGATTTTGCAGAAGTTCCAGATCCGGACCGCCCCGCACTCGAGTTCGCGCAGCGATGGGCCCAAAACGAGGGCCAAGCGGCCCCTGAGGACAAGGCCATACTGGTCAAGGAATATGGGCAACAAAAGGCCGACCAAATCGAGATGACCTGTCGGGTGATGCGCCTGTCCAATCTGTTCGGAAACACGTTTGACTCGCTGCTTTTCAAGGCCAGCGGCGGAAAGGTTGGCGGGTAAGAAGCCAAGCGACCTGACGGTTGAACCGAATCTGCTATGCTGAGGCAAGTCCCTAAGCATTGAGAGTCAAAAAATGAAGATCTTTTGGTTGTGCGTGTATCTACTGATTACATCCGCAGCGTGTTCAGAAAACACGATTGGCGTTCACACGCAAGATACCGTGGACGCCGCAACGGACCAAGACGTTGCCGCAGACGCGAGCCTCGACCAGAACACCCAACCGGATTTGTCTGGCGACATGACGGCCGACACCTCAGATATGCAAAACGGAGATCTGGGAGCCGATGCTCCCGATGCCTCACAGCCCGTCGACCTGAGTTGCAGCGAGCATGCGGAGTGCGGAAGGTGTGTGTTCCAAACAGCACCCAAAACCGTTGCGGACTGCTACTGCACTGCATGCGACACAGCCGTCCTTCCTGTGGCGGTTTGCCAAGCCAATCAGGCCGAGTGGGAGCGCGTCTGCGGAAGCGACGACTCATGGCAACCCAATGGTGCTTGCCCACAAGCAAGATGCATCGCTCCCAAGCCCACGGCCTGCATCAACGAAGTGTGTATCGACGCATGTGCGCAGGCGATTTGTCCCGCATTAGACTGCCCGCTTAACGAGCAAACGACTCCGCCCGGCGAGTGTTGCGCACGCTGCAGCGGCCCCAATACCTGTGAAAATGACTCGGAGTGCTCGATGTGTTCCTACCCGAATCTGCCGACCCAGCCGAGCGAGTGTCAGTGCCCAATTTGTCCCACCTACCCTACGACTCCAACGGAGTGTCAGGCTCGGACGGCCGCATTTACCACGCATTGTGATGCCGATTTTCAAGCGACCTGTCCCGTCGCTCGGTGTTTACCTGTCGCACCCGCCACTTGTGGTGATTCAGGGTATTGCGAAGAGCCCCCCTTCAAATGCCAATCTGAAACGGACTGTGGTTATTGCCCCTTTGCGGTGGCGCCAACAAACCCGTCCGAATGTGTATGTGACGGCTGTGGCACAGCAATGTCCACCGATGAATGCACGGCCATTACGGATCAGGTCAATGCTGTGTGTGCCGGCTTTGATTTCGATTCCTGCTTAGCGCCGCCCTGTGCTCGACCACCTGCCTTGACCTGTGACCTTGGCGGTGTCTGTGTTTCCGTCCTCCAATAAACGTCAGGACGAACAAAGGTTCTGATACGTGCCCAAACCAAGGCCCGATGGCGCATGGCGGGAAGCTCGTGGAACGATTAAAGTCCGGCCATGTCATTCGCCAAAATTAATCTCGCTATAAATATTTTACGAGTCGCGGTCGGCCTTGGCTTCGTTGGCATCGGGTTGCTGCACCTCGCGTCGCCCGAGCCGTTTCTGCAAATCATGCCCGAAGCGCTGCCCTGGCATTTAGCCCTCGTCTACGTGTCTGGCGCTGCAGAAATCCTGGGCGGCATCGGGCTGCTGGTCCCCAAAACACGACGGGCGGCGGCGTGGGGCCTGCTCCTGCTGCTTTTGGCGGTATTTCCGGCCAACATCAATATGGCCGTCAACGAGATCTACGTTGGTGGCATGCCTCATGAGCCTTGGCTCCTTTGGGCGCGGCTGCCGATGCAGCTTGTAGGTGCGGCGGTGGTGTACCGGGTTGGGCTCCATCATTCGCAATCAATCGGTGACTGACCGCCCTGCCGCTGATAGAGTCGCGCGCGAACCGCACTCGAGAGTGAATCATGACAGCACCGAACGACCTGATTTTGTGGGAAACAAAAGACCACGTGACGACCCTCACGATGAATAACCCGCGCAAGTTGAACGGCTGGACGATGGACATGCTCGTCGGCCTGCGCGCTGCGATGACGCGAGCTGCCGAAGACGCGGAGACGAGGGTCTTAATTCTGACGGGCACCGACCCCTATTATTGCGCAGGTGTGAACCTCAGTGCCGTGATTTCGCCTGGTCACCCCGCCAAGTTGCACGCATTCATCGCCAAAGAGAATGAAGGTCTTTTTGAGGTGTTTTTGAGCTTTCCAAAGCCAATCCTGATTGCCGTGAATGGCCCGGCCATTGGCGCGAGCGTGACCTCGGGAACGCTGTGTGACGCCATCATCGCCAGCGAAAACGCGACGTTTTCAACCCCCTTTGCAAAGCTCGGTGTCACGCCGGAGGGCTGCTCAAGCGTGCTCTTCCCGAAACTGGTTGGCCAAGACAACGCCAAACGAATCCTCGGCGACGAAGGCTGGCAGCCAACGGGCACAGAGGCTTTCGAAATCGGACTCGCGGACCAAGTCGTCCCACACGAAAAGCTGATGGACGAGGCACATAAGCTGGCGAAAAAGTGGATCAAAGAGGATCGCAAACGCACGTTTAAGGCAGGCATGACAGCCGACGAACTACGCAAAATCAACGCCCGTGAGTCCCAAGAACTCGCCTACGCCTTCCTCGCCCCTAAATTTTTGCGTGGCCAGTACGAGTTCCTGAAAAGCAAAGGCAAGCGCGGACCGGCACTGGTGTTCAAGAGCCTTCTGCTCACCCGTCCCCTCTGGTCACGTTTACTACCTTAGACTCTCCAGTCGCAGGAACATCTCTTTGCCGTGGCGCACGACACAGGCAAGTTTGAACTGCATCACATTCCGATAAACCGGGGGACTCATGAAATCACTTGTTGATCGTTGGCATCCCGATTTCGTCCGCGATCCCGGCTATCGTGGCGGCACAGATGTGAGCGGATAGTCCAATTACAGCATGGTTCGAACACATTGCGGCGGCGAGGACCCAGAGCCTTACCTATTCGATTCAAAAATATATCGGCAGCGGGTTAGAGAGGGAAAGTCGAGGGAATAATTGGTACACACTTCACACTTCTCTTCACAGAGTGGAAGTTATACGTTAAGTGTCGCTGGAGCCTAGTCGTTCAAGCATCTTGAGGACGCTCGAGAGGTAATTTTATGATGGAAACACCGCTAGTTGGGCCACCACCCACTGAAATACCGTTAAGCCGGTCTCCATTGATTCGGGTCATCGCGCAGATTCGATTTCCGTTGATTATGAAAATTGAAAACCCTGAGTTCATTGCGGAGTTTCAGGAAGCTATTCGACACGTATATCCGATCTTACGAAGCGAAAAGCAGATTGTGGCTGTGGCTGGTCCGGTCGCGAATATTCGTCCACAACAGATCTGGCGTTTTGAGCAAGTGAACGGTCCTTGGAAGGCAACGCTCTCCCCCGATTTCTTGGCCATCGAGACCTCAAGTTACACCAGTCGCGAAGACTTTTTAGGACAACTGAGTTTGTTGGTTGCCGCATTACAGAAACATATAGGCCCGGCCATTATTGACCGACTGGGAATTCGGTATGTCGATCGGCTTAAGGCGAAAGATGTGACCAAAGTTCCTCAGTTTTTCCGCCAAGAGGTTGCAGGAATACTTGGAACGGAAATGACCAGTGGCGTGCATTTATCCATTTCGGAAAACGTGTTTCAACTGCTGGAAGAGGGTGCACAGATGCGCACGCGCTGGGGTTTGGTTCCGCCCAATGCGACGATTGATCCGTCAGCCATTGAACCACTCAACGAGCCGAGCTGGATCTTAGACGTTGATGCCTTTGACGCAACGTCCCGCGGTTTGGATTTAGAAGGTGTTTTGGCACAATCACGCAAATTATGTGAGCGCATTTACTCCGTGTTTCGATGGGCCGTCACAGATGACGGGATCAGGCATTTTGGAGGTGAGATATGATCACAACCACCACGTATTTGACAGGTTGTGCCCAGACCATTGTCTTGGTTGCCGGTTCATTAAGCCCCCAAGGCACAACCTCGGCACCGATGAATATTCAGACACCAGATCACCAGTACGAGGTTTCCACATCCGCTTCAAACGGAAGCATAATCTGCCTTGAAGATCCTCAAATAGAAGACGCCTTGGAACCATCGAACGAAGTTACCCAGCGGACGATATGTGAGCTTCGACGTATTTCAGGACTAACGTGGGATCAACTTCGTGAGTTGTTTGGGGTTTCACGCCGGACGGTTCATTTTTGGGCGAGCGGAAAGTCGATGAATGGGGATAACGCCCGTCAATTGATGTCGGTTTTTGATGCCGTTTCACGAAGCCATGCAAGTGACGCAAGTAGCACGCGTGCGTTGCTTTTTACGAAAGGGCCAAATGGCCAATCCGCGTTCGAGCTTCTGCGTGAAAACAAGATTGTTGACGCGATCGAGATTTTAGGCGCAGGAGCTCAACGAACCCGTCCAAACCTAAAACCTCTCAATACCGCTGCCAAAGAAGCGCGAAAGCCGCTTTCGCCTTTCGTCTTGATGGATTCGATTGAAGCCTCATCGCCCACTGAATCTCGCCCAGGCCGGGCCGCACGCACGGTGAGGACAAAGCGTGACAAGACTTGATGAACGCGCCCGTGAAGAACTGACCGCCAGTCTGAGTGTGTGGCAACAAGGCGATTGTGTTGTCGACGAATTCTGGTTTGTGTTTCGGGTGAATCCCAACGGCGCATTGACCATGCCCGGCGAAAACGCCG
>Ga0100388_10002403_pt1 | contig 16214 bp, 9 predicted proteins | sample CryGeymeta201512_FD_81536 | JGI IMG/M metagenome (GOLD analysis project Ga0100388, IMG submission 81536) | Groundwater microbial communities from Crystal Geyser aquifers in Utah, USA - Crystal Geyser metaG 2015-12 | ecosystem: Environmental > Aquatic > Deep subsurface > Groundwater | place: USA... | reverse complement strand
GAGTTGGAGGCCCGCAAGTACCGCTTCGCCCCCCCGGAGACCGAAGCGAAGACCGTCCGGCAGGTGATGCTCTCCCAGGGGTACCACCTGTTGTCGATCGCCGTTCTGGTGGCGATCCTCGTCGTCTGGAACAAGTCGCCCGAATACGCGGCGCTCGGCGCCATCGGGACGACGGTGCTGACCAGTTTCCTGAGCAAAGACCGAAACGAATGGCTGACCCCCCGCAAGATCATCACGGCGATGATCGAGGGGGCGAAGAACATGCTTCCGGTCGCTGTGCTCCTCGCCGCGGCCGGCCTGATAGTCGGAACCTTCACGTTGACCGGTCTCGGGCTGAAGATTTCCTCCATCATCATGTCCGCGAGCGGCGGCTCGGTGCTGGCCGCCATCCTGCTGGCCATGATCGCCTCCATGCTGATCGGCCTCTCCCTGCCGATCACCGCGACCTACATCATGACCGTCGTCATGGTCGCTCCAGCCCTGGTCAAGCTCGGCATCCCGATGCATGTGGCACACCTGCTCGCCTTCTACTTCGCCGTTCTTTCCGAGGTCTCCCCTCCGGTCGGCCTCTCCCCCTGCGCGGCGGCAGCCGTTACGGGCGGAAACCCGTTCGGCTCGATGATGCAGGCCTGGAAGTATTCGCTGCCTGCGTTCCTGGTGCCTTTCTTCTTCTCGACGACCACCGTCGGTTACAGCCTCCTGATCTTGGGGGGAAACTGGCTCGATTTCATTTTGGCCACAATGACCAGCCTCTGTTCCCTGTTGTTCGTCGCTCTGGGCATCATCGGCTACCTGCGGAAGAAATTACCCATGGTCGAGCGGGTGCTGCTGATCATCGCAGCCTTTGTAATGGTCATTTCTCCAATCGGCTGGTCCATCCCGGGGCTGGCGCCGCTTTTTGCCGGCATCCTGATGATCCTGCACCATCTGCGGGTGACGCGAGGCCCCGCCCGGAAAAGCGAGGCTTCGGTCTGAGCGTAAATGCGAAGTTATCCAACCCTCGGCGGGTTATCCTTCTCCACGGCCTTCGCCCGCGAGGGAAATGATAAGCAGAAGTTCAAGGCGGAATGGTATGGTTCCGGTTATTGTATCTTTTCACATCTGAGGAGGTGGATCATGAATGTTCGTAAAATGAAAACAGTTGCATGGATGGTGCTTTTCATTGCCGTATCGCTGTTCATCACGGCAGGCGTGTACGCCCAGCAGCCCAAACAAGAGAAGTTTTCCTTCAGCATCGTCACCGGCGGCACCGGCGGCGTCTGGTATCCGCTGGGCGGCGCGATCGGCGGCGTCATCGGCAAATACGTCCCCAACACCGAGGCGACCTCCGAGGCCACGACAGCCGCGATCGACAACCTGAAACTGCTGACTGCCGGGAAGGCGGGGCTGGCCTTCGCCTACGACTATCATGTCGGGTGGGCGAACGAGGGCAAGGTGCCCGGCCTCTCGGGCAAGCACAACGTCCGCATGGTGATGGGATTCTATGAGCAGCCGCTCCACATCGTGACGAAGGAGGGCACCGGTATTACGTCTGTTATGCAGCTCAAAGGCAAGCGCGTCTCCACGTGCGCCCCGAACAGCGGCACGGAAGAGCAGGCCGACTACGTGCTCAAGGCGCTCGGCATCGACTGGAACAGGGATTTCAAGCGGGAAAAGCTCGGGGCGGGCCCGTCCGTCGCGGCGCTGAAGGACGGCAAGATCGACGCCTTCTTCTGGAGCGGCGCCGTACCGACTTCCTCCATCATCGACCTCGCCTCCACCCCCGGCCTCAAGATGGTGCTTCTGCCGGTGGGAGGAGAGATTGCACAAAAGATCATGAAGGGGAATCCCGGCGTTTTCCACAAGACGGTTTTTGCCAAAGGTTCCTACTCTGGCGTGGGAAAAGACGTCGATACGATCGCCATCACGGCCGTCCTCCAGGCGATGGACACCTTCCCGGCCGATCGGCTCTATCAGATCGTCAAGGCGATCTTCGACAACAAGGCCGAGCTCGCCGCGGTCTGGAAGGGGGCCACCAAAATGACGCCGGCAACGGCCGTCGGACAGGTCACCCCGGATGCGATCAAGTACGTCCATCCAGGCGCCCGGAAGTTCTTCAAGGAGAAGGGCGCGCTGAAATAAATCCCGCACGAAATTCCTGCGGGTCAGCTCTCTGCGGTGCGGAGGGCTGACCCGCAAGGAAGCGATCCCTTTGCACCTCTGATCCACGCTGGAACAACGGGCGGGACCCGGTGGCGCGGATACTCGCCGGAGGTTACCCCCGCGAAAGCGGCCTTCAAGAAAGCATCAAATGCGCCGCAAGATAACGATCATCACCCTGATATCGCTCTCGCTCCTTGGCCTTGGGCTTCTGTTACAGATCACCCCTTCGGGTTATACGCGGCTCGAGCTGACGGAGGAGGGCCGCGGAGAGAAGATCTTCTCTGTCGTGGCGCCAGACGGCGAGCCGGTTACCCTCACCTGGCGCAATTCCCAGTTCGGTCTCCGGGTCACAGAGGTCTTCTTCGCCCAAGGCGGCCTGATCATCCAGGATCAGGTCACCTTCGCCGACCCCGGGGGACCGCCCCCACCACGCGTTTCCGCTCGCGATGTAGAAGATCTTTACCACACGGGAGGGGAGTTCGACGCCCGGGGGCTCTCCCGGCCTTTTTCCCGGATCGTATATCGAATCGGGGAGATCGGCGATCCGAAGATCTGGGTAAAAAACAAAACCGTTGCCCTGAAGAAGGCGGCGGGCTTCGGCGGCCGGGTGATCCTCACCACGGCCAGGCCCAAACTGTACGAGATCCTGTTCTGCAAATCAGCAGAGATGTTTTATCTCGCTTTGGATAAACTTCGATACTGAGGGGATTTGGTCTTCCTATCGCGCCGATTCGACGTACTGGACGATCTTCTCGCCGATGGTCCGGACGACATGTTCGAACTTCGCCTCGTCCCGTTCGAGCAGCGTCATCCGAAAACCGGGCTGGTCGGTAAAGAAGGAGGTCAGCGGGATCACGCAGATCCCGGTGGCGCCGAGGAGATAATAGACGAAGCGCTTGTCGGGTTCGATCGATTCCGCAACCAGGCTTTCGATGTAGGTCCGGACATCCTCCTGCGGAATCGGCAGCCGCTGGCGGTTGTTGAGGACCGCCTCGTTGAAAACCACCGTCATGTAGAATGCGCCGCAGGTCCGGTTCGCCATCACATAGGGGAGGTCCTTGAGGATCCCGTAGGCGATGTTGGAGAGCTTTTCATAGTGGCGAATCCTCTCCTGCAGGTAGGGCTGATACTGCGGGTGGGCCATAATCCTCGGGATCGACATCTGCGGAAGGGTCGTCGAACAGACCTCCGACATCTTCTGGGTCAGGATCGCATCGATATAACGGGCGAAGATTTCGTCCTTATCGGCGTTGTAGATCTCCATCCAGCCGCAGCGGGAACCGGGCCAGGGGAACTCCTTGGAGATTCCCTTCATGGAGATCCCCGGGACCTCGCCGATGATGTCCGACAGCGGAACCGTCTTCTTCCCGTTGTAGACGATGTTTTGGTAGGTCTCGTCAAAGATCAAAAAGAGGTCGTAGCGGCGGGCAATGTCGACGATCCGGATGAGCGTCTCCTCGGGATAGACGTAGCCGGTGGGGTTGTCCGGGTTGATGACGAGGATGCCGACGATCGCCTTGTGGCTCTTGACCTTCCGCTCCAGTTCGTTGATGTCCGGAGACCAGTCGCAGTATGGGTTCATCCGGTAGGTGTTCGGCGGGAAGGAGGCGTGGTGGACCTCCGCCAAGAGGTGCGTGGAGTAGGTCGGTTCCGGCATGATGATCCGCACGTCGAGGCGGATCGCGCTGTAGGCGCGGGCGATTGCATCGCCCAGACCGTTGAAGAAGATGATCTCCTCCGGTGTGATCTGCGTCTTGCCGCGCTGGTTGACTTTTTCCGCTAAGAACTCGCGGGTCGCGTCCATCCCCTTCGTCGGGGAATAACCGTATGTGCAATCTTCGTGCAGCAGGTCGGCGAGGACCTCCCGCATCCATTCGGGGACTTTTTCCCCCTTCTGGACGGGATCGCCGATGTTCTCCCAGACCACCTCCACGCCCGATTTTTTCAACTGGTTGGCTACATTCACGATATGGCGGATCTCGTAAACGAGTCCGCTTCCGCTCTTGGCAATGTCGAATCTCATCCTGGCCTCGCATGACTCTCGGTGATGGAATAAATGACATTCGGTCCATAATACAATTGGCTCTGCATGTCTATTCTTTTTTCAAGCGCCCGCTTTGAGACTTTTATCCACATTGGGTCTTAAAGAGGGTAGATTTTCAAAGCGCCCGCTTTACCTCCGCGGCCGGATGGGCGTGCCATTCTTGATGGAATCATCGGGATGGGCGACCACCCTTTCCTTCTCCTTGAGTCCGGAAATGATCTCTGCCGTCAAGCCGTTTCTCTGACCAACCTCAAGCGTCCGCTGCCGCGCCTTTCCGTGATCCTCCACAAACACGGCCCATTTCTCTCCCGAACGGAAAAGACCGCTCGCGGGGATTTGCAGAACGTCCTTGCCTTCCCAGACCACAAAATGCGCCTCGAGGCGATAGCCGTCGCCGAGGAGACGCCACGTTGCCGGGGGGGACGTGATGTCCGCAATGACCAGAACCCGTTGCTCCTCCACGCCCAGACTCGACACCTTGGTAAATCCTGCCGGTTCGACCATCCGCACCCTTCCCGTCAGCGTGCCCTCACCCCCCCAGCGTTTGAACAAAACCGCGCCTCCCTTTTTGATCTTGACCGCATCGGACGAGAGGAGCTCTACGCGGACTTCAAGATTTTTTGAGTCGCCAATCTCGAACAGGGGTTCGCCAACATTCACGGCGCCCTCGCTTTCACGATAGATTTTAATCACGGCGCCGCTGACCGGAGACGAAACATAGACGGTATGGGCTTTTTCGGGTATCGCACCGGGGGAAAAGTTCTTCAGCACGGTTTTGGCCCGCTCGAGCTCAGCGCGCGATACCTCCACGGCGGCTTTGGCGGAAGATTGAACCGCCCGCGCCCTTTTGGCATCGGAGGCCGTCTGATCCCGTTGATCTTGCGCAACATATCGTTTCGAGTAGAGATTCGCAATCCGTTCCAATCGTATCCCCAGGTAGTCGGCATCGGCCGCCGCCGCACGCTCCTTTTCGATCGCCGCGTTCAGGCCCGCCTGCGCCGCTGCGAGGGTCGTCTCGGCTTCCGCGCGGCTGCGGGGGTCGCGGGGCTGCGATCGCAACGGCTCCAGAGTAACCACGCCGTGCCCCTTTCGCACCGGATCTCCTACCTTGGCGTCGATCCGGCGCATATACCCGGCAATCGGCGCCGAGACGACAAACCGTTCCTTCAGACGGGTGCGGCCCTCCTCTTCGATCGTGACCCGGAGCGGGCCCCGTGAGACGGCAACGAGATCGACCTCCACCGCTTTCGGGAGAAATCCGTAAATCGTTGCCGCGACAACAACCAAAATAACCCCGATAACAAACAGTGTTCTGCGCGTTGCGGTCTTCATCCATCTACTCCCTGGTTTTTAATACCTCTACAAGATCCAAATGATCCAGTTTATGGCGCACAATCAGCCCGGATACGGCGGCCGACGCCAGCACGACCGCCGCCGCGAGCGCGTAGGTCTTTGTCTCGATCACCAGCGGCACCCGGAAAAGATCGGATGCCAGCGCCTGCGCAATGTAGGCGCAGAGCCAGTATCCTACCACAAAACCCAGCGGAATGGCGATCAGCGTAATCAGTCCAAGTTCGCCCAAAAGAATGTAGGAGATTTCACCCCGCGTGTAGCCGAGCACCCGGAGGCTGGAGAGCTCCCGGCTTCGTTCCGACAACGCGATTCTTGCGCTGTTATAGACGACGCCGAACGAGATGGAGCAGGCCATCAGTGTAGCGATGAAGGTGAAAAAGAGCATCCCCTTGGCCTGCACATCGTGAAAATTGCGGATTTCGTTTCGCCGCAGCACGGTTCCGGAAACCCTCGGCATGTCGATAAAACGCCGATAGAGCTTCCCGCTGTAGAGTGGATCGGTCACTAAATAAACGCCCGAGATGGCGTCGCCCTCCCGGAGCAATCGGTTGAGCGCCGTGATATCCATGTACCCCATCACCCCCAGATAGAGCTTGACCAACGCCACGACCGGCACCTGACGGACCGGCTTCGCCCCTTCGAGAACCTCGACCGTCAACAGGTCGCCGGCCCGGACGCCAAGAAATTTCCCCAGGTAATCGTTGAGCACGATGCCGGAAGGCGGCAGCGATATCGCGTTGAGCTCGGTATCCAGCAAAAGGTGCAAACGGCTCTCCGGTTCGATCCCGTTGATCGCCGTCTTGTAACTGCGGTTCCCGAATCTGAATCTTGCCGGGACCGAGCGGAAGGTTTCGGCCTGAAGGACGCCCGGAAGTTCCTTCAGCTCATAGAGCGCCCTGCGGGAGGTCGGCTCGGTGAACGCGACCTTCATGTCTTCCTTCTGGGAACGGACAAATTGGACATTCACCATGAAAGCGACGGCATCCTTGAAAAATCCGCTGGAGATCATCGTGGCGCAGGCGACGGCGATTCCGATGATGGAAAGAAACGTCCTCACCGGTTTTCGCTCCACATTCCGGGCGATAATCCGCGATGGTTGCGAAAGCCTGCGGCCGATGCCCGTCTTTTCAATCAGCGTGACCCGGTACTGCGCGGGGGGCTCGGGCCGCATCGCCTCGGCGGGCGGCTGTTTGGCTGCTCTCCACAGCGAGTGCAGGGTGCCGACCAGGGCCGAGGCGATGCTGATGAGGACCGCCGCGACGATCACGCCGGGATGCAACGTATAAAGCAGGTGCGGGAAACGGTAAACCTCCATGTAAATTCCGCCCAACATTTTTCCAAACCAGACGCCCGCCGCGATTCCACCGGCAAGACCGGCGGAGATGATCAGAACCACTAACTTCGCGTAATGGATGCCCACATCGAGATTCGTGTAGCCGAAGGCCTTCAGGGCGGCGATCTGCTCGCGCTGCGTATTGATCGTCCGGCTCATCACCACATTGAGCAGAAAGGCGGCCACGAAGATGAAAATGGTGGGAAATATTTCCGAGCTCCTCTGGAGTTGCCGGAACTCCTCATTCAGAAGACGATGGGATATCTGGTCCTTGCGGGCATAGGCGCCAAAACCCCCGTACCGCTCGACAATATGGTCGATCCCGGCAAGGACTTCGCTCACGTTGGCCTCCGGATAGAGGGTCAGGACGACATCGTTAAACGCCCCATCCATCTCATACGATTTGCCCAGCGCCTTGCGACCCATCCAGAGGATGCCGTAGTGCTTGAAATCCGGGCTCATCGCCTCCGGTCGCATGATCAGCACAAACTCCGGAGAAAGGGCAATGCCGGTAATCGTAAGCTCCTTCCATTTTCCATGGATGATGGCCGCAAATCGATCGCCCGGATCGAAGCCGTGCGCCTGGGCGAAGTTTTCATTGATCACCACCTCGTTATCCTTCGCCGGGTCGGCCAGCCTGCCTTTCTTGATATAGAGTCGGTTCAGAAGGGGCTTGCCGTCATCGGGAATGGAAATGATTCGGGCGGTCACCGGTTCATCAAAGCCTTGGATGTCCAATTTGACATAGGCGGAAACGCGCGTCTCGACCTGATGGACGCCGGGAATATCTTGAATCTTCTCCTTCAGGCTTTCCGGCGCCCGCTTCAGGTTCACAAACACATCGGCAAAACGATAATCCCGGTAAAACCGGTTTCGGGTGAGTGAGAGGGAATCCATCGTGCTGGTGAACATGATGAAGGTCGCCACACCGCTGACCACGACCAGCGTAATGGCAAAGACCTGGCCTTTCATGCGCCACAGATCCCGCCAGAGTTTTCGGTTGAGGGCCTTCATCCGCTCACCATTTCCCTGCCTTGCCGATCATCCCTTCGCCTCCTGTTGGAGAGAAAATCTGAACAGGGGCCATCTTATTTGTCAAGCGATTATTGTCTCCCGCGGGGATGGGAAGAAAGAGAGACCGATACGCTGCTGAGGGATGTTTCGGCATTGATCCTCGTTTGCTTTTGTCATATGATGCCGCTCACGCTTTCATCAAAAGGAAAAGTCCGGACGAGAGTGCGTCCCCGGGCGGCCTTTGACAGACCCATGGAAGGAGGAACAGGTGACGACTTTTTTATGGAGCTTCGAAAAACTCGCGCGATTGTGCGATCATAAAGACCCGGAAGTGAATTGCTGGGCAGCCGACCGGATTCCCCGTCTCTACCCGAAAGAGGCGGGGCCGCTCATGGCCGGCCTCCTGAGCGACCGGAACGAATCGGTGGCGGCAAAAGCCGCCGCCTATTTTTGCGATGATCCCGACAGAAACTTCGCCGATGCGCTGCTTGCCGCCTTCCGAAAAAGCTCGGGCATTGCCGCGAAGCGCCTCGGATATGCGCTGGCTTTGATGAAAGACGGCAGGCTCCTCGACGCCGTGCGGGACAAGCATGCCCGGATACCCGAGGCCGATCCGGCCGACTTCGCCGGGGTGTTGATGAATGTCGCCCTCCTCGGAACAGACGAGTCGCAGCGGTATGTGGAGGACGCCCTGCGGCGTCTCGACTCGTTCGGCAACTTCAAGGAGATGGCCGCCGGCGCGTTTTTCAACGCAAACATCGAGGCGGGCACGGACATCGGAAAACTGCTCCTCTTCGCCTATCACAGCGGCGTGAGCGGCTACGTCCCGGCGCTCCTGGCCGAGATCGTGAACCGCGCCGGGGGATGGTGCCCGGTCGATGCCCTCGCCGGCAAGTCCGGCAAGGGTCAAGCCTCCAAGGTCCTTGCCGGCGAGGTGGAGGCGTCCTTGGCCCTCCTGGCCCGAACCGGGTGCGAACACGCCGGGAATGCCCTCGAAAAGCTCTTGAAAAAGCGGAGATTCGACGAAATCCTGGAAGAGGCGGAAAGGACCGCCCTGGTAATCCGGCAGGCGAAAAGGCTGGAGCGCGGCGAAGAGGCCTATCTCCACTGGCAGGGGGGGCGGGATGTCCCGTTCTTTCATTGCGCCGCCCTGACCGCCCTCAAGGAAACCGCCGCAGAAGCCCCCAAAGCGCAGAGGGAGACCGTGGCCGGGATTGCCGTCATCGTTCTGGCCTTCCTCGCGGAGTCCCGGTCCCTTATCGCACTGAATCCGGAGATCCTCGACGCCGATGCGGCGCTCGAGATCTTTTTCGAGGACAGGCCCGATGCACCCCAGGATGAGGCGATCATGGATCTCCTTGCCAGGGGAGCGGATGTGAAGAACCTGGTGCGCGAGGCCGTGCGCCGGGTGGGTCCCTTCGCCCAAGCGAATGGAAGAATGATCCGGTTCGCGGGCAGGTTCATCGACGAAGGGCTGGCCCGGGAACTGCTCGCGGTGGACTTCGACGGCAATGGATTCGAGGATGATGTCGCCGAGGCTGTCGGCAGTCTGGGGTCCCTGTCCATCCCCCTTCTGCGCCCTTTTTTCGAGAAGAACGATCCGGCCGAAATACCCCTGGCGTTGCGGATACTGGAGAACCTTTCGACCGAGGCGGCGGTCGATCTCATCCTGTCCCACTGGTCCCTGTTATGGGGCGAGTACAAGGAATCGCTTCTGGACGCCGTGGAGCGCATCGGGGACAAAAGGTTCATTCCCGCCCTCAAGACCGAACTGAGAGAGGGAGAGCAAGCCGAGGGCGAGACCTTTCGCCTCCTCTGCCTCATCAACGGCGAGGCGGACCCCGAACTTGAGCGCATCAAGCGGGAAATGGAGCTCCGCGAAGAAAGAGAGAAGCGCTTGCAGGGCGCGATAAAGAAGGAGGATATGGGCGCCCTCCTGAGGGAGCCTCTGGAAATCCCTCTTCAGTGCCGCGCCTGCCGGAACGTCTATCATTACACGGTCAACAAGGTCTTCGTGGCCGTCGGCGCCAAAGACACGGTGATCGAGGACCACATCGTCTGCAAAAAATGCGGCGCCCTCGACCACTATCAGATCGCCAATGACGGAATGGTCGCGGTCACCGCCCGGTTGGCGCTGCTCACGCTTGATCGCAAAACCGCCAAAATGGACCGGGAGGATACGACGGTCGTCCCCATGAGGTCGATATCTGCCTTTGGGAAGGAGATCCCTCTCCAGGATCTGCTCGACAAGTATGAAAAGAAGCTGAGAAAGAGCCCGGAGAGCCCCGAACTCCTCGTCGGGTTTGCCAATGCCCTCCGGCAGATCAAGCGGAGAGAGGATTCCGTGCCCTTTTACGAGCGGGCGATCAAGAACGATCCCCTAACGGTGGAGGGCTACGCCAGCCTCGGTGAATACGCCTTTGACAAGGGCGATCTGGAAACCGCCTTTTCCCATTACAGCAAGGCCGCGGAGATCATGGACCGGGGACACTACTACCGGGTCAGGATCGATCTCGATCAATTCAAGGAAGGCCTCCTCGACAAGCTCATGATGGTGGCGGAACGGCTCGGAAGGGGGCTTCCCCATCCGGGAGACGCACGCCCCGGAGGGGAGGCGCCGCTCCCCGCGCGGCCGCGGCCTGCGGTGGGCCGGAACCAACCGTGCCCCTGCGGCAGCGGAAAGAAATACAAGAAGTGCTGCCTCCTCAAGGAATCCGGGCAGGCGCCCGCACCGGCTGAACCGGCGCCCCGCAAGCCGCCCGCTCCCGACCCGGTTTTCCAGCGCCTCCGGAAAAGCCTCTCCCGCTACGTCGAAAGGGAGATATCCCGCAATGATTTCCTGAGGGCAACGGGCATCTTCTGGAATATCGAACCCCTGGAGCCCATCGCGCTGCCCGAGAGGGCCTCCGAAGACAAAGGCCAGTTCCACGACTGGTTCATCAACGACTACCGCACGGTGGACGGCAAAACGATCCTGGAGGGCTTCTGCGACCGACGGCTGAGCACGCTGTCCGCGGAAGAGAGACGCCTCGCCGACTCCCTGATGAAAAGTTACGAGTCCATCTATGAGGTGCAGGCTGTCCGGGAAGGGGAGGGCCTGACGATCCGAGATCTTTTTACCGGCGAAACGATGAATGTAGCGGAGGTCTCCGGGTCCTACGAGGCTGTCCAGTGGGACCTCGTTCAGGTGAGGATCTACCGAATGGACGGCAAGTGCAGGTTTGGGGGAAACGGGCAGATCATGCCGCGGAGGAGGATCGAAGCCCTGAAGGCGTACCTGGACAACGCGCGCCGGGCGTTCCAGGCCGACACGGGTCATCCGGGTTGGCCCGCCTTTCTGAAGGAGAACGCCTTCCGGATCGGACGTTTTTTCGATGAGTCGGTTGATGAGCCGCCCATGCTGTTCACCGAAGAGAGGCACAGGATCATCTCTTCGAAGGCCCACTTCACGGTGTCCGATTACGGCCGCGCCCGGAAGCTCCTTTCCCGGGAGTACGATTTCACCGATGAGGAGGAGATCCCCTCCGGGGGCGTGAGCTTCTCGTGGCTGAAAAGAGGCCCCTCCAAGGAATGGGAGATGGGCCCCGAGTCAGACGAAAAGGGAGTGGTCGCCACCTCCAGCATCGTCCATCCCTCGGGGCAGATGACATTTACGGTCCTCGGCACGGTCAACCTCTATCCCGACAGGCTGATCCTCGAATGTATGTCCCGGGAACGGCTCGAAAGGGGTAAGAAAAGGCTTCAAGATCTAATGCCGGGGGCTATCCGCCACCGCATCGACGAGTTCGAGGACATCCACGTGGCCATGGAACGGCGTGAAGGAAAGGGCGAACAGGCAAAGCCCTTAAAGAATGAGAAGGCCCGGGCCATGCTGGCCTCTGTGATGCAGAAGTATATGTTCGCCTGGCCCGATCAAGCTCTTCCGGCCCTCGGTGGCAAGACCCCCCGTGAGGCCGCGGCGACAAAAGCGGGGCGGGAGAAAGTCCTCGAGTTCATCAAGGACATGGAAAACGGAGAAGCCAGGAAGAAGAAGGCCGGCGAGCCCTCCATTGACCTCGGTCCGTTGAGGAGAGAGCTGGGAATAGGGAGGGATGAAGGGTAGCTTCAAACACAGGGTGGTCGAAGCTCCTCCGCCGTTACTTTCTCTACGAACAGATCCCGCCAGAGTTTTCGGTTGAGGGCCTTCATGAGCTTACCATTGAAGTTCACCCGGTGATTTCTTCACCGCGTTTGCGTTGATGTCCGTAATTCTTCCGTTGCTCAAGTGAATGACGCGGTCGGCCATTCCGGCGATGTCTGCATTGTGGGTAATGATTGCCGTCGCGGTCCCCAACTCGCGATTGATCGTCTCCAAGGCTTCGAGGACCACGATCCCCGTTTTGGAATCAAGGGCCCCGGTGGGTTCGTCGCAGAGAAGCACTGCCGGATTTTTTGAAATGGCGCGGGCGATCGCCACGCGCTGCTGTTCGCCGCCGGAGAGTTGGGCGGGAAAATGGTCGAGGCGCTCGGTTAATCCGACCAGTTGCAAGGCATCTTCCGGCGTCATCGGATTTTGTGCGATCTCCGTCACCACCGCCACGTTCTCCCGCGCGGTCAGGCTGGGGATCAGGTTGTAAAACTGAAAAACAAACCCGACATGGAAACGGCGATACGCGGTCAGCTCCCGCTCACCGGCATTCGTCAGGGTTTTGCCCCGGTAGGCGACATCGCCGCCGGTGGCAGTGTCCAGACCGCCCAGGATGTTCAGCAACGTCGATTTTCCGCTTCCCGAAGGTCCGAGAAGCACGACCAGTTCGCCGGAGTAGAGTTCCAGATTCACCCCCCGCAGAGCATGAACCTCAACCTCCCCCATCACATAGATTTTCGTGAGGTCCCGGACCCGGAAAACGACATCTTCCGGATTATTCGGTTCTCCTCCCTTTCCGCTCATCTCTTCGATCCCCCATTCGAGAGAAAATCTGAACAGGGACCCTTTTATTTGTCAAGCGATTATTGTCTCCCGCGGGGATGGGGAGAAAAACGGGTTCGCTGCCGCAAGCTGCTCTTTTGGAAACGGTTGTGCAACTTCAGGACTTGCTCCGTTCCAGGGCGATGACGCCGGTTCGCGAAAAGTCTTCCATCCCCAGCGACTCCAGGCGGGTCAGAATCTCTTCGAGATCCTCCCTGTCCCCGGTAAATTCCAGGACGGCGGACCCGGGTTCGATGCTGACCGTTTTCCCGCCGCGGGTGTCGATGAGTTCCTGGATTGCGGCCTGCCGCTCCTTCGTCAGCGGGACCCGCGCAATGATCATCTCCCGGCAGACCGCCTGGGGCCGGCGGAGTCTCCTCGCCTCCAGCACATCGACCAGGCGGTTCAACTGCTTGATGACCTTGGTGATTGTCTCCGGCGTGGTCAGCGTGGTGATGATGATCTTGGTTACGGCCGGGTTCCGGGTGATATTCGCGGAGATGCTTTCGATATTGAATCCCCGGGCGCTGAAGGTCCCGGCGATGCGGGCCAGAACGTCGGGCCGGTTGTTGACGACGACGGATATCGCCCTTTCTTTAAACTGGACTGGCATGGTTGTTCCCTTTCCTTAATCGTTGGTTCATGCAACCGCACGAACATTGCCGAAGGCCATCTCCGTGAGCGGCGTCCCCGGTTTCACCATCGGAAACACATTCTCCTCCGACTCCACATGGAAGTCCATCACCACCGGGCCGGGCGTCTCCAGACCCTCCCGCAGAACCCGTTTCACCTCCTCGGGCTTTGTGGCCCGCAGCCCTTTGATCCCATAGGCCTCGGCCAGCTTCACAAAGTCGGGCGCCTGGGACATGTCGGACTGGGAGTAGCGGCGGCCATAGAAGAGCTCCTGCCACTGGCGGATCATGCCGAGGTAAAGATTGTTCAGGATCACCACCTTGACGGGCAGGCCATAATGGGCGATCGTGCCCAGCTCCTGGATGTTCATCTGGATGCTGCCGTCTCCCGCCACATCGACCACGATCCGGTCCGGGCAGGCCACCTGGGCGCCGATGGCGGCGGGCAGGCCGAACCCCATCGTTCCCAACCCCCCCGAGGTGAGGAAGGCATTCGGGTCGTCGAAACGGTAAAACTGCGCCGCCCACATCTGGTGCTGGCCCACCTCGGTCGCGATGATCGCCCGGCCCTGCGTAAGTTGATGGAGCTTTTCAATGACGTACTGGGGTTTGATGTTCTGGTTGCGGCAGTAGCCGAGCGGCATTTCCGCTTTCCATTGAAGGAGTTGGTTGCGCCAGGCGTGGATTTGCCGCTCGGGCGGCGTCAACCCCTGTTCGTCGCTGAGACGATGGAGGGTCTTGAGCGCCGGGATGCAGTGGCTTACGATGGCCAGATCGGTCCGGACGATTCGGTCGATGGAGACGGGATCGATATCGATGTGGATGATCCGTGCATGGGAGGCAAAGGCCGAGACCTTGGACGTAGCGCGATCATCGAACCGGACGCCGACCGCCATCAGAAGATCGCATTGGCTGACGGCCATGTTGGCCGAGTAGGCGCCATGCATTCCCAACATGCCGGTCCAGAGCGGATCGCTCGCGGGGAAGGCGCCCAGCCCCATCAGGGTCGAGACAACCGGGATTCGGAATTTTCTCGCGAAGGCGCGGAATATCTCGGAGGCTTTTCCGAGAATCACCCCTCCTCCGACGATGATGAGCGGCTTTTTCGCCTGGAGGAGCATTTTCAGGGCCTCATTGCAGAGCCCCTCCAGATCCGGACAGCCCTCCTCCACGGGGGAAACGGCGGTTCGGAGGGGCTCCGCTTCCGTGACCGACTGAATCACATCTTTAGGGAGATCGACGAGGACCGGTCCCGGTCGCCCGGAACGGGCAATCTGAAAGGCCTCCCGGACCGTTCGGTGCAAATCGCCGATGTCTCGGACCAGAAAGTTGTGTTTCGTGCAGGTCCGGGTGATGCCGGTGATGTCCACCTCCTGGAAGCCGTCGCTGCCGATTATCGCCGTGGGAACCTGCCCCGTAAGGACGACGACGGGAATGGAATCCATATAGGCGTTGGCAATCCCGGTCACCGTGTTGGTGGCGCCGGGTCCCGATGTGACTAAGCAGACGCCGACCCGACCTGAGGCCCTGGCGTAACCGTCGGCGGCATGGACGGCCCCCTGTTCATGCCGCACCAGGATGTGCCGGATCTGCTGCCGGGACATCTCGTCATAGATATCCATGACGCATCCTCCCGGATAACCGAAGAGGGTATCGACGTTTTCTTCCTTCAAGGCCGTAAAAAGGACCTGCGATCCGGTTTGTTGCATGGCTTCTCTCCTTCAAGTCTGTTTTTCCCCTAAAAAAAAACCGTTACCAGAGGATGGTAACGGTTTGCAGTTCAATCTTTTTTAAGAACAGACCATCACCCAGTCCCTATGTGACAGGGAATAATGATTCCGATAATTATCGCAATCCGTACGGGGTTGACGATGGTCTTGGCTCTTTCCATAACAATCCTTTTCAAAAAAGTGGATTACCCATAACAGTCCGTTTTCATCTTGTCAAGCAGATTTTGTAAGAAAGAATGCAAACCCCTTTACCTCCTTCATTTTCCGTTTGTCTTTTACGAAAATCGGATGTATGAATATCCCCGCTCCCGCCATTGCTTGTTTGAGGACGGATCGTATTTCCAGGAAATATGGATCACACTTGATCGAGCAGCCACGCCCCTTTTGCAACTGCGGCAGTCTGACCGGTTCATTTTTATGATGTTTCGGCAACGATATCCCTGATTGGAAGGTAAGAAAATCCACATGGCCAACGGAACCAACAGCAAAAACGGCAACGGTAAATCCCTCGAATCCTGGATCTGGGACGCAGCGTGCTCCATCCGCGGCGCCAAGGATGCAGCCAAATACAAGGAGTTCATCCTCCCCCTCATCTTCACCAAGCGCCTCTGCGACGTCTTCGACGACGAACTCGACCGCATCGCGAAGGAGGTCGGCTCCCGCGCCAAGGCCTTCAACCTGGTCCGGCGCGACAAGAAGCTCGTCCGCTTCTACCTGCCGCTCACGCCTAAGAATCCCGACGACGCTGTCTGGTCGGTGATCCGCACCGGAAACGACGCCGAACGCAAACCGGACGACCCCTACCTGGCGAAGCTGGGCGAGGCGCTGACGACCTACCTGCGCGCCATCGCCGACGCAAACCCGCTTCTCAAAGGGATCATCGACCGCGTGGACTTCAACGCCACGACCCACGGCGTCCGCGACCTCGACGACGACCGCCTCTCCAACCTGATCGAGGCGATCAGCGCCAAGCGCCTGGGGCTGGCCGATGTGGAGGCCGACATCATCGGGCGCAGCT
>Ga0100388_10002341_pt1 | contig 16435 bp, 17 predicted proteins | sample CryGeymeta201512_FD_81536 | JGI IMG/M metagenome (GOLD analysis project Ga0100388, IMG submission 81536) | Groundwater microbial communities from Crystal Geyser aquifers in Utah, USA - Crystal Geyser metaG 2015-12 | ecosystem: Environmental > Aquatic > Deep subsurface > Groundwater | place... | reverse complement strand
GCGGTTGCCGTTACTTCAATCATGGTCTTCCTCCTTGTGTGGGTTACCTAACGATAGAGTTGCAAATAAACAGCTCGCTTAGCGCTTTGTCGCATTTTGCCGCCACCAGACCGGCGATGGTGGCGCGGGAAAAGTCATTGCCTTTCATCATTTCTTTTGAGGCGTTGATGAGGCCGGTCCTGATTTTACGATTCCTGGCCCCCTCGGCCGCCAGGCCGAGCTTGGCTCGCAAGGCGGTTGCCTCAAGACCCTCGCTGTTTCCTAAAGGCCCGAGTTTCGCCACCTGTTGGGTAAAACGGGTGATGATCTTCACGAAATTCGGCCCCTCGGCCGCCGAGGCCCAGTCGATGAGAAAGCGCTCCTGGCTCACCCCCATCCGGGCCAGGGCCTCGTGCACCAGGGCGGCGGAAACCAAGGCGTGGTAATTGCCGTCCTGATAATGGCACTCGCCGGGATGGCAGCCGCCGACAAAGACCGCATCCGCGCCGCTGGCCAACCCCTCCAAGGGAAAGGAGGGGTCGAGCCGGCCGGTGCACATGATGCGGATGACCCGCAGGTTGGGCGGATACTGGTAGCGGCCCACCCCGGCCGAGTCGGCGGCGGTATAGCAGCACCAGTTGCAGAGAAAGCCCAGGATTTTCGGAACATATTGCTCAGTCATGGCTTACCGTCTTGTCACTCATGAAGTTTTTACAGATATTGAAAAACGTTAATTGCCTGGACGAACCATGTCCGCGTATGGCCATTTGTCGATGCCGCCGGTTAGAATATAGAGCCGTTCCTCCGGCACCCCCTGGCTTTTGAGATAGTCGTAACACCGCTTGGCCCCGCCACCACCGCGGGGGCAGACCACCACCACGTCCCTGGCCTTTTCCTTATAGGCGGCAACGCCTTTGTCGAGACTCTGCCTTTGCTCCTCGGTTTCCACCGGAAAGGCGTTGGTCTCCACCGAGCCCTTGAAGTGGTGCAAGGCGAAATCCTTGGCCGGCTGGATATCGACCATGATCATCTCCTTGTTCGTCTCCAACCACTGCTTCATTTCCTCCGGGGCGACATAGCGGTAGTCCCCGGCCTGGACACTGCCGCATAAAAGCAACAGCCCCATAAAGATCATGACCAGTTTTTTCATCACAGCTTCCTCCGTTTCATTATTATGTTCTTCCGCGCCGACATGGCCCGGATCATCTTCAAATCCGACAAATTCACGCCTCACCAAAGGCATGAATCTGGGCCATGATACCGGCCATGGTGAAGCGGCCCATGTCAATGGCCATGGTCGGGCAGCGCGCCGCGCAGACCCCGCAACCCTTGCAGGAGGCGGTCAGGGTTTGCGCCTTGCGCAGTTTGTCCTCCTTGTACATGGTGATGGCCTTGTACGGGCAGAAGGACTCGCACGCCCCGCAGCCGATGCATTTTTCCGGATCAACTTGGGAAACAATCGGCTCCGGGGAAATGGCGCCCTTGGCCAACGGCTGACAGGCCCGGCCCGCCGCCGCCTGGGCCTGAGCAATGGTCTCGTCCATGGACTTGGGGGCATGGGCCAGGCCGCAGACAAAGACGCCGTCCACCGGCAGGTCCACGGGCCGCAGTTTGACATGGGCCTCCAGAAAAAACTTCTCGGCGGTGACCGGCACTTTGAGCATCCTGGCTAAAACCGACGGGTCGGTCGGCACGATGCCCACCGACAGGACCAGCAGATCGGCCGACCGCTCCACCTCTTCACCGAGAATCGGGTCAAAAATCCCGACCTTGACCGGGCTCGACTTGCCGCGCCCCGCCGTCACCCGGGGCGGATTGTCCGGCTGGTAGCGGGTGAAGATCACCCCCAACTCCCGGGCCTTACGGTAATCGTCCTCCATGAAGCCATAGGCGCGCATGTCCCGATACAGAACGGTGATGGCCAGTTCGGGATGGATGTCCTTGAGGCGCAAGGCGTTTTTCAGGGCCTGGCCGCAGCAGACCCGGCTGCAGTAGGCCAAATCCTCGCCCCGTGAGCCCACGCACTGGATCATGACCACCTGTTTCATCTTGGCGGCAAGCGGTCGGCAGGTGGCCAGCCGTTCTTCGAGTTCAAGTTGGGTCAGCACCCGGTCGACAACGCCATGCAGGTATTGTTGCGGCTCGTAGGCCTTGCCGCCGGTGGCGATCACCACCACGCCATGATGCACCACCTCGCTCCCCGCCTCCCCGGCAATGGTGGTGGTGAGGTTGCCGACATAGCCGGAGATGCTGGCCACCGTGGCCTTGGTGCGTAGGCTTATGCGCGGATGGTTGGTCACCTTGTCGATCAAGGCCTGGACGGCTTGCCGGGGATCAGCGCCAAAACGGTCGGCGGTGAGCAACAGCGCCCGGCCTCCTAGCTTATCCCCCTGTTCGACCAGGGTGGTTGGGAAGCCCTGCTCGGCAATGGCCAGTGCCGCGGTCATGCCGGCCAAGCCGCCACCGATGACCAGGGCGGCCGGGGTGACCGGCAGTTGTTGTTCCGGCAGCGGGGTCAGATGGGCCGCCTTGGCCACGGCCATGCGCACCAGATCCTTGGCCTTGTTGGTGGCCGCCTCGGGCTCGTGCATGTGCACCCAGGAGCATTGATCCCGAATATTGGCCATCTCGAACAGGGCGCGGTTCAGGCCCGCGTCGCGCAGCGTGGCTTGGAAGAGCGGCTCGTGGGTGCGCGGGGTGCAGGCGGAAACCACGATGCGGTTCAGCCGGTGTTTTTTGATGATCTCCACCAGATGCTGCTGGGTGTCCTGGGAGCAGGAGTAAAGGTTGTCGGTGGCATAGGCCACGCCTGGCAACTCTTTGGCATAGTCGCGCACCGCCCGCACATCAACGACCCCGGCGATGTTGATGCCGCAATGGCAGACAAAGACGCCGATGCGGGGCTCTTCCTTGCTGATATCGCGCTCTTCGGGGAACACGGCCTTGGTCATCTCCGTGCCACGCGCCAAGGCCAGTTGCCCGGAGCAAAGGGCGGCGGCCCCGCCCGCCTGGGTCACTGAATCAGGGATGTCCTTGGGCCCCTGGAAGGCGCCGATCACGTACACGCCGGCCCGGCTGGTGGCGAGCGGCGCGTAGTTGCCGGTTTGGGCAAAGAGATAAGCGTTCAGATCGATGCCAGCCACCCGGGCGAGTTGTGCCGCGTCGTCCGGCGCCTCCAGCCCCTGGGAAAGGACGACCAGGTCGAACTTTTCGTAATGATGTTTGCCATCCTCCGTGGCCCAGGTGAGCAGCAGCCCGCCACCGAAGACATCCTCCACCTGGGGCGGCCTGGCGTAAATGACGCGCAGGTTGTTTTCAACAATGGCCCGCTCCCGGGCAGCGTCAAAGCCCTTGCCGTGGGTACGGACATCCATGTAGAAAAGGGTGATCTCGGCCTCGGGATCGTGTTCACGGGCCAGGCTCGCCTGCTTGATGGCGTACATGCAGCAGACCGAGGAACAGTAGTTGTTGCCGCAGGTTTCATCGCGGGAGCCGATACACTGGAGAAAGGCGATTTTCTTGGGATGCTTCTCGTCGGAAGGCCGAACGATCTCGCCGCCGGTTGGGCCGGAGGCGCACATCAAACGCTCGTGCTCAAAGGCGGTGAGCACATCCGCGAACCTGCCCCAGCCGTATTTTCGCAGCACCTCCTCGCTAACCCGGCCAAAACCCGGGGCCAGAATCACGGCGCCCACCGGGATGTCGAGGATCTCTTCCTGCTGGTCGAAACGGATGGCCCCGGCCTGGCAGGCCACGACGCAAAGGCCGCAGGTGTCGTGATTCAGTCTGAGGCAGGCCTTGGGGTCGATGTGGTAGCTGGTGGGCACGGCCTGGGCGTAATCGATATGCGCCGCGTGGGTAATGGCCAGATTCTCGTTATAGTCGTCGTTGATCAGTTTCAGGCAGTAGAGGGTGCACTGGCCGCAGCCGGTGCAGACCTCTTCGTCGATATAACGGGGTTGTTTCCTGACCCTGGCCAAGAACCTGCCCGGCTCGCCGTCCAAGGCGAGGAGTTCCGCCTTGGTCAGGATTTCGATATTGGGATCCCGGCCCGCCTCGACCAGCTTTGGGGCAAGAATACAGAGGGAACAATCGTTGGTGGGAAAGGTCTTGTCCAGCCGGGCCATGACGCCGCCAATGGCGCCACTTTTCTCGACCAGATAAACCTTGAGTCCGAGTTCGGTAAGATCGAGGGCCGCCTGAACTCCGGCTACCCCGCCACCCACCACCAGAACCGCGCCGACCGGTGGCAATGCTGGTGGCGTGGGAATGATTGCGTGCATAGCTCCTCCTTCGCTGAACGTTGTCCGGAAACATTATTCCGGACCTGTCGCGGCTCTAACTAGCCGCGAACAACGTCAGCGCACAAGGAGGAAGCTATCCGAGTTTACGCCTGGGGACCGTTCACCTGGCAGAAAGAGCCGCATTCGCGTCCAACCCAACCTGGGCTGGCCGGCTTACGCCGGAGCATTGCTCATATGTGATGCAATCTACGTTTCAAAACGACTCTCCGTGAACATGAGGTTGGAACGCCTGGGAACACAAGGTTGGAACTGAACCCGTGCAGAGCGGCAGGCATTAATGTCTGAGCATATAACCCGATTTCCGCGATGTGACAACCCGAAAATATCGACCCGGAAAAAGCCAAAACCCGGATGCGCTTCCGCCGCCGCCGGAATGCCCTTACGCAATCGCCAGCCAGAGCAACAGGCAGAGGGCCACGACAATATTGAGGATGTAGGAGAAAGATCAAGAGAAAGATCAAGGAAAGATCAAGGGTCACATCTTAAAAATTAAATATTAATATTGCCTGCAAGTCGCTTGGTGGTGAATTAGTGTGGTAAATGGGGTCGCCCATGGACTCCGGCGCCTCCCTTCCAATAATTAGCCATTTCTTTAGTCAAAACCCGATTTTTCTCTTTGGCCTCTCTTCAGCCTCCAGGAATTGCCGCAGTGCCTGAAATACCACTTGGAACTGCCCGTCGTACTTTGCCTCCATCGCATAATTGTCCCAAGTGGAAAAACGGTCTTCACAACTTTGGCACACGAATGAGCCCCAGATTCCTGTAGGTGATTTTTGCTGATGTTCCGCCGGATGAGAGGAAGCAATCTGCATAGGCCGTTTGTCCTGAGGCAGCATTTTATACATCCACTGCGGGATGACATGCGATTTTGGAACAAGCGGCCCAAGAGACTTGCACAGTTTGCAATAATCAGCCATGAGGACTTTGGTGAGTTTTTTTGGGGTATTGACGGGAGTCATCCGCATCAACCCATTGCAATGCCCGCTTTGGCGGCAATACGTTTTGCAAGTTGATTAAAATCTTGATAGCAGGAGCGCACCGCTTCAAGGTGCGAGCCAATGGCTCCATCGGCCGACTTCAGGAAAAACATAGGCTTGTGAGCCTCCATGGCCAGCGGCATCAGGCTGCGGTAGTGTTTGAGCAAAGCGAGGTTGTAGGGATCGGCGGCAACCTGCGGTGCCGGGCTTGGCGGTTCGTCAAGAACCACTTCACGGTATACCCCGGGGATGCGATCCATCCAGCGCTGATAAGCCTTGACCGGACGGGTGTCACGGATGCCATGCTGCATGACGATGTAACCAATAGGCTGCATCGTGCCTTTGGGCATCGGCAAATCCTGCGGCGCCTTGGTGAGCAGATCAGTCCAGACCGTGCGCCACTCGCGCAGGGTTGGCCCCAGGTTTTTGAGACCTTGCAGGGAGAACAGATCTGGTGCTAGCGGCAGCGTTACCTGGTCTGAGGCTATCAGCGCCGAGCGATTAATCGCGCCCAGGTTTGGGCCGACATCGATCAATACGAGTTCTGCGCCCCAATCAATACCACCCTGAACAAGACGATGAAATGCCGTCATAGTTCGGAAAGCGGACTCGTCCTTATTGTGGCAGCGCGGCCAGGCATCAGAAAGCTTGTCCTCAAAACGGGAGAGGCCAAGGTCGCCAGGAATGAGTCCTAGATTTTTGGTGATTTTCTCTACATGAGGCTGGGTAATGTCACCGATGCCTCTTAGAATCGGGCGGATCGCGCCGTAGACGGTGTCAGGGTGTTCATCATCTGGCCACAAACTTTCCAGGCGATCCTCATCCAGAAACATGGCGGTGAGATTGGCCTGCGGGTCGAGATCAACAGCCAGGGTCTTTACCCCATTGTCTGAAAACATCCACGTAAGGTGATAGACAAGGGAAGTTTTGCCCACACCACCCTTGTTGTTGAAAAATGCTACGGTTTTCATACGGACCTCCGGTCTATCTTGACCAATACGGAGTGCTCGTCGAACTCGAATTGAGCGGGTTTATTCCCGTTCTGTGCCAGTAGTGCCTGTGCGCGCTGAACGCCGTAGCCAAATCGATTCACAAAACCAAGGGATTTCATCGCTTCAGCAATCACGGGGTTGCGGTAGCTGTTACGTGTTGGAAAGTTCTCCGGCGTGGCCTCCCCATACAAGCCCCCCGGGCTTTGGATTTCGATATGGTCGCTGAAAACATAGAAACGAATCGGCGTATTGCTGTCGTAGTTTCGGTGCATGACGGCATTCATCAACAGTTCGCGCAACGCCCACTCCGCATAGTCCGGCAATGTTCTTTCTTCCAGTGCACTGACGGTCCGCATCGTTGTTTGAATGATCAATCTGACTCGACCTTCCAGCTCACGCAACACCGAATGCAAATCGCCTGAAACTTCTGCCTGGTCCTCAGGCATGTCCGTCAGGTTGGTACCGGGCAACTTGAGGTACTGGACATAGGCACCCGGTAAAAAGAAACAAGGATTTTTCCCGAATAACAAAAGCCCAGCATAAGTAGGGCATGCGCGTTCGGTGTCGTATAACCGCAAGGAAGCCAGTTGCTGCTCGATAGGTCTCTGGTTGGCCGCGATGGTCTCCGGATCAATAGCTTCACGCCGGTAGGCATCGAATTGTCCCATAGCCAAGTCATCAATCGACGCTTCCGGGCATGGGCGCGAGTCAAACGATCGGGCCAATGCAACCCTGCGCTCTGAAAGGATGCGCTCTTCCTGTTTGTTAGCGATTGCCTTGCGCGGCCCCACGCGAATATGCACGCGTCCTTTGTCCCGTACCGGTGGAAGATCGGATGGCAATACCTCGACTACGGCAACTTCGCCACCTTCGAGGGAGAATTTTGTTACGTTCATCGCCGGCTGTGGCAATACGTTGCCATCAGAACGAATCGCACTGAGATTCTTCAACAGATCGTCAGTCACCTTCAGTCCCGCCAGTGTACCGTTATCATTGACACCGACCAGAAGGTAGCCGGGCCGGCGATGATCAGGAAGGTCATTCGCGAAAGCGCAGATCGCTTGGCCGAATTTGTCTGTGCTGTTTACAGACGTGGTCCGTTCCACACGATCCGACTCCAGATCTGCCAATAACTCGATCAATTCTGCTTTGCTTATCATGACACCTCCGATAGAATCGAAAATTCATTTTGCGGCCCTTGCACGCATCGGCACAGGGAATCACCAACAGATGCATCCTGTGCCATGCGGTGGCCTGGTCGACCAGCGTTTCTTCCAGGTTCTCCTGCTCCTCAGCGTTGAGGTCGTCGTCGTCTTCCGGAACATCGGCGAGGGTTTCAGCGAGAATTTGCTGGCCTCTGGCCCCCATTTCCGTTTTCACATAATCCGTTACCGTTTCGTATAGCGCGACTTCAAGGTCGGAAAGCTGGTAATTGACCGTGTAGGCGCGGCGCTCCGGAAAGAGAGGCGTGCCGTCAAATTTGACCAACTTCTCTTTCACCATGCGGCGAATGAGATCGGAGCAATCCACCTTGTGGACGCCGTCGCGAAACTTTCCGTAAAAGCGGTCTGAATCTAGGAGCGAGAGGAATAACTGGAAGTCCTCTTCCTTGCCGTTGTGGGGTGTGGCCGTCATCAGCAGGAGATGGCGCGTTTGCGCCCCGAGTCTTTCAGCCAGCTTGAAGCGGCCCGTCTTCTCCAGCTTGTTACCGAAGAAGTGAGCAGCAAGCTTGTGCGCCTCGTCGAACACTACGAGATCCCAGCCGGCGTTGCAGAGCTTCTCTTGCAACTCTTCATTGCGCGCCATCTGGTCGAGGCGAACGATGAGGTGATCGATGTCTTCAAAAGGATTGCCGCTTGGGGTGGCGGCTTACAGGTCTTTTGTAAAGACGCGAAACTCCAGACCGAACTTCTCGAACATTTCCTCACGCCACTGATCGACCAAGCTGCCGGGGGCGACGATGACAATGCGTCGAGCGTCGGCGCGCATGATGAGTTCGCGGATGTAAAGGCCCGCCATGATGGTCTTGCCCGCGCCAGGGTTATCAGCGAGAACAAACCGCAGCGGTTGACGCGGCAGCATGGATTCGTAAACAGCGGTAATCTGATGCGGCAGCGGCTCCACATTCGAGGTGTGGACGGCCATCATCGGGTCGAACAGAAAGGCTAGATCAATGCGCTTGGCCTCGACGGTGAGCTTGAACGCCTCGCCATCGCCATCGAAGGACCAGGGGCACTCAGTGGTGGCAATGGAAATGCTGGGCTCATCTCCATGATTGAGCAGACGTTCCTTAAGCGCGCCGTCGGGCGTTTTATAAAGGACTTGCACTGCGCCGTCGGCAATCGGCACAACGGCAACAACACTCCCAATGCCGGTGGGATCAAGTCCGGTAAGCGAAAGGCCTGGCGTGATGGTTTCTAGTGTGATCATTTTTCATGCCATTCTTGGCTGTTTTTTGGCCGGCAATAACCCAGCACGCAAAATCGGGACATCTGTTTTTATAGCCCGCAAGGCTCCGTCAGGAATAAAACCAGAACACAACTGCCAGGCTCCAGCCATCTCAGACACCCGGCAAAAAACAATGATGACGCGGATTCTCATGGCAACTTACGTTAAAGCGTGCAACCTGGCAACCATTACGCTATCCCTTTCTTGAAGTTAACCAGAACAACATTGTTGTTCGTCCGCCGCCACGCCTTGGCCCGTTCAGTTACAAACGCTACCCAGCCCCCGCCATATTCTTTTTTCAGCAGGAAGCCTGGTGAGGCGGCAGCGGCCTCGATGAAGCGGGCCGGCGTCCCTTGCTCGGTCAGCTCGCCGAAGGTCAGGGTTGCGTTGGGGACGCCTTCCTGCATCATGCGCAGTTGCTCCTCCAGGGTGTGAACATGCTGCAACGACGAGGCTACACACAAGGGAAGGATCTCCAAGTCTGTCGGGAAATTGAGCGGGTCAGCACCCCGATTAAGCAGGTGATCCAGGTTGCAGGACAGCCACAGGATATTCCAGGAGCCGGGCAGGGCCAGGGCCGGATGCGCCCCCACGCCTAGGCGTTTGCCCTCGATCACAATCGTGTAAGCTTCCTTGGGCAAGCAACTCCAGACCAATTTTTCGACATCTTTTCCCATATCGACCTCCTGCAATATAGCCGCTTCGCCTGCCAAGTCAGCAACCAAGGTTTTAGCTGCTCCTCTCGTTTCCTGATCAAACCATATCACCAAAAAAAATTTGTGTTTTTTTGCAGCTCGGAGGATCGGCAGAAATGTAGGGCGAGGGAAAAGCGGTGTAGGCCACGCCAGAGCGCCTGATGATACGGTCTGGCAGGTTGATTCATGGACTTTCGCAATCACCATGGTATTTCCATCGGAGAAAAATTGGCAGTACGGTTGCACGGGGTGCAACTGATCCTCTGCTTACTCTTTTCCGGGGGTGTGACCCTTTTAGGGAATTTTTTTGATGGTCATGATGTTTTAATCATCAATGATGTAAGTGAGTTGACGAAAAGTCGTTAATCTTTAAGTTAATTTTTGTCTTGATAAAATTATCAAAATGCTTAATTATATGTCATGTAAAATTAATCAAAAGGTTAATGACTATGAAACCGACTCACAAACATCTGATCATGAGCCAGCTTGAGACTACGCTGGGCCGTCTCTCTTGCCTGCGTGGTATGCAACGCCCGGCCAAGGGCTGGCTGCGGGCTGTCAGAGAGGCCCTGGGGATGTCAGGCAGACAGTTTGCGCAACGCCTTGGAGTCTCGCCCCCGTGGGTATCAACCCTGGAGAGAAAAGAACTCACCGGTGGGGTGACCATCAAAACCATGCGCCAGGCAGCCGAGGCCATGGATTGCGTCTTTGTTTACGCACTGCTGCCTCGCACGACTCTGTTGGCGACACTGCGTAAACGGGCGGAGATGCTGGCCAGGAAGCGTATGGTCAACGTCTCCCACACCATGCTCCTCGAAGGCCAGCAACTTTCCGAACTGGAACAGACCAAGGCGCTTGCGTCTGAAGTCGAGGCGCTGCTCAGAGATATGCCCAAAGAACTTTGGGACAATCACGATGGAACTTGATTACCCTGCCGGGGCGACACCGCTTGACCCCGATGAGGTCGAAGGTCTCCTGTTGCCGCACATCACCAACAGAGTGGAACTCGACCGCTGGGAGCAGGACAACATCAGCGAGGCCGAAACATGGGCTTTCCGGCGCAAGCCCAAGGATTTGCTCAGTGTGGACTTTGTTGGTCGCCTCCATAAGCGGATGTTCGGCACTGTCTGGAAATGGGCTGGCAAATTCCGTCGCACCGGCAAAAATCTCGGAGTTGAGTACTGGTCAATCGGCCAAGCCTTGCAAAATCTGCTGGATGACGTGAAGATCTGGATCGAGAGCAAAGGCTATCCACCCGATGAGATCGCGGCGCGCTTTCATCACCGCCTGGTTGCAATCCATCTTTTTGCCAACGGGAATGGCCGCCACGCCCGGCTGATGGCGGATCTGCTCCTGGTCCATCTGCTCGACCGGCTTCGCTTTACCTGGGGTCGTGAGAGTCTGACGCAGGCTGGAGAGTGCCGGCAACGCTATATTGCGGCGCTCAAGGCGGCGGACCGCCATGATTACGCGCCATTGCTGGCCTTCATTCGTTCATAGCATTTGCCCGTTACAGCCCCACACCATGAAAAGCCTGCTGGTGGGATGTTTTCCTGCATTAAGGAAGAAGGGTAGGGCGGCAAGCAGAAGTCACGGGACATCCGTCAGGCCGTTTGCAAGAGCCTTCAACGGCCATTCCGGACGAAGCGGTGCGAGTGGTTGTGGATAGCCGGGGGCGATGAAGCAGGCGATTCTAGGCATGGAGGGAGGTTATCGCAGCGCTATGGGCAGGGCAACAAAATATGGGGAGTGTCCCTAATTTCAGTGTTGTACGAGTTCGATTCTCGTCCAGGACACCAAGTAAATCAAGGGTTTTACGGCGTTGCCTGGGAGCCATTTTCCTTTTGGTTGATTGGTGCAGGCGCTGCTGCCTTGTCACTCGCCTGTCCGCCCTGTTGCTGGCTAATGGTCGTTTTGTGGACTACCGTAGCCGTGTCGCGCTGGACGGGTGGCAAATGTTCGATGAACTCTCGAGCCGCACCCTCTTCGGCAAAGCTCTGACGGCTGCAGAGGAGAAATAGCCGTTCATGTTCAGGGAGCGGATAGTTTGGGATGACCTGCAGCGGTGGGGCGTCGGCCGGCCAGGTGGACAGCAGATGATTGGCCGCGGCCAGGGAATCGCAACGGGCCACCTGCACCAGATACGCCTCCGCCTGGTCGATCAATAAATTCGGCGCCGTGGGAAGCAGGATAGGGGAGCCGGCCCGGATTGTCTTCGGGTTGACAATAGCCGGGTTGACTCCCAGCACCATGGCAAGCAGCCCAGGGTTATAGCGGCCGTAAATTCGGGTGATTACCTTCTGCAAAGTGTCGCCCGCCTCCAGGGGCAGGGCGCCGAGTAGTGCGTCTGGTTGCGGTGCCGCGGTAGTCGTTGACGGCGCTGCTGGCGTCGGGCGCTTCGGTAAATCTGGTTGGACAGGTGACGTGCCCCAAGGGTTGGCAAGCAGCAACCACGCCAGCCCGGCCAGTATGGGCAGACCAAGTTTGCTCAGGGTCGAGAATCTCGGTCTTCTTCGCAAGGGCAGCCGGCTGGCGCAGGCCCGGACCAGGGCGACGCTCACCCGGGTTTTGTTCTGGATGATCAGGCTGAGCACGGTCTTTGAGCAGAGCTGCACGATCTTGCGGGGATAGCCGCCGGACAGGCGGTGGATGATCCACAGGGCCGGCAGGCTGAACAGCCCGCTGTCCTGGCCTTCTGTTGCGCCGGCGTGCCGCAACCGGTGCTGGATCATGCGCCGGGTGTCGGCGAATCCAAAGGGTGTCAGGGTAAGGAGGTTGCTGATCCGGTCGGTGAAGTTCGGCCGGTTCCGCAGCTCGTCCCTAAGTTCCGGCTGGGCAAAGATCACCGTCTGCAGGAGTTTGTGGGTGTTGGTTTCAAAGTTGAGCAACTCCCGCAGGGTTTCCAGGCAGAAGCCCGGCAGCTTCTGGCCTTCGTCGATGATCAGGACAATGATCCTCTCCTCCGACACGCCCTGGGCAAACAGATAATCCTTGAGCGCCTCCTTGATTTCACGTTCCGTGGCGTCGTCCGCCATGGCGGGGATGGCAAAGAGGGCGGTGAGATGGGCGAGGAATTCGCGGGGTGTGTTGAACTCCGGGTCCAGGATGAGGAAGAGGGCGATCTTTTCTCCCCCGTCATCCAGGCGGCGGATCAGCTGCCGGCAGAGGGTGGTCTTGCCGGTGCCAACCTCGCCCAGCACGACATTGAGTCCCTGGCGCAGGCGGATGGCCAGCTCCAGGTTCTGCAGACAGGCGGTGTGCTGCCGGGAATCGAAAAAGAACTCCGGATCCGGAGAGTTGGAAAATGGTTCACGGTTCAGGTGCAGCAGGGAGAAGTATTCCATGGATGTGCCAAGGGTTTGGGGCGCGACCGGCTGTCAGCGGCCTTTAGTACTGGATCACCGTGGTCGATCCGCTCCCTCCGCTGCCGAGCTTAAGGGAAAAATCGTCGATGAATTGTTTGTTATCTTGTTTGGCGTATGGATAAAAGGCATGGAGTCCGATCTCCGTGGGCCGCAGGGTGTCGAAATTCTCCGAGGTCAGGGAGGTGTCCTCCACCGGGCTGGAGGGCCCGGCATCCCAGGTGAACGTTTGGAACTTGGTATAGTCCCAAGCAATGGTGTCGCGCGGGTAGAGCGAGGTACCTTGGACATAGGCGGTGATGAGGTTCTTCCGGTCATAGGACCCATCGCCATTGACATCCACTTTCTGGCCGAAGGCGTCCAGCACGTATTGCTCTTCCAGCTTGACCACCAGGGTGGACCAGGCATTCAGGTTGCCGCTGGTCACGATGTTGTCGGCGGCCAGCGCCTTATGGTAGCCAAGCACCGTGTAGATGCCGGCGATATTCTTCCACAGCACAATGTAGGGGTTGGTATCATTGCCAGGAATCTGGGTGCAGAAGGCCTTGCTGGGCAGGAATTTGCATTTATTTCTTTTGAGAAAGCTCAGGCCATAGCGGGAATCGCTCCGGTTGCGGAAGGAGAGTCCGATCATATACTCTTGGGCAGTGGGATTGTAGATTTTGGTTTTGACCTGGAGTGCGTAACTCAGGAGTTGGTCGTCGGCCTCCCATGTGTCGACCAGGTTCGGCAGGCCGGGATTGTTGTTCCAGTCGAGTTGCAGTGCCGTCTGTGCGCCAACCAACTTCAGGGCGGGGGCTTTGTCGGCTTGCTTGTTTTTCACCACCTTAACCTTCGCGGGGTTGTACCCTGTCCAGTTGTTGGATAGGTCTGTTTTGGTATTGAAGGGGATGTCGGTGCTGCCCGGGCCGGGGCCGGTGATACTGTAAGTCACGGCGCGGGTGGCGTTCAAGGCCTGGGCGCCTTGGGCGAGGATGCCCTTGGCAACCAGGGTGTAGGTATAGGTGGCCGCCGCGTAACTCAGGGTGAGCTGGAAGGAGTCGTGGTTGGCCAGGGTAAAGGTCTTACCGTTCAGTTGGGCTATGAGGGTGGCGGGATCGTTGATGTTTTTCTTGATAATGGGTATGGCATAGCGGCCGCCAGCCTCGGCCAGGTAATAGGCCCGGAAGGAGTCCATGGCCCCGAACTGACTCAGGGATGAGGTGGTGGACATGGTGACCAGGGCCGCGCCCAGGCCGGCGATGATGACCATGGTGATGATCAGCGCGATCAGCACCGAGCCGCGCTGCTCGCCAATCACGGGTAAAGGCAGCCGGCAAGAAGGACACCCTTTATGTGTGATTTTGATGCCCATGCCAATATCCTGGTTAATTGTCCCTGAGCGCCACCCTGGTCCGCAGGGATTGGGTGGGGCCGGCGCTGGTGTTCAGGGTCAGGGTGATATCGATCAGTCGGGTGGCCGTTGACCAGGCAGTGGCCGCGCCGTTATAGGTGTCGTAATAGGCCAGGGTAAAGCCGCTGACCCGGTCTACCAGCACCTGGCCATCGAGCTGGACCTCGCTGTTGACCAGGCGCACCCGGTGATTTTCCGTTCCTCCGGCCCGCTGGGCCGTGTAGGCCAAGTCCGAGGCGGTGGCCGTGCTGGCAGTGGTGATGGTCTGAAACTCCTTGACCATGCGCATCATGGCTAACTGCCCCTTGGCCGCGGTGGCCTGGCTCTCCTTGGCGACAATAAAACTCTGGGAAAAGGATATAAAGCCCATGGCACCCATCGTGCCGATGATGCCCATCAGCACCATCACCATGATCACTTCCAGCAGGGAAAAGCCGGCCGTATTCGCTGTTCCGCGGCTCATGGCAGGTCCCGGGTGAAGAGGGTGGTGAAGAGGGGGCCGGCATTCACACCCTGAATGGTTACCTTCAGGATGTCCTGGGTGGCACCGGCCGGAATTTCCTGGCCAGCCCCGTTAAATTTAATAAAGCGGTTGATAACCACCTTGTAGGTACCATAATCGTTGGTTTGGTTGGCGCCCTGGGTACCAATTCCGGTTCGCAGTGTGGGTAGATTCAGGGTGCCGGCGGCCTGCCGGGCTCTGTAGTCGGCGTTCATGTTTTCCATGGCCTGGAAAATTTCGAGGGTGCTGCGCAGTTGGATAAGCGGCTTGCCGCTTGAGGTGAGCACTGTGCCGAGGTAGGGAACGATCAGGGCCATGAGGATAGCCGCCACCACCAGGCTGATCACCACCTCGAGCAGAGTAAAGCCCTGTTTGGTCACGGCGCGTTTCATGGAATGAACCCCGTGCCTTGGGTAACGGTGAAGGCCTTGGAGACCGTGCCCACGGTGACGGTCACGGTGATAGGCACGGCGCCGGGGCTGCCCCACTCGTCGAAGGTGATGGGGTTGACGGTGGCACCAGTCGAGCCTTTGGCCATGGTGTAGGTGGCGTCGGCCTGGCCGGGCAACTGCACCGTGCCGGTAGCACCGTTTTGTTGCAAGGTTAGGACGTTGCCGGCAAAGGAAATGCCCCAGGTGGTGGAGTTGTTCATGGCCTTCATCTGGGCAAAGCGCAGAAAGCCTTTGACCACTTCGGTTTCACCTATGTCGTCGGCGCCAGTGTCGACATTCCGGCTCACCACCACGGCGGCCAGGATGCCTAAGAGAACCAAGACGGAGACGATTTCGATGAGAGTAAAACCCCGGCGGTTGCCATATGGCCGGTAGGCGGGTGAAGAGCGGAAGATGCGATTGGACAGGGGCCAAAGCATACGCGTTCTCGCGGGACGTTGTCAGTTATCAGCGGTCAGTAAAAAAACTGCATAAAGGAAGCTGAAGTAGGGGGCGCACGGCGCACCCTACTAAAAGTACGATTTTATATCTACCATGCCAAGGCGGAAGTGGCATGAAATTTGTCATATGTTGGTCGGCTCTCTCTTGCCAACAAAAGCAAAAAGCCCCTCGCTGGTCAGCGAGGGGCTTTGAGAGGTCTTGACCTGTCATCAAGTTTTATCGAGGCAGAGGGATGGTCTTGTTGCCTTTGGCAGAGGCCACCGTTGTGCCGGGATTTCCCGTGGCGGTGATCCGAATTGAATGGCCAGTGGCGTTGGCAAAGGTGAGGGTAAAATCGGACCCTGACGGATTGTAAGGAGTAACCAGGTTGTTCGGAGTTGGCAGGCCGGTAAGGCTCGTCAGATTGACAGGAGGAGTGCCATTGATCAAGAGAAATTTGGCGGATGCCTGATTCACCTGGGAGACACCTTCGGCCAGTGCGGCATTCACTGCCTGGATACGGGCCTGAGTTTGCAGGTTGAAGAATTTGGGCACCGCCACTGCCGCGAGGATGCCGAGCAGCACGAGAACCGAAATAATTTCGATGAGTGTGAAACCATCTTGCGAGCGCAACAAATGTCTTCTCTCCACGGTTAACCTCCCCTTGTTGAAACCCAGCGTCTTCATCGAGGGTTTCGTTTTGTATGACGATTGACCCCCTCCCCACATCCTAATGTTATGAATCTTACCTTGAACCAGCGCGTTTCGCCATAGTAAATACAACAAGTTGTTGGCAACAAATATAATTGTCCGGTTTTGTAGCAAATGAATTGTCCGCTTTTTATCCGGGGCGGAGTGGCTGGAGGGCGTAGCCCGGAAGCCACTCCGCCCCGGGGCAGGCGCGGCGGTTT
>Ga0100388_10002339_pt1 | contig 16448 bp, 19 predicted proteins | sample CryGeymeta201512_FD_81536 | JGI IMG/M metagenome (GOLD analysis project Ga0100388, IMG submission 81536) | Groundwater microbial communities from Crystal Geyser aquifers in Utah, USA - Crystal Geyser metaG 2015-12 | ecosystem: Environmental > Aquatic > Deep subsurface > Groundwater | place... | reverse complement strand
GCATCGAAATACTCCGCGCCGCACTTCATGCATACCCAGGCAGGCACATCTTCGACGTTGATCGTCCGATCCTTGCAGCGAAAGCGTGCCGGAATACGACGCTGTTCCATTTCCCCTTCGCAGAACTCACACCGATCGCTGGTCATCATGCGCTCAAGCGGTTGCTTGCAGGCGCTCGACCACCCACAAATTGACTAGCGTCTCTGGCAGAAGCCCGCGCCGTCGAGCCTGCACCTCAACCTTTTGGAAAACCTCTGGATCCAGTGTCACGCGTCGCCTTCTTTGTGCGCGCACCTCGAACTCGACTTCGTGTGTTTGATCCCAGTAGTCGGCCAGGCTGTGCGTATCCCAGAAATCGGCAATCTCCTCGATCGTGCGCGCTTTCGAGATGCTGGTCAGTGGTTCTTGGCTATTTTCGTTCATACCGTTTCCGCTCCCCCGCGTCCATGTCCCGTGCGCTCAAGATCAACGCTGTATTCGCCCGTTTGTGGATGAAGAACACGACCAGATAGCGTCCTGCATCGGTCTGCCTGAAAGCAGCATAGACGTCTTCGCCTGGGCGATGACCTCCTTCAGCGAAGCGATACTTCGGCCGATCGAAGAACACTTCCTCGGCTTGGTCTTGTGTGACACCGTGTTTGACAATCAGCTTCTCAACGATGTCGGGCAGCCAGATGAAGTCGTCAATGTACATCAACCGCCTCCCGCCGGAACTCCACCACTATCTTATCACTAACCACGCCACCAACGCAACCGCGCCGAACAGGATCGACAGAGCATACAGCCCCACCAGCCCGGTCTGGAGCCGGCGCGCTTGCGCACCGACCCAGCCGGTGATGCCCGCGATCCCGTTCACCGCGCCGTCGATGCCGCGCTGGTCGAACACGTCGGCTAACCAGCCGGCCAGATCACGCGTGCTCTGCACGAAGATCAGGTTGTATGCTTCGTCGACGTAGTATTTGTTTTCCACCAGCCTGGCAAACCATCCCAGCGACGCCCGCACGCGCTTGGGGATGTCAGTATCCACCACAAAGGCCCGATAGGCCAGGTAGAGGCCGCCCAGCGCGACCAGGGCAGACAGGGCCAGCAGCACCCACTCGATCGAGCCATGCCCCGCAACGGCCCCCGCTTCGGCCGCGGCTGCGGTGGCGGTCGCTTCTGCGGCAACGCCCTCAGCCCCGGGCGTCGCAAAGACCGGCTCCAGCCAGCCTTCGATCAGCGACAGCCGCGGGAGGCCGATGTAGCCGGCCAACGCCGCGCCGATGGCCAGGATCACGAGCGGCGCCGTCATGACGCGCGGGGACTCGTGCGCGTGGCTGAACAGCTTACGATCGCGCTCCTGGCCCCAGAACGGCACGAAGACCGCCCGGAAGGCGTAGATCGCGGTCAGCACTGCGGTGACCAGCCCCACCAGCCACAGCACGGGCGACTTCTGCCAGGCGTACCACAGGATCTCGTCTTTGCTGAAGAACCCGGAGAAGAGCGGGATGCCGGCCAGCGCGGCCGCGCCGATGGCGAACGTCCAGTAGGTGATGGGCAGCCTGGCGCGCAGGTTGCCCATCTTGCGGATGTCCAGCTCGCCAGCCAGGGCGTGCATCACGCTGCCAGCGGCCAGGAACAGTAGCGCCTTGAAGAACGCGTGCGTGGCCAGATGGAAGATACCCGACGCGTAAGCGCCCACCCCCACGGCCATGAACATGTAGCCGAGTTGTGAGATAGTGGAGTAAGCCAGGATGCGCTTCAGGTCAGTATGTGTCAGCGCGATGGTGGCGGCGAAGAGCGCGGTGGCTGCGCCGATGCCCGCCACCCAGGCCGCGCTGGTGGGGGCCAACCCGAACAGCACGTGCGACCGGGCGATCATGTAGACGCCCGCGGTGACCATGGTTGCGGCATGGATCAGCGCCGAGACCGGGGTAGGGCCCTCCATGGCGTCGGGCAACCAGACGTAGAGCGGTAGTTGCGCGCTCTTGCCGGTGGCCGCCAACAACAGGAGCATAGTCACGGTGACAGCGATCGTGCTGCCCGGCGCCCACTGCGTCTGGACCCTGGCAAACACCTCGCTGAATTGCAGCGTCCCCACGCTGGTCCAGATGAACATCAACGCCAGCGCCATGCCGAAGTCGCCGATGCGGTTGACCAGGAACGCCTTTATGCCGGCGTCCGCCGCGGATGGCTTCTCGAACCAGAACCCGATCAACAGGTACGAGGCCAACCCCACGCCCTCCCAGCCGACGTACATCTGGAGGTAGTTGTTCGCCAGCACCAACGTCAGCATCATCAGGATGAAGAAGTTCATGTAGGCGAAGAAGCGCGGGACGCGCGGGTCATCGTGCATGTAGCCGATCGAGTAGACGTGGATCAAGAAGCCCACGCCGGTGACCACCAGCGCCATCGTGATCGAGAGTGGGTCGATCAGCAGCGCCAGGTCCACGTGGAACTTGCCGGCGGTCATCCACGACCAAAGCATGACCTGGTGGCTGCGTTCCTCGGCGGGCAGGCCCAGCAGCGTGACGAACATCCAAACGGCCACGCCGAAGCTGAGCGCGACCATGGCCGGCGCCAGCCAACCGACCACGCGCTTACCCAATCGCGTACCGAACAGGGCGATGATCAACGTCCCCAGCGCGGGGAATGCAAGCATCAACCAGGCGTAATCAAGCATGGGAACTCCGGCTTGGTAGATTGGGGCTTGGTAGATTGGTAGATTGGTCGCCTTGTAGAAAGAGAGCTTTCATAACCAGAAGACCAAGTTACCAATCTACCAAGTTACCAATCTACCCTTTCAGTAAATTGACATCTTCGATATTCGTCGTGTCCTTGTGCCGCACTACGGTCATCACGATCGCCAGGCCCACCGCGACCTCGGCCGCGGCGACGACCATCGCCATCAGGACGAAGATCTGGCCGTTCAACTGGAGAAAATGCTTCGCCAGCGCCGCGAAGGTCAGATTGACCGCGTTGAGCATCATCTCCACCGACATGAAGATGATCAGCACGTTGCGCCGGATCAGCACGCCGACGACGCCGATGCAGAATAGAACCGCGCTCAGGATCAAGTAAGATGAAGTGGGAACCATGTCAGTCCTCGGATACAGGTCAAAGGTATTGGGTATTAGGTATTGGGTATTCAGGTGATCTCCAATACCCAATACCCCCAATATCGAATATCATCCCTCGTTCTTCGCTAACACCACCGCGCCCACCATCCCCACCAACAGCAGCACGGAGGTCAGCTCAAACGGCAGCAGGTAATCGGTGTAAAGCGCCGCGCCGATCGCCTCGACGCTGCCCTGGCCGAACGCGGCCGCGTTGCCTTGCACAGGAAACAGGTGGCCGGTGACCAGGCCGTAGCCCACAGCAGCCAGCAGCAAAACCGCCAGCACGAGCGCCAGGGAGCCGCGGAGCCGCGGAGCCGCGGAACCGTGAGGAGAAGCCAGGGAGGTCGCGGCGTCCCCCTGTTTCCTTGTTTCCTTGTCTCCCTTCGGCAAGCCGTTCGACAGGCTCACGAGGGACCTCAGGGCGGCGCCTTGTCTACTTGTTTCCCTGTCCCCCGGCCCCAACTCCCCGCCGCCGATCAGCATGACGACAAACAAGAACAAGACGACAATCGCGCCCGCGTAGACGATGATCTGCACCGCGGCCAGGAACTGCGCCTGGAGCAGGATGTACATGGCGGCCAGAGTCGCAAAGTTCAGCAGCAGAAACAGGGCGCTGTAGACCGGCTTGCGGCTGAGGATCACGCCCAACGCGGCAACAACGGCAATCGCAGCAAACACAATAAAGAGAAACATGCCTACCTCTGGTCTTGCATATGGCAGATCCAATCCCTAATCCCCAATACCCAATACCCAATCCCCAATCCCCAATCCCCTCATTCCGCCCTCACCACCACATTCGGCGTCTTCGGGTTCAACAACTGTTCTTTGGTCAACAAGAACCCATCCCGATTATACACCGCCAACTCAAAATCATGGCCCAGGACGATGGCCTCGACCGGGCAGGCGGTCTCGCAGTCGCCGCAGAAAACGCAGCGCATCAGGTTGACCTCGTAGAGACTGGCGTAGCGCTCGCCCGGGCTGGTCGGGTGCTGCGGGTCGTTCTCGGCCGCCTCCACATGGATCGCGCCCGTCGGGCAGGCGGCTTCACACAACATGCAGCCGATGCAGCGTTCCAGTCCACTCTCGTAGCGCCGCAGTTCATGGCGAGCGCGGAAGCGCGGGTACACGGCGACCGGTTCTTCCGGGTATTGCACCGTCAATGGTTTTTGAAAGAGCGCGTGCAGCGTCACGCCCATGGCCTGGACGATTGCGCCGATTTCTTTGAACACCATGCTCACACTGGACATGGAACGACTCCGTACTGCGTATTGCATACTGTGGCTGGCCCACCAACCTACCAAATTACCAATCTACCAATCTACAGCAACACCACCACCACTGCCGTGATCGCCATGTAGATCAGCGACATCGGGAACAGGAACGTCCAGCAAAACTTGAGCAACTGATCGTAGCGCACCCTGGGCAGGCTGGTGCGCACCCAGATAAACAGAAAGATCATTGCCAAGACCTTGATGGCGAAGTAGATCAGGCCCAGGAATGGCACTTGAGCCACAAACGGGCCGCGCCACCCACCGAAGAAGAGCGTCACCACCACACCGCTGGCCGCGATCATGTGCAGATACTCGGTCATGTAGTAAAGGGCGAACTTGATCCCGCCATATTCGGTTTGAAAGCCGGCGACCAGTTCGTTCTCAGTCTCCGGCAGGTCAAAGGGACTCCGGTTGGTCTCGGCCAGGACCGTAGTAAAGTAGAACGGAAAGGCCAGCAGTATCCAGACTCGAAAATACCACGGTAGCGTCTGATTCACGATCTGCACCAGACTCAAGGTGCCGGTCATCAACAGGATCGCGATCAGCATGATGCCCATCGGCAGTTCATAGGAGAGCATCTGCGCGCTGGTGCGGAGCGCGCCCAACAACGAGTATTTGTTGTTGCTGGCCCAGCCGCCCAGGATCACGCCGTAAGTGCCCACCCCAGCGATCGCCAGCACGTAAAGCAGCCCGATGTTGACGTCCGCCACGACCATCGGGATCTTCTGGCCAAACAGCATCAGGTCAGGCCCCACTGGCACGACGGCGAAGATCGCCAGGGCCGGCGCGATCGCCAGGGCCGGGCCGAGCACGTACAAGATCTTATCCACGTGGCCCGGAATGATCTCCTCCTTGAAAATCATCTTCAGGGCGTCGGCGATCGGGTGTCCCAGCCCGAATTTCCCCGCCCGGTTGGGTCCATAGCGCAGTTGAAAACGGCCCACGACCTTGCGTTCAAACCAGGTCAGGTAGGCAAAGCCCGTCAGCAGCACGACGATCAGCACGATCGCTTTGACGGCCGGAATGAGAATCAGGTTAGTCCAGTCCATGACTTTTGTCCGTAGATTGGTGACTCGATAGATTGGTAAATTGGTAAATTGGTAAATTGGTGACTCGGTTGAAGGCGCCAACTTACCGTCTCACAATCCCTGATTCAACTGGCGACGTTGATAGTTACAGTCATCACTTCGCCGTGCCCTGCACCAAGCGTCTCAGCGGGCAGATCGGCCAGGTGGGACGGAATCCACGCCGTGCCGGGCTGAACGGAGGCGTCGGCCTTCAAGGTCAAGGTTACGCTGCCACGAGACGAGGTGACAGACACCTGGCTGCCCTCGGCCAGCTTCGCAGCCGCCAGATCGGCCGGGTTGAGCGCCACGAACGGCGCCGGCGTCAGCTTGCGCACCTGATCCGGCGCATGTTGCATGAACAGACCGGTGTCCCAGAGCAGCGGGCTGCTGACGAGCAGGAAGCTGCCGGGTTGGGGGTTGGGGATTGGGGATTGGGGATTGCTCGATCCCCAATCCCTGATCCCTAATCTCAATTCCTTCGCCGACCACTGGACGCCTTGTTCGCCCAGGCTCTCCCACCGGATATTGGCATAGATGGGCACGGCCCTGGCGATTTCTTCCAGCACCGACGCGGCATCGGGATAGCGCCAGGCCTTAGGCGCCAGGGTCTGTTTCGTCTTGCGATGTTTCTTCTTCTTCCAGTCCGGCTCAGCGGCCTCGGCGGCCGGCCCCTGAGCGGCCAGCCAGCGATCGGCCAGGGCGGTCAAGATAGCCCAGTCGGGTCGGCTCTCGCCGACGGCTCGGATGCCCTGCGGGGCGCGTTGTACGCGGCGCTCCAGGTTGGTGTAGGTACCGTCCGCCTCAGCAAAGCTGGTCAGCGGCAGGACAACGTCAGCCAATCCCGCCGTGTCGGTCAAGAACAGATCCTGCACCACCAGGAAATCCAGCCCGCGTAACGCTTCCGCAACGGCCGGATCGGCGCCGGGGTCGGCGCCCATGACGAACAGCGCCCGTACGCCGCCATTGACCATCTGGCGATAGGCGAGGCCTGGTTCGGTCGGCGGTTGGACGCCCCACAACTTACCCAGCCGCTCGCGTACGGCCGCGTCCGCCACAGACTGGTGACCGGGCAGCGTATCGGGCAGCAGCCCCATGTCCCGCGCGCCCTGCTCGTTCGCTGCCGCGCCGACGTAGGCCACTTTGTCGCCCTGGCCCAACGCGGTCACCAGGTTGGCCAACGCCGACACCGCCGCCCGCCCGCGCTCGCCCGTCGCTGCGTCCGGGCCGTAGATGAAGAGCGGGGATTTGGCGGATAGCAGAAGCTCGATGGCAGCGGGATATTGGGTATTAGGGATTGGGGATTGGGAGGTGCGGGTGTCTGTTTTGCCCTTTGCCTCTGGTCTCCTGCCCGCCTGCTCCCTAATCCCTAATCCCTGCTCCCTGGCCTTTCCCGCCTGAACCGCTGCGGCCAGCTCGTCCAACAGCACCGCCTCGTTGCCGGGCAGCACGGGCAGACACGCGCCTTTGGCCGGCGTGTAGCGCGCCAACTCGATGCGTCGCGGGTGGACGATCAGCAGCCTGGCGCCCGTACGTCGGACGGCCCGCTTGATGTGCAGGGCGAGTACCGGGGCGGCCTCGCTCGGATCGAAGCCGACGAGCACGATCAGATCGCTCTTGGCGATGTCCGCGATGGCCGAGAGGCCGGTCGGCCAGGCGCGCACGGCCGAGCCGCCCGCGAAGTCCACGTTGTTTGTGCCGACCACCGCGCGGAAAAACTTCTGGAACAGGTAGGCCGCCTCGTTGCTGACTCGCGCCGAGGCGACGCCGCCGCTGGCGGCCGCGCCGCTGGCATCGGCCACCGCGGCCAGCTTTTCGACGATCCGGCCCAACGCCTCATCCCAGGTCGCCTCGCGCAGCGCCCCGTCATCCCGCACCATCGGTTTCGCTAGCCGCTCCGGGTGATCCACGAACTGGTGGACGAACCGTCCCTTATCGCAGATCCACTCGTCGTTGACGGCCGCGTTTTCCCGGGCGACGATGCGGCGCAGTTCATGCGATCGTTCGTCCAGCCGCAGGTTGCAGCCGACCGGGCAGTGGTTGCAGACCGAAGGCGTCTTCTTCAGCTCCCACGGGCGGTAGCGGAAGCGGGAGACGCGGTTGGTCAGCGCGCCGACGGGGCAGATGTCAATGATGCTGCCCGAGGTCGCCGCGTCCACGGGGCGCTCGGGGAAGATATCAATCATCGTCTCGCCGCCGCGCTCGAAGAGGCCGAGCTGCGGCTTGTCTTCCCATTCTTCCAGGTAGCGGATGCAGCGCCAGCAGAGGATACAGCGTTCCTGGTCGAGCATGATCAGGTCGCTGATGGGGTAGTGCTTCTGCTTGTGGCGCTTCGGCTCGATGAACTGGCTGACGCCGGGGCCGTACTCCATCGTCTGATCTTGCAGCGGACACTCGCCGCCCTTGTCGCAGATGGGGCAGTCGAGCGGGTGGTTGATCAGGATGAAGCCCAGGTTGGCCTCGCGCACGGCCTTCACCTGCTCGGTGTTTGTGCGGACGGCCATCCCTTCGGCCACACGCACGGTGCACGCGGTGTCCAGCCGGCTGCCGCGCGGCCCGACGAACTCGACCAGGCACATGCGGCACGCGCCGAGCGGGTCGAGCTTGGGATGCGAGCAGAAGACCGGGATCTCGATGCCGGCTGCTTTCGCTGCATCCACCACCAGCGTACCGGCGGGAACGGTTACTTTTACGTCGTCGATGGTCAGAGTGACCGGGTCAGGCATAACGAATCCTCGAATGGGCGAATCAGCGAATCAACGAATCAGCGAATGGCGACTCAACGAATAGCCAGGAATTGTATCCTCTCAATAATCCGGGGTGGCTGTGGCCGGTCTCCTGACCGAGCCACCGTGGCTCGGTCAGGAGACCGGCCACAGCGCGATTCCCCCCAAGAATTGAGAAGATACCAGGAATTGACTGGTCTACCTCAGGCTCTTTACCAGATGAGCACTCAACCGGCGGAGCAAACGTTGATGGCGTTCGCGTGAGATAGAACCGACACTTCCGGCGGCGTGGTTTCTAGACACGGTCATCAAGAAGCCCAGCCGATTGGGCTTTGTTGCCACAGCCTGCGATCAGTTCCATCGCAGAAACGACGCAAATTCTGACTTCCGCTCTGGCTCGTTGTTCAGCCAGGAAATCAACCGCCGCCTGAAAACCTCTGGCCGCGTCGATCAAGATGTCGCTGTCTGTCAGTCCTGGCGCGTTGCCCGCTGCTGCCATTTCTCCCGTTCCCTGCGCGTATCCTCTCAATAGTCCGGGGCAGCTCAAGGCGGATCCGTGATCCGCCGCTCGCCCGCCGAGTCATGGACTCGGCTTGAGCAGATTTGTCCCCGCCTTTTTGAGAGGATACCCCTGCGCACCCATGTCACGCTATCTTGCATATCTTCGCGATCCGCCCACATGCCAAAGAAAGGTAGAACAGAAAAGCCGCTATCATCAGTAGGTGCGGTATGCTTTACGGCTTCTCCACCGGTGGCTGCTCGTCCGCAGCCGGCGACTTGTATTCGGAGTCCGTCTCTTTGATCATCGCCAACGAGTAGTCTGGCTCGTTGACGCCATATGCCATTGCAAGACCTTGTTTCCCAAACCGCAATGATCCACGCGGGGCCGGCGCGCCTCGCAGCAGCCCTGCGGTGCTCAAGTCTTCGTCAATCTCCGGCCAATGGATCCCGAAGCCGCCTCCACTGACCCGCCAGTGCGCACGCTGTGCAGGGGTCGCGTGAAGCAACCTGGGATACCAGGCCAACGGCACGCTAATGGTGCGACCGTCAACGAGGTCAACCTGCAATGTATCTTCGCCGCACCGCACGGCCTTGACTCGCTCACCGGCGTTAACGTCTGAAGTGATCACGCCACGCCTCCAACAACTCCTGTCTATGCTCTGCCACCAATCGCTCGATCTTACGTAACTCAGCGGCCCCGAACCCCAGATTACGTGCCAGTACAACCGGATTGAGCCAAAACTTGGCTGAAAGTTCGTCGCGGTCTATATGAACATGCGGCGGCTCGTTGACAAGGTCGTGGCTGTAGAAATACAGCCGATAAGGCCCATCCTTCAGCACAGTGGGCATCCTGCTTAACTCCTTGTCACCGAGCGCCTCTGGTCTTCTTGCCTGCCGTTTCATCGTTGGCGCGTTATACTTCTCTTCCAACGGCAGGCTCGACGCGGACATGCCGGAGGGCGCGCCGACGTCGCACTGACGATCACCGATGAAAACCAGGAATTTCCGCTATCGCGTCCTCGATCATCGCGAAATCCCTGGCAGAAAGGATGCCCAGTTTGCGGATTATCTCGCTTTTGTCCACCGTCGCCCCCACGCCACGCACGGCCGACGGCTTAAGCAGACCAGCCCCACGCCAATCGTTCAAACAGCTGTCGCCTGGGCGGAAAGGCGGCGTCAAATTGCTGGTAATCGCTGAGACGATCAGCTTGATCCCCGCTGAGTTGAACGTATCTGTGCTGATGACCACAGCCGGACGACGTTTGTGGCCCACTGCGCCGCTGAAGGCGATGTCCACCAGGATTACGTCGCCGCGGCTATAGCTGATCATAGACGGCATCTTCGGCGTTATCCCAGACTTCGGCCAGGGAGTACCTGGAAGCCTGCAACCAATCGGCGACGGCCGCGGCCTCGGTCTCTGCTTCGCGGGCGGATAGATCGAGCAACGCGCTGCCCAAAATGCGCCACTCCCTGCCGAGTTTGACTCCCTGCGCCTTCTTTGTCCTTAACAATCGCAAGACAGTTTGTGGTGAAACGCGTAGCAAGTGCGCCGTTTCTTCCACTGTATAGTAGACACTGGGCTGAATTACTAACGATTCTACGCCGTTCATCGTCATCGCTCCTACATCACCCATCGCTTGTCATCTCCGATGCGTCGGCGCGTTATACTTCTCTTCCAACGGCAAGCTCGGCTCGGTGACACCCGACGGCACGCCGGGATCGGGCCGGTAGGTCGGCCGGACCGGGATCACCGGCAGCTCTTTGGCTGCGGCGATGGCGGCGTCGAACTCGGGCTGGAACCTGGCGATGTTGCTCTGCAAGCCCCACACGGCCGCAAACGAGAACGGGCAGAAGCTCTTGCCGGCGATCATGTCCGCGATGTAGAGCATCAGGGCGATGTCGTCCACGCGGCCCGCGCCGCGCTCGACCCGCTCCAGGATCTTCTCCAGCCAGCCGGCGCCTTCGCGGCACGGCGTGCACTTGCCGCAGCTCTCTTCACGGTAAAAAGCCAGCGTGCGCCGGGCTACTTCGACCATGCTTTGGTTCGCGCCGATGACGATCACGGCGGCGGAGCCCAGGCTCGAGCCGGCCGTCGCCACATTTTCGAAATCCAGCGGGGTATCGATCTGATCCTTGTCGAGCAATTGCATCGAAATACCGCCGGGCACGACGGCCTTCACCTCGCCCGCTTCCGCGGTCGGCCCACCACCGTAATTGTAGATCAGTTCGCGCAGGGTGGTACCATGCGGCAGCTCGTACAGGCCCGGATACTTCACCTGGCCGCTGAGGCAAAAGATGCGGAACCCGGTGCTCTGCGGCGTGCCCCACTGTTTGTACCAGTCGGCGCCGTGACGGATGATATGCGGCACGTTGGAAATGGTCTCGACGTTGTTGACGATGGTCGGTTTGGCGTACAAGCCTTCGACGGCCGGGAAGGGCGGCTTGAGGCGCGGATGGCCGCGGAAGCCCTCCAGCGAGGTCAGCAGGGCAGTCTCTTCACCGCATTCGTAAGCGCCCGCGCCGCGATGCACCACCACTTCCAGCTTCTTCCCGCTGCCGAAGATGTTCTGGCCCAGGAAGCCCCTGGCCCTGGCCTCGGCGATGGCGTCCTCCAGTCGTTGGGCGGCGAAGAAGTACTCGCCGCGAATGTAGATGAAAGCGCGCTCGGCCTCGATGGCATACGACGCTAAGATGATCCCCTCGAGCAACTGGTGGGGATCATATTCCATGATCATGCGGTCCTTGAACGTGCCCGGCTCCGACTCGTCGGCATTGACGACCAGATAGCGTGGATAGACACCTTTGGGCAGGAAGCCCCATTTGACGCCGGCCGGGAAGCCTGCGCCCCCGCGCCCGCGCACGTTGGCGGCCTTGATCTCGTCGATCACCTGTTGGGGCGACCGCTGAGGGATCGCCCCTACGCCGCCGACAATGGTCGCCTTGACCGTTTCATACCCGCCGTCAGCGATGTAGGTCTCGATCGTGTGCGAATCGGGTTTATCGACGCGGGCCAACAGGAAATTGGTCTCCGGCTTGCCGCCGTGGCGGCACGGGCCGAGCGGCCAGCGCTCGGTGGTCTCGAAGCCCCGGCCCGATTCGATCAGCGCCAGCGCCGCGTCCACCTTCTCCGCAGTGTCCAGCTCCTCAAAATAGCGGAGCTTGCCGGTAGTTTTCTCGGTGCAGGCAAACATGGGCGCGGCGCCGCAAGCGCCCAGGCACTCCATCGGCTCCAGGGTGAATCTGCTGTCCGACGTCGTCTCGCCAAAGTCGATGCCCAGCCGCGCTTTGATGCGATCTGCCAGCAAGCCGGACCCACGCAACATGCACGGCACATTGGTGCAAATCTCGATATGGTACTGCCCCGGCTCGCGATGATCGTTGAGCATATGATAGAAGCTGGCGAACTCGCCGACCTCGGTCGGGTCCAGCCCGAACAGCCCGGCCACCTCGGCCATCACATCGGGAGGCAGCCAGCCGGTTTCGCGCTGCGCGACGTACAACGCTGGGCCGAGCGCGGAGCGGGGCACGGGGTAACGAGCCTGCAAGGCCCGGATTTCAGCTTTAGCTTGTTCGGAGAGCACTCATTCCTCCGCAGAATCAATCATCTACTGGACTGCTGCACTTGTGCCAATAAAGATCTCAGGTCATTCAAACAGATCAGCATGTGTACCCGTTCGGACCAATATGACCTCGCCCGGCGCCAACTCGTATATCAGCAACCAGTCCGGCTCAATGTGGCATTCACGTGTTCCCGCATACTGCCCAAGCAGAGCGTGATCACGGTACTGAGGATCCAGGGCTTGTCCTACGATCAGGTTATGGACAATGGCTTTGAAGACAGCGAAGTCCTTGCCGCGCCGTTCCATGCGCTTGACATCCTGCTTGAACTGCGTCGTGCGCCGGACGGTCTTCATCAAATTCCGAGATCTTCGAACAATTCATCAGCGTTGTTGAAGCTCTTAAGATCGTAACGTGCTTTGGCCTCGCGGAGCGCCTGTCGAGTGGTTTCATTCGGAGTCTTCGCGCCGAAAGGCAAGCCGCGCTGCAAATCCACTTCCCTGTAGAACAGCCGAATAGCCTGCGCCGCGCTCAACCCCATTTCTCTGAATATCTGTTCTGCACTACGCTTTAGATCTGGATCAATCCTTGCAGAAACAACGGCTGTGTCGGTCATAATGGCCCTCCCAGAAACCCGCTCCTCATTCTGTAAACAACCGGTCCACTGATACTTCAAAGCCATCCAGCAACGCCGAACGGGCGATCTGCCCGCGGCCCCATCGGGCAAGAAGCTGATAGGCGCCTTCCCGCAGCACGAAAACTTCCACCGTCTGTGCGCTCGGATCCACGATCCAGTATTCAGCCACACCGGCGCGGGCGTATTCGGCAGGTTTCTCGCTTCGATCCACCCGCCGCGTGCCAGGCGAGGTGACTTCCATGACCAGGTCAGGCGAACCAAAGGCCTGCTCACCGATACGCTCGCTGTGTTCGCCGGCCAGGAAGAAAACGTCCGGCTCGCGCACTTTGCCCGGCCACAGCCGCACCGGCAACGGCGCCAGGCGGACGATGCCCAGGTGGCGCTCCTGCACGAACTCATCCAGCCAGCGGTATAAACAGCCGACCGCGGCCTGATGCGTGTTGGTAGGGTGCGGTGGCATAATTAACCTTCCTTCACTCAGCTCCAAATAACGGTTGGTTTCCGGCAAGGCAAAGTAATCCGCCTCCGTCCATTGTCCCTGGCGCGGGAAAAGTTGCGCTACCTTGACCGTCAGCGGCGCGCTGCTGGGGCGCGGTGCAGCCGTAGACCGCACACGAGCTATGGTCATCACCCACCTCCCCTTGCTTCACCCTCCCACTTCCGACTTCCCAATCTACCAATCCCCAATCCCCACCCTACCGATCCACATCCCCCAACACGATATCCACCGAGCCGACGATCACCACCAGGTCGGAGACCAACTGGCCTTTGGCCATGAGGTCGGTCGCCTGCAAGTTTATAAAGGACGGCGTGCGAATATGCAGCCGGTACGGGATGGCGCTGCCGTCGCTGACCAGGTAATAGCCCAGTTCGCCGCGCGGCCCTTCGACGCACTCGTACACCTCACCCAGCGGTGGGATGAAGCCCTCGGTGTTCAGCTTGAAGTGATGGATCAGCGCCTCCATGCTGGTGTCGAGCTCCTGGCGCGGGGGCAAGGCCATCTTCCGGTCGGCCGTCCAAACCGGGCCGTCCGGCAAATTCTTCAGCGCCTGGTCGATGATGCGCAGGCTCTGGCGCATCTCCTCGATCTTGACCAGGTAACGGGCATAAGTGTCGCCCGCGGTAGCCGTCGGCGCCTTGAAATCGTAGTTCTCGTAGCCGCTGTAGGGACGGACCTTGCGGTAGTCAAAGGCCAGCCCGGTAGCCCGTAGCATCGGCCCGGTGACGCCCATCGCCAGACATTGCTCGGTGGTCAGTACACCGATCCCTTCCGTCCGCGCCCGCCAGATGGGGTTTTCGGTCACCATCCGCTCGTACTCGTCGATGCGCTTCGGGAAGTTATCCAGCACATCCTGCACGCGGTCCTTGAAGCCAGGCGGCACGTCCTTCCAAACGCCGCCGGGCCGGATATACGACGTGGTCATGCGCGCGCCGCTGACCAATTCGAAGATGTCCAGGAGCTGTTCGCGCTCACGGAAGGCGTACATCAGCAAGGCATGGATAGCGCCCGAGGCGTCCATGATGTGGGTGCCCAGCCAGACCAGGTGGGAAGCCAGCCGCTGGAGTTCGGCCATGATCACCCGGATCGCCTGCGCCCGCGGCGGGATCTCGACCCCCATCAACTTCTCGACCGCCAGGGCGTAGCCCAGGTTGTTGCTCATGGACGAGACGTAGTCCATGCGGTCGGTGTAGGGGGTGAAGTCCTTGTAACGGATGCTCTCGGCCTGTTTCTCGAAGCCGGAATGCAGATAACCCAGGTCGGGATAGACCGCCACCACGCGCTCGCCGGCCAGCTCGACGATCAGGCGCAGGACGCCGTGGGTGGCCGGGTGCTGCGGCCCCATGTTGAGGATCATGTGGCGGTGCGCGTCGGCCTGTTTGGGTGGCGCCTGAGGCACGGATTTAGCCTCAACGATCTGCTGGCCGAATGTGCTGAACTCCTCGTCTTCCCAGGTCATCGAGAAAGGCACCCGCTCACCGCCGCGCGGCACGTCCTTACGCAGCGGATGGTTGGGCCAGTTGGATGGTAACATAATGCGACGCAGGTCCGGGTGGCCTTCGAAGCGGATACCCATCAGGTCATAGATCTCGCGCTCAAACCAGTTTGTGCCGGGCCACAGGCCGGTGAGGGTGGGCACGACAGGGCTATCGCCGCCGGGCGCGGGCACTGTCAACTGGAACCGCTGGCCATTGCGCGTGGCCAGCAGGTGATAGACCGTCGCAAACCGCGCCGCGCCGTTGACCCCAGGGTACTTGCTGCGGTCCACCGCCGTCAGGTTGGCCAGGTGGTCAAAGCGCAGCTCGGGGTCGTCGCGCAAAAAGGTCGCCACAGCGACCAGGTCCTGCGGCCGGACGGTGAGCGTGGTCTCGCCGCGAAACTCGCTGACCTGCTGGACGGCGCCGGGGAAGCGTGCCTTGAGCTTCTCGACCGCGTAATTGGTTTCGCTCATGCTGGATTCCTGTTGTTACCGACGAACGACGAAGGACGAACGACCAAATCCTTGTTTCCTTGTTGCCTTGTCTACTTGCCTACTGTACGCCCGATCTCGGAACTTCTCGGTCATGATCTTCTTCTGCAACAACGTCAGGGCATAGAGCAACGCTTCTGGTCTGGGTGGGCAACCGGGCACGTACACGTCTACGGGGATCAATTTGTCGACCCCCTGGATGATGGCATAGTTATTGAAAGGGCCGCCGGCGCTGGCGCAAATCCCCATCGCGATGACCCATTTCGGTTCTAACATCTGGTCATAGAGCCGCTTGACCACCGGCGCCATCTTATTACTGACCCGGCCGGAAACGATGAGCAAGTCTGCCTGGCGCGGGGACGCACGGAAAACCTCGGCGCCAAACCGGCTGAGGTCAAACCGGCTGACCCCAGAGGCGATCGCTTCGATGGCGCAGCAGGCCAGCCCAAAGGTCAACGGGAACAGTGAGTACTCGCGCGCCCAGTTGATGGCCTTTTCCAGCGTCGTCGTTACAAACCCTTCGTCGGGCAGACGTTCTTCTAGACCCATGTGTTACCTCGTAGAGCGTGAAGAGAGCGTTGTGGTCGCTCCACCCTCCACGCTCGACGCTCCACGTCGTCATAACCACTTGAACGCGTCGTTCTTCCAGGCGTACACGAATCCCACCAACAGGATTACGAGGAAGATCGCCATCTCCACCAGGCCGAAGACCCCCAGCTTACGCGCCGACACAGCCCACGGATACATCAGGATCACTTCGACGTCGAACAGGATGAAGAGCACGGCCACCACGTAGAACTGGATGGGGAAACGCCGGCGGGCATCACTAAACGGCAAGATGCCGGATTCATACGCCTCGTCTTTGGCGGGGTTGGATCGTTTGGGGCCAAGAACCGCCGATACCACTAACGCGATAGCCGCGAAAACGCCGGTGACCAGCAACATGACCAGGATTGGCAGATAGCCTTCAGGCATAACCAGACTCCGTGCATCAGGGGGACCATCAATGTCATTAAGATAAGGGAACTAGCCCAGACCTGACAGGTTGTCGGGGTCACTTTTCAGCATACATCCACATCTGATGAGACCGAATCCGGCTTGAAACGCTACTTCGGGAAACCTGTC
>Ga0100388_10002333_pt1 | contig 16477 bp, 15 predicted proteins | sample CryGeymeta201512_FD_81536 | JGI IMG/M metagenome (GOLD analysis project Ga0100388, IMG submission 81536) | Groundwater microbial communities from Crystal Geyser aquifers in Utah, USA - Crystal Geyser metaG 2015-12 | ecosystem: Environmental > Aquatic > Deep subsurface > Groundwater | place... | reverse complement strand
TTGTGCTTTTCGGCCAACCAGGCGCTGCTCGCGGCCAAGGCGGGGGCGAGCTTCATCTCGCCCTTCGTCGGGCGGCACGACGACAACGGCTTCGACGGCATGGCGCTGATCAGCGACATCCGCCTGATCTACGACAATTACGATTTCGGGACCGAGATCCTCGTCGCGTCGATCCGCCACCCGATCCACGTCCTCGAATCGGCCAAGATCGGCGCCGATGTCGCGACGATGCCGCCGGCGATCATCAAGGGCCTGTTCAAGCACGTCCTCACCGACAAGGGGATCGAGGGGTTCCTCAAGGACTGGGAAGCGACGGGCCAGTCGATCGGATAGGCGCAGTTCCCCCTCGCGTGAACGGGAAGGGGACTTGAGCGAGCCGGGTTAGCTCACCATTTGGTCGGCGCGGCCTCGATGACGGCAAAGCCGCCCGCCTTGACCTCGCTGACCTCGAGCGCGCGCTGCGCGATGCCGAGATTGTCGAAGCGGAAGATGCCGTCGATCCCGCCGAAGCCGTCGCTGGCGAACAGGCGGTTGATCGGAAAGGTCGTGCCCGGTTTCCAGTCGCGCGACACGCGCACCGTCAGCAGCACCGCGTCATAGGCGAGCGCCGAGAGGCGGAACGGCATCTCGCCGTAGCGCGCGCGATATTTGTCGGCGAGCTGGCCGTAGAGACCGTCGGAGACGCTGGCAAACCAGGCGCCGCGCAGCGCCGGCGATCCCGCCAGCGAGGCATCGGTATTCCACAATTCGGTGCCCAGCAGCCGGACATCGGCATTGGCCTGTTTGAGCGCCGGCGCAGCCTGCACCGCGATGCGACCGCCATCGGCGATCAGCACGGCGTCATAGCCGTCGATCCTGCCGAGGCGGCGCACCGCGCCGCTGAGCTCGGTCGCCGAGCGACCATAGCGTTCGGCGGCGAGCAGCGCGCCGCCGCGTTCCTTGATCACCGATCGCATCGCCGCGAGCGCGCGTTCGCCATAGGGGCCTTCGGGGGCGAGCGCGGCGAAGTTCGAATAGCCCTTGGCCTGCGCATATTCGACGACGCGCTCGACAGCCTGGGTGGGCACATAGCCGAGCAGGAAGGTCCCGTTGCCGGCGACCGCGGTATCGTTCGAAAAGCTCAGCAGCGGAACATTGGCGGCGCGCGCGATTGGCGCCACCGCCTTGACGTCCGACGACAGCAACGGGCCGAGGATCAGCTTGTTGCCGTCGGCGATCGCTTGGCGTGCCGCCGCCTCGGCCCCGCGCGCGGTATCGTAGGTGGTGATGCGGACGCGTTCGGACTTGCTGTCGAGCAGCGCCATCGTCGTCATATTGGCGATCGACTGTCCGACGCCGGCGTTTTCGCCCGTTTGCGGAACGAGCAAGGCGACGCGGTGGCGTTCGGTATCGGTCGGCAGGCCGGGTTCGACGACCGGCTCGCTGGGCTGGGTGGTCGGCTGAACCGGCGGTTCGGCGCCCTTGGGCAGCAGCGTCTGGCACCCCGCCACGAGCATTGCGAGCAAGGCGACGACGGCAATCCGCCAGACGCCGCGCATCGTATCGGCGAGGCTCTCCCCTTGCCGCACGCGGGCGCTTTCTGCCAAGACCAGTTCCATGGAATTCTCTCCTTCGTCGGGCCTCTATATCGTGGCGACGCCAATCGGCAACCTGGGAGACGTGACGGCGCGCGCAAAAGCGATATTGGCGGCCGCCGACCTGATCGCCTGCGAAGACAAGCGCGTCACCGGCAAGCTGCTGCGCCATCTCGGCATCAAGCGGCCGCTGACCAGCTATCACGACCATAGCGATGCGCGCGTGCGCGACGATCTGATCGCCCGCGCCGGGCGGGAGGTCGTCGCGCTGGTCAGCGACGCGGGCACGCCGATGATCTCCGACCCCGGATTCAAGCTGGTCCGCGCGGCGCGCGCCGCCGGCGTCAGCGTCGTCACCGTGCCGGGGCCGAGCGCGGCCATCGCGGCGCTGACGCTCGCGGGCCTGCCGACCGACCGTTTCCTGTTCGCGGGCTTCCTGCCGAACAAGAGCAAGGCGCGGCGCGACGTCGCGAGCGAGCTGGCGGGCGTGCGCGCGACGCTGATTTTTTACGATACCGGGCCGCGGATCGGCGCCAGCCTTGCCGATCTCGCCGAGGTGCTAGGGCCGCGCGAGGCGGCGGTGGCGCGCGAGCTCACCAAGCTGCACGAGGAATGCGTCACCGGCACGCTGGCCGAGCTCGCCGCGCGCTATGCCGATGCCCCGCCCAAGGGCGAGATCGTCCTCGTCGTCGCGCCGCCGCTCGACGCGGCGCCGGTCGCCCTCGACGATGCCGCGATCGACGCGGCGCTGCGCGCGCTCCTCGTCGAGATGCCGCCGTCGAAAGCGGCGCGCGACCTTGCCAGGCGCCACGGCCTCGACCGCGACCGCGTCTATGCGCGCGCGGTGGCGATCAAGGACGAGCGGTGAACCGCGCCGCCGCCGAGGCGCACGGGCGCAAGGGCGAGACGGCGGCGGCCTGGTATCTGCGCGCCAAGGGCTGGCGGATCCTCGACCGGCGGGTGAAAGCGCCCGGCGGAGAGATCGACATCGTCGCCAAACGGGGCGGCCTGGTCGCCTTTGTCGAGGTCAAATGGCGCGCGCGCGGCGCCGATCTCGACTCTGCGATCGACGAATACCGCCTGCGCCGGGTGGCGGCCGCGGCGGAAGCGCTGGCTTCGCGCTATGCCGCCGACGGCGAGGATGTCCGTATCGACGTGCTGCTGCTTGCGCCCGGGCGCCTGCCGCGCCACATCGCCAATGCGTGGATAGGATAGGAACAACCGCATGACCCTCAACGTCGCCGTCCAGATGGACCCGATCGAATCGATCAATATCGCCGGCGATTCGAGCTTCGCGCTGATGCTGTCGGCGCAGGAGCGCGGGGCGCGGCTGTGGCATTACGACGTCCGTCACCTGACCTGGCAGGGCGAACGGCTGACGACGCGCGCGCGCCGCGTGACGGTCCAGCGCGTCGCCGGCGACCATTATACGCTGGGCGACGAGGAGGTGATCGACCTTGGCCGCGACATCGACGTCATCCTGATGCGCCAAGACCCGCCGTTCGACCTCGGCTATATCACCGCGACGCACCTGCTCGAACGGATCGCCGACCGGACGCTGGTGGTCAACGATCCCGCCAGCGTGCGCAACGCGCCCGAAAAGGTGATGGTGCTTGATTACGCGCGCTTCATGCCGCCGACGCTCGTGACGCTCGACCTCGACGAGGTCCGCGCCTTCCACGCCGAGCACGGGTCGATCGTCGTCAAGCCGATCCACGGCAACGGCGGCAAGGCGGTGTTCCGCATCGGCGACGACGGCATGAACCTGTCGGCGCTGGTCGAGCTGTTCGGCCAGGTCTGGCGCGAACCCTTCATGGTCCAGGCGTTCCTGCCGAGCGTTGCCGAGGGCGACAAGCGCATCGTGCTGGTCGACGGAGAGATCGCGGGCGCGATCAACCGCAAGCCCGGAGAAGGCGAATTCCGCTCGAACCTCGCCGCGGGCGGCCATGCCGAGGCGACGACGCTGACGCCGCGCGAAGAGGAAATCTGCGCCGCGATGGGGCCGGAACTGAAAAAGCGCGGGCTGATCTTCACCGGCATCGACGTCATCGGCGGCGAATGGCTGACCGAAATCAACGTCACCAGCCCGACGGGCATCGTCGCGATCGACCAGTTCAACGGAACCGACACGCCCGGCATGATTTGGGATGCGATCGACCGGCGGCTGGCGACGCGGCGCAAAAATTAAGCGAACAGGTTAAGCCGGCGCCAAAAACGCCCGCTACCGCCGATACGGCAGCGGGCCTGATCGGTTTCGGCGCGATTACGCCAGGTCGAAACGGTCGGCGTTCATCACCTTGGTCCAGGCCTTGACGAAGTCGCGCACGAACTTTTCGTCGCCGCCCTTTTCGGCATAGACCTCGCCGACCGCGCGCAGTTCGGAGTTCGATCCGAAGATGAGGTCGGCGCGGGTGGCTTCCCACGTCTTGCCGCCGTTCTTGCGGTCGGTGGCGACATATTCCTCGCCGTTCGAACCTTCGCTTTCTTTCCACACATTGGTCATGTCGTAGAGGTTGACGAAGAAGTCGTTGGTGAGCTGACCCGAGCGCTTGGTGAAATGGCCGTGGCCGCGCTCGCCGTGGTTGGCGCCGAGCACGCGCAGCCCGCCGATCAGGACGATCATCTCGGGCACCGACAGGCCGAGCAGCGAGGCGCGGTCGATCATCATCTCCTCGGTCTTCACCAGCAGCTTTTTCTTGCCGACATAGTTGCGGAAGGCGTCGGCCTCGGGCTCCATCACCGCGAAGCTGTCGACGTCGGTCTGATCCTGCGTCGCATCGCCGCGGCCGCCGGTGAAGGGCACATCGCACGAGGCGCCCGCGTCGCCGATCGCCTTTTCGAGCGCGACGACGCCGCCGAGCACGATCGCATCGGCGAGACTCATGTCGCCGCGCAGCCCGTTGAGCGTGTCGATGACCTTGGCGAGCATCGCGGGTTCGTTGACATCCCAGTCCTTTTGCGGGGCGAGCGCGACGCGCGCGCCGTTGGCGCCGCCGCGATGATCGGACTTGCGATAGGTCGAGGCCGAAGCCCAGGCGGTCTTGACCAGCTGGCTGACGGTCAGGTCGCTGGCGCGGATCCTGGCCTTCACTTCGGAAACGAGGCTGTCCGACGGCATCGTGCCAGCGGGAACCGGATCCTGCCAGATGAGGTCTTCCTCGGGCACTTCGGGGCCGAGATAGCGGACCTTGGGCCCCATGTCGCGGTGCGTCAGCTTGAACCAGGCGCGCGCGAAGGCGTCCTTGAACGCCTCGTGGTCGTTGCGGAACTTCTCCGAAATCTTGCGGAATTCGGGGTCGCGCTTCAATGCCATGTCGGCCGTGGTCATCATCGTCGGGACCCTGATCGACGGGTCCCAGGCGGCAGGCGCCATATCCTCGGGTTTCTGGTCGATCGGCTGCCACTGGTTGGCGCCGGCGGGACTCTTGACCAGCTCGTAATCGTAATCGAGCAGCAGGCGGAAATAGTTCTCGCTCCACTGTTTGGGCGTGTTGGTCCACGCGCCCTCGAGCCCGCTGGTCACGGTGTGTTCGCCGATGCCGCCATGCTCCTCGCCGCTGACCCAGCCGAAACCCTGCGCCGCGAGGTCGCCCGCGGCGGGCGCGCCGCCGAGCGTCGACGGATCGCCGTTGCCGTGGCACTTGCCGAAGGTGTGGCCGCCGGCGGTGAGCGCGACGGTTTCCTCGTGGTCCATCGCCATGCGCGCGAAGGTTTCCTTGATGTCGCGCGCCATGCCTTCGTCGTCGTGCGGGTTGCCGCCGGGACCTTCGGGATTGACGTAGATGAGCCCCATCTGGATCGCGGCGAGCGGGCCCTCGAGTTGCTCGAAGCCGTGCGTCGGGTCGATCCGCGTCTGGACGCCCTGATTGACCCATTTGTCTTCCGAGCCCCAGTAGATGTCGCGTTCGGGCTCGTAGACGTCGGCGCGTCCGCCGCCGAAGCCGAAGGTCGGCCCGCCCATGCTTTCGATCGCGACGTTGCCGGCGAGGATGAACAGGTCGGCCCAGCTGATGTTCTGCCCGTATTTCTGCTTGATCGGCCAGAGCAGGCGGCGCGCCTTGTCGAGGTTGCCGTTGTCGGGCCACGAATCGAGCGGGGCGAAACGCTGTTGCCCGCTATTGGCGCCGCCGCGTCCGTCGGCGGTGCGATAGGTGCCCGCAGCGTGCCACGCCATGCGGATGAAGAACGGACCGTAATGACCGTAATCGGCGGGCCACCACGGCTGGCTGTCGGTCATCAGCGCGGTGAGGTCGTCCTTGAGCGCCTGGTAATCGAGCGCCTTGAACGCTTCGGCGTAATCGAAATCCTCGCCCATCGGGTTCGACGGGCCGTTGGGGGTCAGAATTTCGGTCGCCAGCATTTCGGGCCACCAGTCCTTGTTGGTGCGGCCGAGCAGCGCGCGCACGCCGCCGTCGCCGCCCATCGGACAGCCGCCGCCGTCGATCGAACCTTTTGCAACATCCATGACATCTCTCCTGTGCGTGAATTTCCTGTTCCATCCTAGGCATCGCGCACGCACTGTGAAGCGAACAACCTCGTTCAGTCAAAACGAGCGAAGCGATTGCTGTCGCGCCGGAGGGCATTTCGGGCGCGCGCGTCACGCGCATTGTCAGGCGCGCATCGGGGCGCCTATGCGGGCGCATGACCCGATTGATCCTGTTCAACAAACCGTTCGGCGTGCTGTCGCAATTCACCGATCGCGGCAGCGAGACCAAACGCGCGACCCTGTCCGATTATATCGACGTGCCGGAGGTTTACCCCGCAGGAAGGCTCGACCGCGACAGCGAGGGGCTGTTGCTGTTGACCGACGACGGCCGGCTGCAGCGGCGCATCTCCGATCCCAAGTTCAAGCTCGCCAAGACCTATCTGGTACAGGTCGAGGGCGAACCCGACGATGCCGCGCTGGCGGCGCTGCGCAAGGGCGTGGCGCTGGGCGACGGCAAAACGCTGCCCGCCGAGGCGAGGCGCATCGCCCCGCCCGATCTGTGGCCGCGCGACCCGCCGGTGCGGTTCCGCAAGACCGTCGCCGACAGCTGGATCGAACTGGCGATCCGCGAAGGACGCAACCGCCAAGTCCGGCGCATGACCGCGGCGGTCGGCTATCCGACGCTGCGGCTGGTGCGCTGGCGCGTCGGCGACTGGTCGCTCGACGCCATCGCCCCTGGCAGCTGGCGCGAGGTCGCGGTGCCCGACGCGCGCTAGGCCGCCGGCACGCTAATCCCGGTCGTCGAAGCCGAGGCTGCCCGCGTTGATCAGGTCGAGGAGCAGCGCGCGCGGCGCGCCGGGGGCGACGCGATCGGCGTCGAACGTCAGGCGCAGGTCGGCGCACAGATCGACCGCCAGCGTTGCCGTCGCGCCCTCGCACAGCCAGCTCTCGCCGTCCACGAACAGCAGCACCGCCCCCGCGCCCTGCGCGATGAACGAAAAGCGGCTCGCCGGATTGCGGATCAGCGCGACGCCGTGCGCCAGATAGGCGTCGAGGTCGTCGACGCCGATCGCGGTTTCGGGCGACCAGTCGATCTCGGGATATTTGGGCGTGCTCGCATATTCGCCGAACCAGCGCGCGAAGGCGGCGCGATCGCCCAGTTTCTCGGTCACCAGCGCGTGCAGCCGGTCGATCGCGGCGGGCGCGATTTCGCCGGGATTGGCCTGGCGGCGCAAGCCGGGATCGGCATAGCGATCGTCGTCGGTCATCCCGGCGAGCAGGTCGTCGGCCCAGCCGCCGATCAACTCGCCGCGCGAGGGCGCGCGAAAGCCGATCGAATAGGTCATGCAATTGTCGCCGACCGCGACGCCGTTGTGCGCGACGCCCGGGGGGACGTAGAGGATGTCGCCCGGCTCCAGCAGCCATTCGTCGGTCGGTTGAAAATCGGCGAGCAGGCGTACCGAATCGTGCGGCAGCAACGCGGTGTCGTCGTCGCAGCGCGCGCCGACCTGCCAGCGGCGGCGGCCGAGCCCCTGGACCAGGAAGACGTCGTAATGGTCGAAATGCGCGCCGACGCCGCCGCCGTCGCCGGCGACGCTGACCATGACGTCGTCGATCCGCCAGTCGGGGATGAAGCGGAACGGTTCGATCAGAGCGGCGACCGCGGGGACGTGCTGGTCGACCGCCTGCACGAGCAACGTCCACGGCGCGCGGTCGAGCCGGCCGAAGCGGTCTTCGGGCAGCGGGCCGTCCTCGGCGGTCAGCGCGTCGCGCGTGCCGGTGATCAGCCGCGATTCGATCCCCGGCTCGCACGCCAGCCCGGCGAGGTCGTCGGGGTCGAGCGGATTGCGCCATTGCCGCCACGGATTGCGGATCAGCAGCGGCTGGCGCTGCCAATAGTCGCGCAGGAAGGCGTCGGCGTCGAAGTCGTTAAGGGTCATGGCGGTCATTCGGCCCTCGGATGCGCGCTGCGATAGACGTCGAGCAGGTGCGCGGCATCGACCGCGGTATAGATTTGCGTCGAGGTCAGGCTGGCATGGCCGAGCAATTCCTGCAGGCTGCGCAGATCGGCGCCGCCGGCGAGCAAATGCGTCGCGAAGCTGTGGCGCAGCGCGTGCGGGGTGGCGCGATCGCTGAGGCCGAGCCGGGTGCGCGCGCCCCGGACCGCGCGGCGGATAATCGCGGGCGCCAGCGGCCCGCCGCGCCGGCCGCGGAACAACGGACCGTCGGGATCGAGATCGTGCGGGCACAAAGCGACATAGGCATCGACCCCGTCGCGCACCGCCGCGATCAGCGGGACGATCCGCGTCTTGCCGCGCTTGCCCGTCACGCGCAGCGTCTCGCCGAGCGGCAGGACGGCGCCGGTCAGCGCCAGCGCCTCGCCGATGCGCAGGCCCGCGCCGTAGAGCAGCATCAGCACCGCCCAGTCGCGCGCGCCGGTCCAGGCGTCGCGCGCGGATTCGGCGAGATCGTCGGCGAGCGCGATCGCATCGTCGGGCGACAGCGGGCGCGGCACGCCCTTTTCGACGCGCGGACCCTTGATCAGCGGTACCGTCGCCTCATCGCCGCCGACATGGCGCAGAAAGCCGCGCAGCGCCGACAGTTCGCGCGCGGCCGAGGCGTTGCTCAGCCCGTCGTTGCGACGCGCCGCGAGATACGACCGAATGTCGGCGGGCGACAGGCTCGCCAGCGCCGCCGCGCTTGCCGCCTCGCCGCGATGCTCGGCGAGAAAGGCACAGACGCGCTCGGCGGTCGCGACATAGGCGCGCACCGTATGCGGCGAGCGCCGCCGCTCCTTGGCGAGATGGTCGCGCCAGCGGGCGATCAGGGCGGATGCGGCGGTCATGCCGCCACCCTAGGCGGTTGCAACGAGTTGCGGCAAGATCGCGTCGAGCAGGATCATCCCCGCGCCGGTGACGCCGATCCGGTCGCCGTCGCGCGTCACGAACCCCTGCCCCGCGAGGCGCCGCGCCGCCGCCTCGTCGATCAGCGCATCGCGCGCGACGCCGGCACGCGCGGCGATGCGGGCGAGGTCGATGCCCTCGTCGAGGCGCAATCCCATCAGCAACGCCTCGGTCGCGCGCGTCGCGGCGTCGAGGTCGCGCTCGTGCTTGATGCCGTGGCCGTTGCGCGCGACCGCGGCGAGGTAGTTTTCGGGCTTGCGGTGGCGTTCGGTCGCGCTCTTGCGCCGCCGCCCGTGCGCGCCGGGGCCGATGCCGACATAGTCGCCATAACGCCAATAGGTCAGGTTGTGGCGGCTTTGCTCGCCGCATCGGGCATGGTTGCTGATCTCATAGGCCGGCAGGCCGGCGGCGGCGGTCATGGCGCGCGTCAGTTCGAACAGGTCGGCGGCATCGTCGCCGTCGGGGATCGCCAGCGCGCCCTTCGCCGCAAGCGTCGCGAAGCGCGTGCCGGGTTCGATGGTGAGCTGGTAGAGCGAGAGATGACCCGTGCCGAAGCCGAGCGCGCGGGCGAGCTCGGCTTCCCAGGCGGCGAGCTCCTGACCGGGCCGCGCGTAAATCAGGTCGAAACCGACGCGGTCGAAATTCCGCTGCGCGGTATCGAGTGCCTTGAGTCCCTCGGCAACGTCATGCGCGCGACCGAGAAATGCCAGCGCCCGGTCGTCGAGCGCCTGCAGCCCGAGCGACACGCGATTGACCCCGGCAGCGGCAAGATCGGCGAAGCGCGCCGCCTCGACCGACGACGGGTTGGCTTCGAGCGTGACCTCGATATCGTCGGCGAACGTCCAGTGACGTGCGGCGGCGGCGATGAGGTCGGCAACGAGCCCCGGCGGCATCAGCGACGGGGTGCCGCCGCCGAAAAAGATCGACCCCAGAGTCCGCCCCGGGCTAAGCTGCGCCTCGTAGGCGAGATCGGCGAGCAGCGCGGCACGCCAGGCGGCGATGTCGACGCCTTCGCGGACATGGCTGTTGAAATCGCAATAGGGACATTTCGACACGCAGAACGGCCAATGGACATAAAGCGCGAGCGGTTCGCCCATCGCGTTCAAAACACCGCCGCGACCAGTTGACGGAAAGCATCGGCGCGGTGGCTCATCGCGTGCTTCGCTTCGGGGTCCATCTCGCCGAAGGTGACATTATGGCCGTTGGGCACGAACACCGGGTCGTAGCCGAAGCCGTTCTGCCCGCGCGGCGGCCAGGCGAGCGTGCCGTCGACGCGGCCTTCGAAGCTTTCGCTGTGGCCGTCGGGCCAGGCGAGCGTCAGCGCGCAGGCGAAATGGGCGTCGCGCGACGTGCCGGGGCCGAGATCCTGCAGTTGCGCCTCGACGCGGCGCATCGCCTCGCCGAAATCGCGGCTGCCGTCGGCGAGTTCGGCCCAGCGCGCCGAGAATATCCCCGGCTCGTCGCCGAGCGCCTCGACGCACAGGCCGCTGTCGTCGGCGAGCGCGGGGAGCCCCGACAGATCGGCGGCCTGCAGCGCCTTCAGTTCGGCATTGGCGATAAACGTCGTGCCGTTCTCGACCGGTTCGGGCAGATCGAGATCGGCGGCGGAGACGGTTTCGATGCCGTAGGCCGCGAGCAGCGCGCCGATTTCGCGCACCTTGCCCGCATTATGGCTGGCGATGACCAGCCGCCCCGGCGCGAGCTTGCGGATCGCCTGGCGGCCGCCGTCGCCGGCACCGTCGGCATCGGGTTCGCGCCCGGCGGTCACGAATTGCGGACCTTGTCGACCGCCTCGTCCTGCGCCTTGAAGATCGCGCTGCAGCCGATCTGGGCGAGGCGCAGCAAGCGCAGCAGTTCCTCCTCGTCGAAGGTCGCGCCCTCGGCGGTCGCCTGGACTTCGGCAAGCTTGCCGTCGCCGGTGAGGACGAAATTGGCGTCGGCCTGCGCATTGCTGTCCTCGTCGTAATCGAGGTCGAGCACCGGCGTGCCGTTATGGATGCCGCAGCTGATCGCGGCGATATTCTGCGCGATCGGGTCGGTCTTGATAAGCTTGCCGGCAAGCAGCCCGTCGACCGCGAGGCGCAGCGCGACCCACGCGCCGGTGATCGAGGCGGTGCGGGTGCCGCCGTCGGCCTGCAACACGTCGCAATCGAGCGTGATCTGACGTTCGCCGAGCGCCTTCAAATCGACCACCGAGCGCAGCGAACGGCCGATCAGCCGCTGGATTTCCTGCGTCCGGCCCGATTGCTTGCCGCGCGCCGCTTCGCGATTGCCGCGGGTGTGCGTCGCGCGCGGCAGCATGCCGTATTCGCCCGTCACCCAGCCCTCGCCCTTGCCGCGCAGCCACGGCGGCACGCCCTTTTCTACGCTGGCGGTGCACAGCACGCGCGTGTCGCCGAAGCCGACCAGCACCGACCCTTCGGCATGGCGGGTAAAGCCGGTTTCGATGATGATATCGCGCATCTGGTCGGGCGCGCGGCCGGAAGGTCGCATGAATTATGCCTTTCTGGATTTGATCGCAACGATGACGTGTCGCGGGAAATTTGTTATCCTATTGCTCAGTCGCAATCAGACAGCAAAAGCAGGTGGAACATGCGGCAGTTTTCGTCAACCTTCGCTGCAGGGCTCGGATGTGTCACAGCAGCTATGCTGATCGCCTCGGCGACCTTGGTAGAGCCAAGGGAACGTACCTCCCCTCCAATGCTCCGCGACCTGCACGAGCTTTTCCTTATGAGCGATTTCGATCATCGCGACCCCGCCCGTTTTGGCGAATGCCCGGTGCAGCTCTCGCTTCATCTCAAACGCGGAAGCCTGACTGTGGCTTGGCTGCCCCAAAACGTGCAGTTCCCCGGATGCACACCGATATATGTTGCCAATAAAGACACGCCTATAGAGATGAGCCGAACGATTCGCCCTCTATCCTCCATCGAATTCGAGCACATAGGCTCATCGATCCTAGACCTCCCTTGGCCGCCCGCCAGACCTGGTCAAGGTGGCTATATCGAAGCAACGCTACAGAAATGCGACTACGTTTACGATGTCCTGCCGACCGATGCCCTTATGTATGAGGCATCGAACGATCGTATTGGCCTCTATTCTATATATCGCAACCGCGCACTTTCAAAGCCGCCCACGCAATGTAGTGAGACCACCCGACGCGACGCAAAGAGGGTGGACGCCATTATCGACAGCCTCCATCTATCTTTCCCCCCCTATATAGTACGCCGCGAACCATACCCGTCGCGAATTGGTGCATGACGTTGCCTCAAATGGGTCATCTACCTACATCGCAGCCATGACCCCTCCCCCCATCAGCGACCTCAACGAACGCGCGCGCGATATCTTTCGGCTGGTGGTCGAAAGCTATCTCGCGACGGGCGCGCCGGTGGGATCACGGACGATATCGCAGGCGGGGCAGCTCAACCTGTCGCCCGCGTCGATCCGCGGCGTGATGCAGGACCTCGAGGGGCTCGGCCTGCTCGCCGCGCCGCATACCAGCGCCGGACGGATGCCGACGATCAGCGGCCTGCGCCTGTTCGTCGACGGCATGATGCAGGTCGACGAACCCGATGCCGGGGTGCGCGCACAGATCGAGGCGCAGCTCGGCGGCGACGGCCCGGTCGAGGATGCGCTGGCAGCGGCAACGATGGCACTGTCGGGCCTGTCGTCGTGTGCGGGCCTCGTGCTCGTGCCGAAAAGCGAGCCGGTGCTCAAGCAGATGAGCTTTGTCCCGCTGTCCGAGACGCAGACGCTCGCGGTGCTCGTCGGCAGCGACGGCAGCGTCGAGAACCGGGTGATCGAGCTTGCCGAACCGATCCCGCCGTCGGCGCTGGTCGAGGCGGGCAATTACGTCACCGCGATGCTCGCGGGCCTGACGCTGCCGCAAGCGCAGGCTCGCCTGCGCGGCGAGCTCGAGAATGAACGCATCGCGCTCGACCGCGCTGCGAGCGACCTCATCACGCGCGGTCTGGCGACATGGAGCGAGGATGCCGCCGATCGCCCGGTCCTGATCGTGCGGGGCGCGGCGAACCTGATCGACGCCGCCGCGACCAGCGACATCGATCGCGTCCGCGGATTGCTCGACGCGCTCGAGAGCAAGCAGGAGATCGCCCGGCTGCTCGGCCTGACGCGCGACGGCCAGGCGACGCGGATATTCATCGGCGCGGAGAACGAATTGTTCTCGCTGTCAGGCTCGAGCATGATCGCCGCGCCATATCGCAACAGCGAGGATCGCGTCGTCGGCGTGGTCGGCGTGATCGGCCCCATTCGCTTGAACTATGCCCGCATCGTGCCCATGGTAGATTTCACCGCTCAAATGCTGTCGAGATTGATTACGTAATGACCGAAAACGAAATACCCGAAAACGAAACCGAAACGCCTGAAAACGCGGCCGAAGAGCTGCGTCAGGAAACTGCAGCAGAGGCCCTCGAGCTCGAGGAGCATGACCGCTTTGCCGAGCTTGAGGCCGACTTCGACAAGATGCGCCAAGACCTGCTCTACGCCCGCGCCGAGACCGAGAACGTCCGCCGCCGCCACGAGCGCGAGCTGGCCGAGGCGCATGCCTATGCCGCGACCAAGTTCGCGCGCGACATGCTGTCGGTCGCCGACAACCTGGCGCGCGGTCTCGCCGCGATCCCCGACGACCTCAAGTCGGACGACAAGCTCAAGGGCGTGATCGCGGGCATCGAAGCGACGGGTCGCGAGATCGACACGGTGTTCGAACGCCACGGCATCTCGCGGATCGACACGATCGGCGAGCCGCTCGACCCCAACCGGCACCAGGCGATGGTCGAGATCCCCGACGATAGCGCCGAACCCGGCACCATCGTCCAGGAAATGCAGTCGGGCTACATGATCAAGGACCGGCTGCTGCGTCCCGCGCTCGTCGGGGTAGCCAAAAAACCCTGACGTTCGTCGCAAAACGGGGAACCATTCTCGCGACTGCCCGATTGATTGATCGGGAAGCCAGCCGCGAGGAGCCGATTATGACCCGTTTCAAAACCCCCATGATGCTGTGCGCAGCCGCGACCTTGCCGTTGGGCCTGGGCGCCTGTGCCGAGAATTATGCCGTCGAGGGCGCCGCCGTCGGTGCCGCGGCCGGAGTTCTGGTCGGCGAGACGACGCGCGCCGACACCGCCACGGCCGCCGCCATCGGCGCCGCGGCGGGCGCGGCCGCGGGCTATTTCATCGACAAGGACAATCGCTGCGACGGGTATGACAGCCGTGGTCGCCTCGACGACGACTGCCGCGGCCTGCCCGGATATCCGCCGCGCTAATCCGGCATTGCTGCGTCGCCATGCGCGGCGGAGCGACCGAGGATCGGCAACGATCAGACAAGCCAGAATCAGACAAGGGGCGCCTCCGCCGGAGACGCCCCTTGGCTAATGGTGCGCCCGGAAGGATTCGAACCTCCGGCCACCTGATTCGTAGTCAGGTACTCTATCCAGCTGAGCTACGGGCGCACTGTGGGGGTGGCGAATAGGGAGAAGGCCGGCAGGTGGCAACAGTTTTTTGCCGCAATTCGGGCAGGCGTCGATCGGGATGGCGACGCGGCGACGATGGTGGTAGCCTGGCTGCCGTCGAAAGCACAGAAGCACCAGGAGGAGACCCAGCAATGACCGAGCTGTTCTCTATCGATTGCGAACTGGAAAACGGGCTGACGCTGTTCAAGCGCGACGTCGTCATGAAAAGCGGCGGTCAGGCGCAAATCGTCCAGATCAGAAAGGACGACGTCGTCATCGCCACCTTTTGCGAATGCGGCGGGGTGCGCCAGAATTGTCCGACGCCGCAATTCCCGTCTTGCGACTGCACGAAAGATCCGCCCGTCCTCACCTGCGAGTGAGCCGTTCGATTCATCGCTCCGCGAGCGCCGCCTGCGCCGCGGCAAGCCGCGCGATCGGGACGCGATAGGGCGAGGCCGAAACGTAATCGAGGCCGACCGCCTCGCAAAAGGCGATGCTGGCGGGATCGCCGCCATGTTCGCCGCAGATGCCGAGCTTGAGCCCGTTGCGCGCGCCCCTGCCCCGCTCGGCGGCGAGTTCGATCAGCTGGCCGACGCCGGCGACGTCGATGCTGACGAACGGGTCGGTCGCGTAGATCCCCTTGTCGACATACTGGCCGAGGAAGCGCCCGGCATCGTCGCGGCTGACGCCGAGAGTGGTCTGGGTGAGGTCGTTGGTGCCGAAGCTGAAGAATTGCGCGCTCGCGGCGATCTCTCCCGCCATGAGGCAGGCGCGCGGCAGTTCGATCATCGTGCCGACGAGATAGACGATATCGCGCCCACGTTCGGCGAAAACGGCCTTTGCGGTGCGATCGACCACTTCCTTCATCAGCTCGAGCTCGCGTGGCGTCGCGACGAGCGGGATCATGACTTCGGGAATCGGGGCATCGCCCGACGATTCGGCGACGTCGATCGCGGCTTCGAAGATCGCGCGCGCCTGCATCTCGTAGATCTCGGGGTAGGTGACGCCGAGACGGCAGCCGCGATGGCCGAGCATGGGGTTGAATTCGTGCAGCTCGGCGGCGCGGGCGCGCAGTTTCTCGACCGACACGCCCGAGGCGGCGGCGACCTCGTCGAAATCGCGGTCGGCGTGCGGGAGGAACTCGTGCAGTGGCGGATCGGGCAGCCCGATGGTGACGGGCAGCCCCGCCATCTCGGTGAAGATGCCCGCGAAATCGGCGCGCTGTTCGGGGAGCAGCTTGGCGAGCGCGACGCGGCGGCCCGCCTCGTCGTCGGCGAGGATCATCTCGCGCACCGCGGCGATCCGCGCGGCGTCGAAGAACATGTGCTCGGTCCGGCACAGGCCGATTCCCTCGGCGCCGAATTCGCGCGCGACGCGGCAATCGGCAGGGGTTTCGGCGTTGGCGCGCACGCCCAGTCGCCGCACCTTGTCGGCCCAGCCCATCAGCACGCCGAAATCGCCGCTGAGCTCGGGCTGGACGGTGGCGACCTCGCCCGCCATCACCTCGCCGGTGCTGCCGTCGATGGTCAGCATGTCGCCTTCGGCAAAGGCGCGTCCGGCGACCTTGAGGCTGCCCGACTTTGCGTCGATCGCCAGCGTGCCCGCGCCCGAAACGCAGGGGCGGCCCATGCCGCGGGCGACGACCGCGGCATGGCTCGTCATGCCGCCGCGCGCGGTGAGGATGCCGGCGGCGGCGTGCATGCCGTGAATGTCTTCGGGGCTGGTCTCGGTCCGGATCAGGATGACGCGGTCGCCCAGCGCGGCGCGGCGCTCGGCGGTGTCGGCGTCGAACACCGCGATGCCCGAGGCGGCGCCCGGCGACGCGGGCAGGCCGCGCGCGACGACGTCGCGGACGGCGGCGGGATCGAGCGAGGGGTGGAGCAATTGGTCGAGCGCCTGCGCCTCGACGCGGGCGACCGCCTCTTCCTCGCTGATCAGGCCTTCATGCGCCATGTCGACCGCGATCTTGAGCGCGGCGGGGGCGGTGCGCTTGCCGGCGCGCGTCTGCAGCATCCACAATTGCCCGCGCTCGACGGTGAATTCGATGTCCTGCATGTCGCGATAATGCGTTTCGAGCGTGTCGAAGACGCGGCCGAGCTGCCCGAACACCTC
>Ga0100388_10002326_pt1 | contig 16493 bp, 14 predicted proteins | sample CryGeymeta201512_FD_81536 | JGI IMG/M metagenome (GOLD analysis project Ga0100388, IMG submission 81536) | Groundwater microbial communities from Crystal Geyser aquifers in Utah, USA - Crystal Geyser metaG 2015-12 | ecosystem: Environmental > Aquatic > Deep subsurface > Groundwater | place... | reverse complement strand
ATGTGTTTTTGCTTATGACTAAACAAGAAAAATTACAGCAGGATAAATTTATAGATTATTTCTTATATTCGGCGTATGCTAATATGGAGATGGAAAATGAAGTGCATGAAAAATATGATAAACATAAACTTTATCAGAGATATAAGGTGATCATAGATAATTTAATTAAAGAATGAATTTATAAACATATACAATTTTCTTAATGTCTGATAAAACAAAACCTGCGTATAAGCAAACTAAATTATGAATATTGAGTGTTCAGGAAATTGAACATGTAATTTTTGATAATTTGATTCTGGTTAAATCGTATCTGTATAGAAATTATAAAAGATTAGATTTTTCTGCAGATACCTTATGTGTTTTTCATAAGTTGTTGTGTGAAAATCTTTTTGAGGAAGCAGGAAAATATAGAAAACATAATGTACAGATGTGAGATTTTGAGCCGATTTGATTCCATCAAGTTCCTGTAGAAATGAAAAAATTGGATGATGATATGCAGTATAGATTGAAATACGCAAAAACCACTCAAAAAAGAAAAGAATTGCTCGCATGGATAATGTGGAAAATTCTGTGGATTCATCCGTTTTTTGATTATAATGCCAGGGTGGTCAGACTTTTTGGAGAGTTTTTCCTTTTGAAATATCAGATGCAATTGAGTTCTTTTAGATGAACAACGAGAAAAAAATTTTCTGAAGCAATGAAAAAATGAACTTCTGATCATGATCTTTCAGACGTGATGGCTTTATTGTAAAACACGTCGTAGAGCAGGTCCAGTTCTCTCTTTAGTAAGGTTGAAATTTCTTAGGAAATCCCTACCATAGGTAGGCAAGCCCAGCCATAGGCGGGTAAACTTAGAGTGAGGATAGATGAGATATCTATAAAGATATATAAGTTTTTATTCCATATGTTTTTCCTATGCAGCACAAACTTACCAAATGAGCACAATCTTGCTATGATATCGAGCTTGTTGTGACTACCGAAGATCAAGAAAAATCTAAAGAAAAAATTCTGAAGAATTTTCAGAAAGATTTGGAATTACCTGGATTTAGAAAAGGACACGCGCCTATGGATAAGGTGGAAGAAAATGTGAAGCCTGAATATCTTGCCGTTGGAGTCTACGAAAACCTCATCAATAGCGGTCTTCAAGAGCTCATCAAAGAGAATCCGACTATCAGATTTATCTGAGAACCGTATGATGTGAATCAGAAAAAAGCAACATCAACTAACAGTGAACAACTAACAACTAACAGTAAAAATGAAGAGAAGGGAGATATGATAATTACGCTTAAATTGGATATATTTCCTGATGTGGAAGTAGTCAATGAAGACTGGAAAAAACATAGTCTGAAAAAGATTGATAACGCGGTCAAACAAGAAGAGATAGATGATGCTATGGCCCGTTTAAAGAAAAATTATGCTGATTACAAAGACGCTGATGCAATCGCATTGGACACTATCTCCAAAGTCGCGCTTGTTTATCTTGATAAAGACTGAGCTGAAGTTGATAAGTGACATACCTACGTCGGAGAGTCAGAATTCGGACAGAAGATGTCTGATGATAAAGATCAGAAGATGTCTGATGATGAGAAGTTTTTTAGGGAGACGTTTTTGGGGAAGAAAAAAGGTGATGAATTTACTATCAAATATGATACAAAAAAAATCCCTGAAGTGCTTTTGAGCAAAAAACCTGACCCCGCTAAAGACGGGGCTGGCATTAAAGTGGCAGAATTGAAATTCACTATCCAGGATGTGAAACAGATTATCTTGCCTGAAATCAACGATGAGATGCTCGAAAAATTGTTCGGTAAAGAATCTCAAGTGAAGAATGAAAAAGATCTTATCGGCTTCATAGAGACGTCTATCGCTGAACAGAAATTTGAACAAGAACTCATGAAACAAGTCGAAGACTTGCTTAACGCAGTTAAGGGAAAAAATCTCAAAGTCGAAGTCCCTCATACCTTGATAGAGGAGGAATCTAAGAGCAGAGTGGCTAATCTTGAGAAAAGATTTGGCACCAAAGAAAGAGTTGATGAATATTTCAAACAGATAGGTGAAGAAAAAACCAAACAATTTATGGAAGATATCAAAAGAGCTTCCCAGGAGAGTTTGGAGAAATTCTTTGTACTCCAAAAGCTAGTTCAGTTGCTCGAATTACAAATCAATCGAGAAAACCCGGGACATCTTGAAATAGAAAAGAAATTATATGAAAAATTGATGAAATAAATTTTACCCTCCTAAATCCTCCCTGCAAGGGCGGACTTCAAAAATGTTCCTTCCCCTTCCCGCACTTCTGCGGGACAGGCTCCGGGGAGGTTAGGTGGGGTAATATGTTTAACACTTAAAACTTTTGTGTATGTGAATATTCTTTTTCATCCGTGATTTGCTGATATTCCCTTTTCAACCGAATAAAAAGGAGAATAGATTTTGACAATTTCTCAAAATGTCGTTTAAAGAATATCCAGCATTCCTTCGGGTCAAACCAAGTTTCAAAAAAATACTCGTTTTCCCATTTCTTGTCGTCTATTATGTCTTTAAGAAACATTAATCATAAAAAAACCTGCTTAGATTGCCACACTTCCTGCCACACTACGTTCGCAGCTAAAGGTTCGCAATGACAATGCAGGTTTTTTTTATAATTTATAATTATTCGTCGGTCTCAAGTTTTTCAAAATGTGTTTTGTAGTATTCTCTCGCTTTGCTCAAAAGATCGGCGAGTTTTTCTGAGTCTGCGAGTTCAGATTTGTTTATGTTAATCTTGGAACTGAAGTAGCGCATAAATCAGTTTTGTTTGACTTTTTTGAGGAATGCTCCGAGTTTGAGCGTTCATTCTCCAGGGAGAATATGTCATTCTCCGAGCCTGTTCTTGTCTGAGAAATACAGGACTGCGATATACGGCAACAGATTCGGTAATTTCTTCATGACTTCGTTCTCCAGAGTCTCTGCATCGAAATTCGCCACATCAAATCCTATATAGCATCCATATTTTTTCACAATATCTACGATATTGGTGAAATGATACTTCGGGATAGGCAATGCGAATACATTAGAGTCTTCCGGATTGATGATAGCGAAATGTATGTGTTTGTTATCCTTCTTATATGTTGTGATATTGTCTACGATAAAGTTGTACGCTTTGAGATTGAAATACGACGGAGCGTTGATGGTGATGGTATCAGCACCTGTAGCTTCGCAGAGATCCAACGCCTTATTCAATTCTTTCTGATTCACATTATCAGAAACCTGTATCACTTTGACAGGTATATCATGAGTAGCAGAAAGTTTTTTTACATAATCGACATTCCGAGCGTCGAAATTTTTTCGGATAGCCAGATCGATTCCATCAAATCCTGCGGTTTTGCTGAGTTCAAATACCATATCCAATCCGCAATTGGAAAAAGAATCTGTGCTGATCAGAAATAGCGGTTTGACTCCAGTTGTTTTGCCACCTTTCTCCTTCGGTTCGTCTTCCATAGAAAAGAATGGATCTTTCCCACCTTCGTGGACAAGTGGATCTTCCATGAGTTCATCTTTTCCCCTCTGGATTCCTTCCTTTGGGTCAGTCGTTTGTTCTTCTTTAGACATTTTGTTTGAGGGTATAAGTAATAAATTTTCCACTTCAATTATCCTAAAGGATAATATCGACGTCATAAAAACTTTCGAAGAATCTCGGTTTTTATCGCATCTCCATTATAAGGTTTTTTGTGAATTTTGCAAACTTTTTCGAACCAACTGACAACTAACAACTAGCAACTAACAATTTGGGTCCTTTTAAGGCTATTTTCTCTTTATTTACTGTTAGTTGTTCACTGTTAACTGTTCACTGTAAAGACAAGTCATTTGTGGTCAGAACCTGGTATTTTGACAGTTTTTATGTCTTGGATGGTATTTATGTCGTTCGTCCGGAGATGGTCTATATGTGCTCGGAATATCGGCAATTGAAAGAATTTCCGTGTGAACAATGTTGGGAATTCTCTTGTAGCATCGATAAATCAGCTTCCCAATCACTCTTCGAAATCTTTGTAATACGATGATCGTGGCGAGATATTGAAATCTCCCACAACGAATACTTTGTCGGTGTCGGCTCTGTATCATCTCTGATGGGATTGGAAGTCATTTATGAAATCCGTCAGTTGTGTATTCCTCATGTCAAAATGAGCATAGGAATCAGGCGAGCTTGTGTGTACGAGATAGAAATATTGTTCCGGTCAGTCTTTGGGCTGGAGAGAAAAATATGCATATCTCCGTCTTCCCTGTGGAAAATCATCTGCTCGATTCTCTATCTTATATTTACTGAAGACCATACTGCCGATAAAGCTTTTGGACCAGGTAGTACTGTTGATGTAGGGATAGTTTTTTTGGAGGAAATCCTTGAGATGCTTATAATGATTCTCTGAAAATTCTACAAAAAGAATCAGATCAGGATTCGTGTTTTCTATCGTCGTCTGTATCCCGCTATAATCTTCGTTGAGTTTATAGATGTTTCAATATAAAACTTTTATTGTCTGATTGTTTGATCACAGATTACTAATTGCAGATTTAGGCTTGTAATTATAGAAGCTATTGAATGCATTTGAATGGATGATGAAGAGGATGCCGAACGCTACCAGCAAAGCTCATCGCATGCGAGAAGAGGAAACAAACCCCCCTTTTGTTCCCCCCTTCACAGTGGGGCCATTGAAAATATTTGTTTTTTTTAGATATTTTCTGAGTTTGATGAAGGAAATTATCATTCATAACAAAGTTATCCCTATGAGATAGGGGAGAAAACTGATAGCAAGTTCAGAGTAGTAGTTCTCTGGAAAACGGAGGATTGCTATGTCAGTAAGGATTATGACCCGGAGAATGGCTTGGAACATAAAAGGACGAATAGGACTAAAAAGACGAATAGGACGAATGAATAATACTAATCCCTGGGCGAATTCCAAATAAAAAAACTCTCATGAAATCAGAGGAGAGTTTATTGAAATAAGATTTCTCCATAAACTCTTATAAGTTTAGGAGAGATTTTTTCTTCTGCGGTTGTTTCCGTGTTTTTGGTTTGGTCAGGTTTCTTGACGCTGAGGCTAAAATTTCTTCTTTGTCTCCTGTTTTTTGAATAACGAAACGCCGTGTTTTTCCCACCACATAAAAATATTCAGACTTAGGATTGAGAATATCTTTTGTGATAGAATCATAAAAGTACTCACCCTCTCTACAAAATTCTTCCATTTTCGCGTAGGAGATTCGTTTTTTCCCCTCTCCTTTCTTGCTATCCTCTTTCGAAAAGAATGTCAGAAATTTCTTAAAAAAAGATTTGAGAACTTTATTGGTTGCAGATGTTACTTTTTTTGTCGCTGATGCTACTTTTGTCATTTTTGTTTGGATTTTTTTGTGATTGTGTGATACCCAAAACCAATTCAAATGCAATACAAAATTAGTTGAAAGTTGAAAGTTAAAAGTTAAAAGACTGACATGAAAACTTTCCATATCCTGACCTTTGGATGTCAGATGAATTATGCAGATAGTGCAAGGATTAGGGCAGTGCTTCAGCATTGCGGTTTTTCGTATGAAGAAGATATCAAAAAAGCGGATATTGTGATCTTCGAAACCTGTTCGGTGAGACAAAAATCTGAAGATAAGATAACGGGAAAATTGAAAGAAATCCGTCCTGATCAAAAAGTGTGGATTACTTGATGCATGATACAACATAATTTCAGAAGTCGCAGACTTCTGAAATCTGTCACGAGTGATGAGTGACAAGTGCCGAGTCAGTTTCAACAATGAAATTTTTTTGGCAGTTTGATGTCTCAAAAACCCACTATCGTTTGATTAACTAATAGCGAATTAGAACTTCTCGATACTCGTAACTCGATACTCGATACGGTTTTCGTCAATCACGCATTCAATCCATTGTTCCATATTTTACAGAAAAAATGGAGAAATCTGGAATTATTCCGGAGAATAGATGACACATGATTCCTGCCTTTGATGCTTGAAAGATTGTGATACAAGGTGAACTATGAATGAGAGTTCATCAACGAATATGAAAAAATAATTCCCGAATCTATTACCTCCATGAATATGCATACGAGTACTGCATATGTGCCTATCTCTACCGGCTGTAATCAGTTTTGCGCGTATTGTATCGTGCCCTATGCGAGAGGTTTGGAAAAATATTTTCCTGTGGAGCAGGTTGTGAAAGAATGTGAATACCACATCAAGCATTGAGCCAAGGAAATTGTTTTGCTCGGACAGATTGTCAATAAGCATCCACAATTTGTGGAGATAATAAAAAAAATTTTGGCGTTAAAAGATGAATCCTCTGTAGATTGCCCTAAAGGATTAAAGCCATGTCTCACTCGCAATGACGGCAGAGGATTGAAGCGGCTCAGATATACGTCTCCATATCCGACCTATTTTTCCAAAGAATTGTTAGCGTTGCATGGAAAGGAAGAGAAGCTTTGTCCGCATATCCATATGCCGTTGCAGTCAGGTTCTGATGCTGTTTTGAAAAGGATGTTCAGATGATATTCTGTAACTGATGCGAAGAAATTCATCGATGATGTGCGTAAGCTGAAAAGAGATATTAGTATCACAACAGATATCATCATCTGATTTCCCGGCGAGACGGAAAAAGATTTTGAGCAGACACTGAAGTTCGTGGAGCATGGAAGATTTGATATGATCTATATGGGGATTTATTCTTCCAGGCCCGGTACTTTGGCTCAAAAAAAATATCCTGACGACGTATCGCGTGAGGTGAAACGAGAGAGGTGGAATAGATTAAACGAAGTTTTGAAGCGTATTTCACGTGAAAATAACGAAAAAGAAATCGGCAATATTCATGAGATGCTTGTAAACGAAATAAAAATGGAGAACGGAAAACGCTCAACGGGAAACGGAATACAATTAATTGGATATACAGACAACATGAAGCAGATCACGTGTAACATTCAACGTGTAACGCGCAACGTATGAGATTTCGTAAAGGTGAAAATCATAAAGTGAGCTGAATTCAAACTGTCTTGAGAAATGCTTCCATAATCATATAGTGTCTGTATGCAAATTGCTGATCTCAAAGATAAGAATATCGCCATCTTGGGGTTTGGATTGGAATGAAAATCCACGCTTAATTTTCTGATGAATCAGAATGCACAGTTCAAAAGCATTACCATTCTTGACGTCAATCAGCACCTTCAGACTTCCAGTTTAGTCGGTTCTGTCACCTGAGATGAGTATCTTGAACGTTTGGATCAATATGATATCATTTTCAAGTCAGCATGAATACCCATGGGCAAGAAATTATTTTTGCATAAGGATAAAATCATCACTCAGATCCAATTTTTCTTTGATAATTATAAGGGCAGAGTGATAGCAGTCACTGCTACCAAAGGTAAATCTACTATAGTCTCCTTGATTTTCCATATCCTCAAGGATGCCTGATATCGCGTGAAATTAGTCGGAAATATAGGGAATCCGGTACTTGATGAGATAGATTTTTTGGAAGAATTTGACTATGTGGTGCTTGAACTTTCAAGCTACATGCTTGATACTTTGAAAAAGCAGAATTATATCTCAGTCCTTGGAAGTGTCTTCCCGGATCATCTTGATCGGCATGGATCTTTTCAGGCGTATGCCAAGGCTAAACTTAATGTTCTCAATGGCAGTGAATATAATGTGGCCCATCGAAAGACTATCCAGGAATGTAAATTGGGAGAACAACTTATCGCCCCATCATCAAGCAGCAACACACATCTGATCTCTTACGGAAGCGAATGAAAATATAAACGGTACTATGGTTTTTTTATGGAAGACGATAAAAAGCTTTTCTCAGAAAATGATAGAAATATCCTAGGAGAGCATAATCTGGATAATATCTGTGCGGCATTGGCAGTAGGGGACGTCATCGGATTGCCGCTCAAGACCGTCCATCAATCTATCAAGACATTCAAATGACTGCCGCATAGGATGGAAAATTTCGGTATCTACGGATGAAGGGAGCGAGTAGATGATGCTATTTCTACTACTCCTGAAAGCACTATCCAGGCCATCAAAACATTTTGAAAAAAGATCGATACGATATTTTTGTGAGGCACTGACAGGGGATATAATTTTAATGAGCTGATCAAATGTATACTCGAATATAAGATTCGTAATATAGTCTTATTCCCTGACTCTGGGAAAAAAATATTGGAACTCCTCAAAGAACATATAGAAAAATATACTGATATATCTACAGCTGATTTCAAACATTGCATCCAAGTGCAATACAAACATTGAAATCATATCGACAATCTTAAAATCTTTTCTACTGATGATATGCAAGCGGCTGTGAAATTTGCCTATATGTATACGGAAAAATGAAAGATGGCCTTGCTCTCCACGGCCTCTCCAAGCTATAGCGTGTGGAAGAATTTTGAAGAGAAAGGAGACCTTTTCAAAAAATATGTGAAAGAATTGCTTGATTGATAAATAGTCTATAAGGTCATCAGGTCGAAGGTCTATAAGGTCACTAGATTTGACTTTATGGACTTTACAGACCTTAAGGACTTTCTGATTAGTTTAGCTTGACTTTCATCAACGAATCGCTATATTAATTACTGGTGATTTTTTGTTTTTCAGAAAATCATTACAAAGAAAGTTCTATTATTAATTAATCCTAAAAAAAAGAAAACATTATGACGCAAATTGTGCAAAAAATTGATCTGGAGTACAGCAGGCAAATGTCAGCTTATCAAAAAAAAGTTCTCGAAAGCGTGAGTTTTAATCAAGAACTCTTTGAAAAAGAATTGAAAAAGGTCAAAAATTGGCTTTTAGTAGAAGATTTGAGAGAGTTCGTAGATTGGGTGTTAAAAACTTTCAGTACGATGTTCCCTGATCTGGAGAGCAAAATAAAGGAGTTTTTCGCAGACATCTTTGTAGAAGAACCGGTACTACTGATTGATTAAAAATTTAAACCCTGTATTTAGGGTTTTAAAAATGGGTCGAGGATTCTCTCCCCATTTTTATGTTATAATGATTTGAAAATGTAGTACGAATACGTATGTTGAATCAGATTTTAATTGTGTATCCAGAAATCATGAATATAAAGAGATTGTTTTTATTCATATTGATAGGTCTATTTGGGTTCGGCTTTCATACACTTGCAGATTCTTCTCTCACTCGAGAACAGTTTTTCACGTCGTATGTCGATGCTGTCGCCAAAAATATGGATTCATCCGAATCCTACAAAGATATCGTTCTCAAATACAAAGGCATTACAAAAGATACTGCTATCTATCAAACCATGCAAAAGGCTGTTTCTTACAAACTTTTTCCAAATGGACGCATCACTTTGCCTTTGAGCAAAAATCCTGCTGAAGATCAGGCATGTGCGATCATCAAAATCAAATTTACTATCAGCGCATCATGCGAAAAATGAAAATGAGTAACTTCTTCTTGGATGGATAGCATTCTTTATCAGGTTGAAACTCTTCAGATAAAACAGAATTCTATGATGGAGCTCAAACTGACTGATGACGGATATCTGGATGATAGTTCGCTTGAAAAGATTTCTGATATACTGGATTCTGCTTCGACCAATTCAAAAAATCTTAGCGAAATCTATGATACTATCCAAAAGATGATCGATAGCGCCCAGGACCCTTATACAACTTTTTTCCCGCCTACGGACGCACAACAATTCAATGAAGAGATGCAATGAGAATTTGAATGAATCTGAGCGTATGTGGAGATGGCGGAGCCAGGTATATTGATCATCACTTCTCCTATCGTTTGATCTCCCGCTCAGGAAGCTGGTTTGCTCGCATGAGATAGAATACTCAAAATAGATAATCACAGGGTGAATGAAAATATTGATACAACCACTGCAGTGGACTGGATCAAGTGACCATCATGAACTCAAGTCAAACTTCTTATCCTAAGGAACAAAAAGATCCTAACTTTCACTATCACCAGAGATGCGATTGTCGTGGAGAATATTTCTGCTAAAACATATAATACCAGTACTTGCTATATGGCTATCGGTATGTTCGGTTATGGCGTGTATGATGAATTTGTCACTGCACTGACAAACGTCTTCGGTAAGAACAAATGCAAGGAATATATCTTTGATGTAAGAAATAATCCCGGTGGAAGTCTTGAGGAAGTAGCAAATATACTGTCTTATTTTGTCCCTACGGGCAAGGTTACCGTGCTTGTAGATTCTAGATTGTGAGAAGACTCACTGGTCGCATCCGATATCGATGGGAAGAAGTTGACTTACAAGAAAGTTGCAATTCTGATGAATCAATGATCGGCTTCTGCATCTGAAATATTCGCCTGAACTATCAAGGATTATCTTCCTTACGCTACACTGATAGGTGAGAAGACATATGGGAAATGATCTGTACAGGAATTACTCCAATACAGTGATGGCTCGATGCTCAAATACACTGTTGCCAAATGGTATACGTGAAAATCTAAGACTACCATCGATCATGTGGGTATCAATCCTGATGTGAAGATTTCTGATGATCCAAAAACAATAGAGGACGAGCAGCTACAAGCCGCACTTACAACTAACAACTAAAAACTAACAGTTAACAGTTGCCTATCATCTGCCATTTATTGTTAGTTGTTCACTGTTCGTTGTTAACTGATTATTCTACGTATTTTTTGAAATCTTCTAGATTATCAAATGATTTATATACTGAAGCGAATCTGACATATGCTACAGGATCGATATTTTTCAGCGCTTTGAGAATATCGTCTCCGATTTGCTTGGAGCTGATCTCATTTTTGTCTGTGGATCGTTCCGCTTCCAGATTATTGATGATATTTTCTATCTCTTCCTTGTCCATTTCTCTTTTTACGCAAGCAAGCATAAGCGCTCTTTTGAGCTTCTCCCTATCATACATCTCCTTGCTTCCGTCTTTTTTTATCACCATCAACTCGGTGAATCATTTCCTTTCGAAGGTTGTAAATCTATTGTTGCAGAATTCGCATTCTCTTCTTCTTCTGATGCTCTGGCCATCTTCGATCACTCTGGAATCGATGACTTTGGTTTCCATACTCTGACATTTCGGGCATTTCATACTAAGCGAAGCGTAAATGAATAAAATTTTCCCCTCATCCCCGTCCCTTCTCCTGCCCCGCCTTACGTGGTAAACGCTGAAGGGTGTCTTGGCACAATTCCCTCCTCTGAAGGAGAGGGGATGGAAGGGGTAAGGGAATTTCTTATCTAGGTATCAAGAATCTTTTATTATAATAGGTGATATTTTTGAGGAGTCATCTGAACCATATGATATCTTCTCCGCTTATCTTCTTTACAATCTCTTCGTCATCGATAGCTCTGCGTCCATCAGTTTTGTCGCTTTCTATGAAATGTGTCCGGTTTCCCATGCTTATTCTAAGGAAATCTTTGTTGTCATCAATCGCTATTCGATTTTCTAGGATCTCTGCGAATTGTCCGTAGATGGTATCCAGTATCTGGATCATTTTTTCTCTTACAGCGTCTTCGTCTTTTTCGATATTCATATTCAAGATATCTGTAATGTAAATCCTTTTTATGAGATGAATCTTAAAGTCTTCCCCGCTCTTCAGCGTGGTTCCTGCCTTTCAGTTAGTCATCTTCGTTTTGTTCTCTTCTTGTGAAATGAAAGCCATGTAGAGCATGAGTCCCAGAAGTGTCTCTCTGCAGTTGGCGCAGATTCAGAAAATGACTTGGTCAGAATAATATTTTTTGAGATTGATATCTCACTCGAAAAGCGCTTTATAAAAAGATTGTCCCATCCGGAAATCAAGGTTGTAGATGCTTTCTTTGAGATGGTAGATGTCGTTGTCGGTCAGATTTTTTTGTATTGTCTTGAGGAATTTCTTATCGTTTGCGAGCAAGGAAGCTATTCATCCGTAGATGCCTTTTCCTATTTCGTTTTTCTCTTTTTTTACCAGTGTGGATATCTCTTTGCCGAACATTTTTCTAAAGATATCGAGGATATTCTTATTTTTGATGAAGATCCTCACGTCTTTGGGATTGATATCCTGGAATATCGTCGCTATGAAATTCTCATCGAAAAGCTTGAGGATGCAGATATTGGAATAGATATTCTTTATATTGCTTTTGTGCGGCAGGAAGAATCTCTGCTTACCTGCCCTCACGTTCTCTGAAGCGTATTTGTAGTAGAATACGTTCTTTCCGTAATTGTAGAGCAATGAACCGTAATAATACAGATTCTGATTCTTCTGGTCGAACATATCCGTACTTTGCGCTATCTGTTGTATCATCGGTTTCCTGAATAATCTGAGGAAAAAACTATCTCCTCTGGAAATCCGGAATCCGCCGATGAGAGTGATATAAAAGTTTAATATCTTTTCCATGATCTTCGATTCTTTCTTTATCCTTTCAGGGATTTTGAAGTTCTCAAGATTTTCGATATCATCACCTATCGATGACATAAGATCGTCCAATTCTTCATTTGTCTCTTCTCCATTATCGCTTCTCAGCATGGTGATGAGATACTTCTGTACTCATGAGAAAAAACTTTTTTTGAAGTGTCTGTAGTCGGTGATGTAGAGAAGAAAACTCTCTAAATCATGATCATCTTTGTGTAGGCTCGCGATGTATTTATCTATCACTTTCCTGTCGTAGATTTTGGAAATAATAGTTTCTGTGACCAAAAACATATCCATATCCAGAAACATATATCTGATAAGGATGTCTGCAGGAAGGATGAATTGCATGATTTTCGTTTCCACGCTGGAGTAGTTTGCCTGCGACGTATACTTCTGATAATTTTCTATAAATTCTGCGACTATATTTTTCTGGTCTCCTTTGAGTTCGTCATAAAAAATCCGGGAATAGAGATCTTTGTCGGTGATGTCCGGATTGGTAAACATGGCGTTCAGCCTCTGATATGTCGCGAAGAGCGGGAAAAATATCTCGCTTTTGTTAAGAAGCTCCTTTTTTATCTTTACAAGTTCTTCCTTGCTGATTTTTTTTCCTGTCTGAGAAAATACGAATTCATAAAAATGGAAAAAAGTCTGGATGAATCGATTATAATTCTCTTCCCTCGCATGCTCGGGACTGTGGTCCCTATTTTTGTGCGGAAATATTTTTATTCTCGAGAGGAATACGAAACTTAAGAGATAACTCGTGTACAAAAAATTCAAGTAAGAGTCTTGTCCGTACTTGAGGAAGATGTCTTTGGTGTAGATGCTTGTGATGAGCGTCAATGAGTTGCTGATATTGGCACAGTTGAGAAATCTGTATCCGTTTAGATTGGATGCTGCGCAGTAACTGTAATACATATCGTTGTCTTTCTGCTTGATCTGCGGGTTCTCTCAGAATCCTGTTTTGAATTCAAATGGGTCCAAAGCTATATCAAAAAGATTCATTTTATAATTCTCTACGATTTTCCTATTGATGACTGAGAAGAATTCTTTTGTCGAGATGAATGAGACGAACATGCTTGCCGGGTTGATATTCTGATTGGCAATTTCGTCTGGGAATAATGATAATAATGCTCTTTTGAATAATTGCATGGCTAAGCGAAGCATAAAAGCGTGTTGTGGTATTGGTCCGTCATTACGAGCCCCGCACTTCTGCGGGACAGGCTCCGCGCGGCAATCTGGATCTAATTGCTCCTAGATTGCTTCGTCACTTTGTTCCTTGCAATGACAAGTCGTACTAATTTACTATTTTCTTTTCAAGTTTCTGAATATTTACTTTGTAAGTGAGTGTCTCATATGTGTATGGAGGATTGATGTCAAATAATACATATTCATATCCTTTGTCATCTTTTTCAAAACCTTTTATTAATCCTTCTTCATTCCCAAGTGTGAGTTTCTCTCCTTCTACGGGATTGAGTTTTGACATCTCAAATATATTCTTGGCGATTTTCTGTACTTTCTTCTCGTTGTATTCGCTTCCATATGCTTTATCTGCTGCAATTTTGATAGTATTTGTTTTGTCCAGTTTCATGCCCACTACACCTTCATCAAGTCCTGGAATCACTTCTCCGGATCCTACGACGAAACGAAGCGTTTCTTGCTCTTCAGTCGCTTTGAAGACAGATTCATCAGGCAATGTAGCTGTATAATTGATCTCTACAGTATCTCCTATCTGGACGGTATTCTGTTTGTTACATCAAGCGATAAAAGTGACGGCCGTGATCGCGCTGGAAATCATGACGAGAGAAAGAATTTTTTTCATTCGGAGGATATCAGATGATAAAAAGCAGAAGATGTCTAATAATAAATTATGTTTCATACATATATACTTTTGGGTGAATATTTCAATCTTACTTTATTTTGGAAAATTTTTCTGCTATAAAGCGATTCCGTGATTGTTGCGGGGTTTTGATGTAGTCCTTCTGGTCATAGATACTTATAGCCTGTTCGTTTCCTGTCTGTGTCTTTTCCGGCATCTGTTCAAATTTTATGATGAATTCTCCGCGTCCTAGGATGTTATTCTCGTGCTGAAGAAAATATTGGGCATATTCTGATTTTTCATAATTGAGGAGGAAGTTTTGTGAAAATGCCAATTCAAGCGTTTTCTGTTGAGATTGTATGATGGTATTTTGAATTGCATCTTCTATGGTCGTATAATTGATGTACATCCTTACGGCGATCAGAATTATGAAAACATTTGCGATGGCAAGTCCGTACTTGATGCGAATCGGATGACGTAATATGTAAGATTTTATCTTATCCATGAACTTTCAGAATGTTAAATTTTAAGTGCTAAGTGTTAAGCATTTTGCTGTTTTTTATAATGCAATTCTGAGTTGAAAAATCAAGTCTATTTACGTATAATGGCTAACGGTTAACGTTTAACGTATGCCGTTTTACTTTCAACGTATGTTATGCCGATTCGTAAGTTGCCAGAATATATGATCACTAGACTCAAAGCCTGAGAAGTTATCGAAAGGCCGGCTTCTGTCGTAAAAGAATTAGTGGAAAATTCATTGGATGCCGGCGCTACATACATCAAAGTCTCGATTAATGACGGAGGAAAATCTTTGATCTGCGTAGAGGATGATGGGTCAGGGATCGAACTCACTGACATGGATCTGCTTCTGGAAAACTATACGACCTCCAAGATTTATGGTGAACAGGATCTGCTAAATCTCAAAACCTATGGATTCAGATGAGAATCATTGGCGGAAATCGCTGAAGTCAGTAAAGTTACTATCATTTCAAAAACCTGATATAGCGAGATAGGGACCAAATTGGTCAAACTCGGTGAATCACTTACCGTCAATCATCTGCCGGTAGGATTCGATAACGGAACGATGGTATTGGTCCAGGATCTCTTTTATAATGCACCAACCAAGCTCAAATCCCTCAAATCTTCACAGACAGAGTTCTTTTTCTGTTACAATTACTTCGTGGATGTGGCTTTGTGCCATTATGATAAATCGTTTGCCTTGCGTAAAAATGATAAGTCTATATTTGATCTCAAGGCGACGGATTCCTTGATGGAAAGGATCACTCAAGTCTACAAAAAAGATTATTCAAAAAATCTGAAACATATCCAGACTGCGGATAATGAAATCCATCTTACGTGATTTGTGTCCGATTCTGGTTTGACTTTCGGGTCATGAGATAATATCAAAATCTATATAAACGGCAGGTCAGTGCAGGACAAGATCATCAAGAGAGCGTTGATGGATGCTTATGCCAGACAGATAACTCCTAATGAATATCCTTTTGCGGTGCTGATGCTCAATACTCAACCCGGCGTGGTCGATGTAAATGTCAACACAGAAAAGTCTGAAATCAAATTTTCCGATCCACAGAAAATATATCAGATTGTTTATGATGCCATCAGTAGAATATTCGGCGAAAAAAGCTATGAAATAAACAAATCCCTTCAACCTCCCTTTATCAAGGGAGGCGCAGCTCAGAGTGCGGGATTTCGAGAGAGAGGCGATGGCACCAAGTCTTGAATGCCACTAGATGTTGATCAGGATCTAATAATAGGTGATTATAAAATCATCGGTCAATTGTGGGACAATTATATTATTCTCCAGTGAAATGATGGGATTTATTACATTGATCAACAGGCGTTGGCAGAAAGGATAGTATTTGAAAAAATGAAAAAAGATATCAAGATAGAAAGCAATCTCAAGCCCGATATTTTGTTGCAGCCATTGCTTTTGGAAATTCCGAAAGTTGCGAATATCGATGACAAAATCGCTAAGGTGAATGAGCTGTGATTCGATTGTTCAGTCTTCAGCGAAAACAGGATTATCGCTTACGCGATGCCGCAAATTTTCGTCATGTACAAGGTGGATTTGGAAAAATTATTTGCTCATATCCTTCTGCTAGATCAGATTGATTTCGTCACCGTCTTGGATCAGATTTTGATAGGCAGAGCGTGCAAAACTTCTGTCAAGGCAGGTGATACCATGTCGCTTTTCCAGATGATAGAACTCGTCAAGGAAGGATTCGATATGATGGAAAATATGTTCACTTCGCCAAGTGGAAAGCCGTTTTTTGTGAAGTCGGACAAGAAAGAATTGGATAAGTTT
>Ga0100388_10002305_pt1 | contig 16548 bp, 14 predicted proteins | sample CryGeymeta201512_FD_81536 | JGI IMG/M metagenome (GOLD analysis project Ga0100388, IMG submission 81536) | Groundwater microbial communities from Crystal Geyser aquifers in Utah, USA - Crystal Geyser metaG 2015-12 | ecosystem: Environmental > Aquatic > Deep subsurface > Groundwater | place... | reverse complement strand
GGGCACATGCTGACCTATGCCTTCGACCTGCTGCACGCGATCTATGAGGAAGAGGGGTATGAGGCCGACCGCATCCCCGCGCTGATCCTGACCCACAACCTGCACGGGGTCGAGATTGATGACAGGGCGGGTGCCTTGGCGGCCTTTGCGCTGGTGATGAAGGCGGCGGCACGGCTGGGGCGGGCGGTCTGGCGATTGTGGAATCGGCTGTTGCGGCACAGGCAAACCTGGCGTGATGGCGCGCACTGCGAAACCGCCTGACCGGGGCCTGCGCCGGCTGGAAAGAACCTGGAGCAGGCTGTCGCGTGATTTACGCGGAAAACCGGATTCCACTTTTCCGCATCACGCTAATCCACGTCTTGCTTCGCCCCGTAGCCGCCGGCGGTGGGGGTGATAACGGTCACGGCCTCGCCTGCCTCCAGCACGGTTTGGGCGCAGGCGGGCAGAACCTCGATCTGCCCGTCGTTGCGCCGCACTTCGGTGCGACCCGGCAGGCCATTGCCGCCGCCGTTGATGCCGGCCGGGGGGCGGATGCGGTGCGATGACAGCATCGCGCAATCCATCCGCTCCAGAAACCGGATCGTCCGGCGGGTGCCGTCACCGGCTGCAAATGCGCCGCGACCACCCGAGTCGGGGCGCAGCGCGAATTGTTCCAGCAGCACCGGAAAGCGCAGCTCCAGAATTTCGGGGTCGGTCAGGCGCGAATTGGTCATGTGGACATGCACCCCCGAGGTGCCGGCAAAACCGCGCCCGTCGTTCATCCGCCCGGCCGGGCTGCCCGAACACAGGGTCTCGTAATACTGGTAGGTTTCATTGCCGAAGGTCAGGTTGTTCATCGTGCCCTGGCTGTTGGCCATTGCCCCCAGGGCCCCGAAGATCGCGTTGGTGACATGCTGCGATGTCTCGACATTGCCCGCCACCACCGCTGCCGGATAGCGCGGTGCCAGCATCGAGCCGTCGGGGATCACGATCTCGATCGGGCGCAGGCAACCGGCGTTCATCGGGATCGGCGCTTCCACCATCACCCGGAAACAGTAAAGCACCGCGGCGCGGGTCACCGGCTCGGGGGCGTTGAAGTTGTTGGCCGCCGACGGCGACGTGCCAGTGAAATCTACCCTGGCGCGGCGGGCGGCGCGGTCTACCGTGATCGCCACCTTGATCACCTGGCCGGTGTCGGTGGGGTATTCGTAGCTGCAATCCTGCAACCGCCCGATCAGCCGCGCCACCTCTTCGGCGGCGTTGTCCTGAACATGGCGCATGTAGGCGCGCACCACCTCGATGCCGAAATCGGCCACCATCTTGCCCAACTCGGCGGCACCGCGGGCGTTGGCGGCGATCTGGGCCTTCAGGTCGGCGATGTTCTGCACCACATTGCGCACCGGCCAGGGATGATCAAGCAGCAGCGCGCGCAGCTCGGACTCGCGAAATACCCCCTGATCGAGCAGTCGGAAGTTGTCGATCAGCACGCCTTCCTCGTCGACGGTGGTGGCCAGCGGTGTCATTGATCCCGGCGCGGTGCCGCCGACATCGGCGTGATGGCCGCGCGCCGCCACCCAGAATCGCACGTCTTGCCCGGCCTCGTCGAAAACCGGGGTGACGACGGTAATATCGGGCAGATGGGTGCCGCCGTTATAGGGGGCGTTCAGCGCGAAGACATCGCCGGGATGGATCGCCCCGGCATTCAGCCGGATCACGGTTTCAACCGAGCGGTCCATCGAGCCAAGATGCACCGGCATATGTGGCGCATTGGCCACCAGCGCCCCGGTTTCGTCAAATACCGCACAGGAGAAATCCAGCCGTTCCTTGATGTTGACCGAATGGGCGGTGTTTTGCAGCGCGATGCCCATCTGCTCGGCAATGTTCATGAACAGGTTGTTGAACACCTCCAGCAGGATAGGGTCTGCGGCTTTTGTGCCCGCCGCAATCGCCCGCGCCCTGGCCTGGTGGCGCTTCAGCAGCACATGGTCGCGCCCGGTGATGCGCGCGCTCCAGCCCGGCTCGACCACGATGGTCTGATTGGCCTCGATGATCAACGCCGGCCCGGTGATACGGTGGCCGGGGGCCAGCGCCTCGCGGCGAAAGATGCCCGCCTTGTGCCAGCCGCCGCCGCAATAAAGCCGCCTGGTGATCGTGGTGGTGGCTGCGGTTTCGGGCGGCGTGGCGACGGGGCTGTCATCGCGTGTCGCCGCACGTTCGACGCCCTCGACCTCGACCGCCTCGACCGTCACCGGCTTGTCGGGGCTGATGAAGCCGAACTGCGCCTTGTGCAGGGCCTCGAACCCGGCACGGGCCGCCGTCAGATCGCCGTCAAATGCCACCTGCAAGGCGGTATCGGTGCCGTCATAACGCAGGTGCAACCGGGTCGCGGTGGTCAGCTCGGTGATGCCCTGCGCCGCCAGATCGGCGCGCACCGCTGCGCCGAGCGTCTTGATCAGCGCGCTGATGGCGGTGCGGCTTGCAGCCTCCAGCGGCCGCACCAGCCCTTGCTGGCGGCTGGCCGAAACCGTGGCAAGGCCAATGCCGTAGGCCGAGAGCAGGCCCGATAGCGGGTGGATCAGGATCGAGTCCATCCCCAGGGCATCGGCCACCAGGCAGGCATGTTGCCCGCCCGCCCCGCCAAACGAATTGAGCAGATAACGCGTCACGTCATAGCCGCGCTGCACACTGATTTTCTTCACCGCGTTGGCCATGTTTTCCACGGCAATGCGGATGAAGCCCTCGGCAATTTCTTCCGGGCTGCGGCCTTCGCCGCTGGTCGCGGCAATCGCGGCAAAGCCGGCGGTAACGGTGTCACGGTCAAGCGGTTGATCCTGCGTCGGGCCGAAGATGGCGGGGAAGAACTCGGGGTTGAGCTTGCCCAGCATGACGTTGGCATCGGTCAGCGTCAGCGGCCCGCCGCGCCGGTAGCAGGCCGGGCCAGGGGCAGCCCCGGCGCTGTCAGGCCCGACGCGAAAGCGCCCCGGCTCAGCATGCAGCACCGAGCCGCCGCCTGCTGCAACCGTGTGAATGCGCATCATCGGCGCGCGGATGCGCACCCCCGCCACCTCGGTATCGAAGGCCCGTTCATAGGCACCCGCTGCATGGGCGACATCGGTGCTGGTGCCGCCCATGTCAAAGCCGATCACCCGGTCGAACCCGGCCTGACGCGCGGTTTTCACCATGCCGACAACGCCGCCGGCCGGCCCGGAAAGGATGGCATCCTTGCCCTGAAACATCTCGGCCGCGGTCATGCCGCCCGACGACATCATGAATTGCAGCGTCGGCCCCGGCTGGTCGGGCGGGGTTGCGCCCAGGGCCGCCGCCACCCGCGCCACATATCGGCGCAGGATGGGCGAGAGATAGGCATCGACGACCGTGGTATCGCCGCGCCCGACCAGTTTGATCAGCGGCGAAACCTCGTGGCTGACCGAGACCTGGCCAAAGCCCGCTCCGCGCACCGCCTCGGCCAGCGCCGCCTCATGCGCCGGATTGCGCCAGGCGTGCATCAGCACGATCGCCACCGCGTCGATCCCAGCCGCGCGGGCAGCCGCCAGCGGCGCGGCCAGCCCGGTCAGATCAAGCGGGCGTTCCACCGTGCCATCAGCGCGCAGCCGCTCGTCAACTTCGATCACCTGCCGGTAAAGCTGCTCCGGCAGGATGATTTCCTTGGCAAAGATATCCGGCCGCGCCTGATAGGCGATGCGCAGCGCATCGCGAAAGCCTCGGGTGATCAGCAAAAGCGTCGCATCGCCCTTGCGTTCGAGCAGCGCGTTGGTGGCCACCGTGGTGCCCATCTTGACCGTGCCGACCCGCGCGGGCGCGATTGCGGCGCCGGGGGCCACCTGCAAGAGGCGGCGAATACCCTCGACGGCGGCATCGTCATAGCTTTCGGGGTTTCCCGACAGCAGCTTCAGCGGGTGCAGCCCGCCGTCGGGAGCACGTCCGACGACATCGGTGAAGGTGCCGCCGCGGTCGATCCAGAAATCCCACCGCTCCAGGTTTTCCGCCGCTGCCTTGAACATGCCATCGCCCCCGTTGCTGCCCAGCCCGGGAGGGCGCGGCCATTCGTTCATAAATTCTTGACAAACTACAAACGAATCGTCAACCATCAAGTGAAGCCGAAAAAACGGCACATCGCCCGAAACTTCGGGTCTGCCCCAAAGGGGCGGATTTTCAGATCACACTCAGGGAGACGACAATGATCAGCCAGAAGAAACGTGCAATCCTTGCCGCGGCGTTTGCCGTTCTTGCCGCACCGGCACTTGCCCAGACCAACTGGGACATGCCGACACCCTACGGTGACGCGGTATTTCACACCCAGAATGTCATCCAGTTTGCCGATGACGTGCGTGCGGCGACCGATGGTGCGCTGACCATCACCGTGCATTCGGCGGGCTCGCTGTTCGGACATGCCGAAATCAAGGACAGCGTGCGGCGCGGTCTGGCACCGATCGGCGAGATTCTGATGTCGCGGCTTGCCAATGAAGACCCGGTGTTCGGGGTCGACAGCATTCCGTTCCTTGCCGCAAGCTATGACGAGGCCGAGGCGCTCTGGACCGCGTCGCGCGCGGCAGTTAGCGAAAAACTGACAGCACAGGGGCTGACGCTGCTTTATGCGGTGCCGTGGCCGGGGCAGAGCCTGTTCCTGCGTCAACCGCTTGAGGATGTGGCCGACATGCGCGGCGTCAGCTTCCGCGCCTACAATGCCGCGACCGAGCGGCTGGCGCAACTGATGGGCGCGGTGCCGACTCAGGTGGAAGCCGGCGATATTCCGACCGCGTTTTCCACCGGTCGGGTGGCGGCGATGATCACCTCGCCCTCGACCGGGGTCAGCAGTCAGGCGTGGGACTACACCAGCCATTATATCGACACGCAGGCCTGGCTGCCCAAGAACATGGTCTTTGTGAACAGCGCCGCGCTGGCGGCCTTGCCCGCGGATCAGCAGACCGCCGTCCTTGCCGCTGCCGCCGTGGCCGAGACGCGGGGCTGGGAAATGTCGCGCGCTGAAACCACGACCCAGGTTGCGGCGCTTGCCGCGCATGGCATGACCGTGTCGCTGCCTTCGGCGGGCCTCTCCGAGGCGCTGCAACAGATCGGAGCAACGATGACCGCCGAATGGCTGCAACAGGCCGGGGCCGAGGGTCAGGCTGTGATCGACGCCTATCGCGGCAAGTGATCCGACCGGCAGGCGGGGGCACGGCCTTCGCCTGTTTTCTGCTGCATGAATTCAACCAAGGGGCGGCGCGATGCGCAGAGTTCTGAACGGGCTTTATGGCGCGGCGCTGCTGGGGGCCTGTCTTGCCATGGTCGCGATTGCGGTGCTGGTTCTGGTGCAGGTTCTGGGCCGCATCATCGACCGCGGCGCGCTGCTGGCCGGGCGCGAGCCGATCGGCATTGCGGTGCCGTCGCTGGCCGAAATTGGCGGGTTTCTGTTTGTCGCCGCCGCCAGTCTGGCCTTGGCCGCCACCTTGCGGGCGGCGGGCCATGTGCGGGTGACGCTGCTCTTGCGCCTCGGCAGGCCGGGGCTGGAACGCGGGCTGACGCTGGTGGTGCTGGTGCTGGCGGTCGGGCTGGCGGGTTTTGCCACCTGGCACGCCGGCGCACAGGCGCTCGACAGCTATCAGTTCAACAGCCTGTCCTATGGCATGATCCGGGTGCCGCTGTGGATACCGCAAGGGGTGATGACGCTCGGCTTTGGCATCTTCTGGATTGCGCTGGTTGACGAGACGGTGACGGCACTGCGCGGCCATGCCCCGGCGTTCCGGCGCGCCGAGGAAAGCCGAGAAACCGGCGCGGGGCAGTGATGGATATCACCCTTTTGTCGGCGATTCTGGTGCTGGTGCTGTTTGGGCTGTTGCTGAGCGGGCTGTGGGTCGGCTTTGCCCTGCTGGCGGTCGGGCTGGTGGCGTTGCAGCTTGCCAGTCCGGCCCCGGCCGGGATGGTGTTTGCCACCAAGGTCTGGGGCTCGCTGAATGTCTGGGATCTGACGGCGCTGCCGATGTTCATCTGGATGGGCGAAATTCTGTTTCGTTCGCGGCTGTCGACCGACATGTTTTCCGGGCTGGCCCCGCTGACCCGCCGCCTGCCGGGCGGCCTGCTGCATGTCAATATTCTGGGATGCGCGCTGTTTGCCGCGCTGTCGGGGTCTTCGGCGGCAACCACCGCCACGGTGGGGCGGATGTCGCTGCCCGAGCTTCAGGCGCGCGGTTACGACATGCGCATGGCCATCGGCACGCTTGCCGGGGCCGGCACTTTCGGCTTTCTGATCCCGCCGTCGATTATCCTGATCGTCTATGGCGCGGCCACCGAGCAAAGCATTGCGCGGCTGTTTCTGGCCGGGGTGGTGCCGGGGCTGATGCTGGCAGGGCTGTTTTCAGGCTATGTGGCGCTGTGGTCGTTGCTCAACCGCGGCCGGATGCCGCCGCCCGAGCCGCGCCCCAGCCTTGCCGACCGGCTGCGCGCGGCGGCGTTGCTGGCACCGGTGATCGTGTTGATCGTCGCGGTGATCGGCTCGATCTATGGCGGACTTGCCTCGCCGACCGAGGCGGCGGTGATCGGGGTGGTGGGGGCGCTGGCGCTGGCCGCCATGACCGGCGGGCTTAGCCGTGGGGCGGCCTTCGACAGCCTGCGCGGCGCGGCGATAACCACCTGCATGATCGGTTTCATCCTGACCGGGGCGTCGTTTCTGACGGTGGCGATGGGCTATACCGGTATTCCGCGCAGTTTGGCAGGCTGGATCGGGCAGCAGGGCTATTCGCAACTGGCGCTGTTGTCGGCGCTGATGGTGTTCTTCATCGTGCTGGGGTTCTTTCTCGACGGCATTTCGATCGTGGTGCTGACCACCTCGGTCATCCTGCCGATGGTGCTGGCGGCGGGTATCGACCCGATCTGGTTCGGCATCTTTCTGGTGCTTGTGGTCGAGATGAGCCAGATCACCCCGCCGGTCGGCTTCAACCTGTTCGTGCTGCAAGCCATCACCGGTCGCGGTATCTTCGAGATTGCCCGCTACGCGCTGCCGTTCTTTCTGATCCTTGTTCTTGCCACCGCCATTCTGGCCCTGTTCCCGGAGATCGCCCTATGGCTTCCCAGCACGATGCTGAACCGCTGATCCGCGACGCGGTCGGCCCGGTGGTATCGTCGGCGCATCTGGCGCGGTCGCGGCTGCCGGCGCTGTCGGAATACGAGTTTGCCCTGACCATGGCCAACCATGCCTTTCAGCGCTGGATGATGCGTTGCATGGTGGCGGCGGGCGGGCCGGCGATGTCGCCGCTTGAAGTGCTGATCCTGCATCTGGTCAACCATCGCGAGCGGCCCAAGACCCTGGCCGACATCTGCCTGGTGCTGAGCATCGAGGATACCCATCTGGCGACCTATGCCATCAAGAAACTGGTCGAGCACCACCTGGTGCATGCGGGGCGCACCGGCAAGGAAAAGACCGTTGCCATCACCGAGGCCGGAGCCGCGCTGTGCATCCGCTATGGCGAGGTCCGCGAAACGCTGGTGGTGCGCGCCGCGCAGCAGATTGGCCAGGACCCGGCAGAGCTGTCGCGCATGGCCGAACGGATGCGGGCGCTGTCGGGGGTCTATGATCAGGCCGCCCGGGCGGCGGCGGCGCTTTAGCCGATGGGGGGGCTGCTGGCGGGCCTTGGCTGGTGCGCGCGCCACGGGCGGCTGGCGCTGGTTGCCGGGCTGGTCGGCGGCGTGGCCTGGCCGGCGCTCGCCGAGGCGATGCGCCCGACCATCACGCCGCTGGTGGTGGCGCTGCTGTTTCTGGCGGTGCTGCGGCTGGGCCCGGCGGGGATGCGCGCCGGCCTCAGCGGGCTGGGCCTGGCACTGCGGCTGGCGCTGGTGTTGCAACTGGCGCTGCCGCTGGCCGCGATCGGGGTTTGTTCGGCGCTGGGCATCATGGCGCAGCCGCTGGCAATGGGGGTGGCCTTGATGCTGGCCGCCGCGCCGATCACCGGCAGTCCGCATATCGCCTGGATGGTCGGTGCCGACCCGGCCCCGGCGCTGCGCCAGATGGTGGTGGGCACGGCGCTGCTGCCGCTGACGGCGCTGCCGGTGTTCTGGCTGCTGCCGGCCTTTGGCAGCCACTTGCAAGTGGTGGCCTCGGTGGCGCGACTGCTGGTGCTGATCGGGCTGGCGGGCGGGCTGGCGCTGGCGTTGCGCCACTGGCGGATCGTGCCCGGCTCGGCCCCGGTGCTGGCGGCTATCGACGGCACCGCCACCATCGCGCTGGGGCTGGTGGTGATCGGGCTGATGGTGGCGGTCGGCCCGGCACTGCGCGCCGCCGAGGCCGGGTTTTTCATTACCCTGGGGCTGGTGACGGTGCTGAATTTCGGCTTGCAGATTGCCGCAAGTCTGATCGTGGGGCGCCAAGACCCCGCGCTGGCCGCGCCGCTGGGCATCGTGGCCGGCAACCGCAATATCGCGTTGTTTCTCGGGGTGCTGCCGGTCGGGCTGGTATCGGATCTGTTGCTGCTGATCGGCTGTTATCAGATCCCGATGTATCTGACGCCGCTGATCCTGCGGCGCTGGTATCGTGTGCCCGCCTGACACGGAGCCCGCCTGACACGATGATTGGAAAACCATCACCGGCGCGGCATTTGTTGCCCTTGCGCGCGCTGCGCGCTAGACCTGTTTCCAGGACAAGCAACAGGGGAGGAAATTGCATGACCGTTTTCACACGTGGGGTCGCGATGCTGGCGACGCTGGGGGCAACCCTGGCCGGCTCTGCCGCATTGGCGCAGACCGAGGTAAAGCTGGGCTATGCCTTGGCCCCCAATTCGCACTATGGCGTCGCCGCTGCCAGATGGCAGGAGGTCGTCGAGGCCGATACCGATGGCCGGTTTGCTTTCCGCCACTTTCCGTCTTCGGGGCTGGGCGGCGAGCGTGAGGTGGTCGAGGGGGTGCAGATCGGCACCATCGAAGCGACCATCGTGTCTTCCGGCACGCTGTCGAATTTCGTGCCCGAAACCGGGGTTTTCGACATCCCGTTCCTGTTTCGCGATCTGGCACATGCGCGCAAGGTGCTTGACGGCCCGATCGGTCAGGACATCCTGAAGAAGTTCGACGATGTCGGGCTGGTGGCGCTGGCCTGGGGCGAACAGGGGTTTCGCCACATCACCAACAACCGCAATCCGATTGCCACGCCGGAAGACGTGGCCGGAATGAAGCTGCGCACGATGGAAAACCCGGTGCATATTACCGCGTTCAAGGCGCTTGGGGCCGCTCCGACGCCGATGGCCTGGCCGGAAGTGATTGGTGCCTTGCAGCAAGGCACCATCGACGGTCAGGAAAACCCGCTGTCGGTGATCGTGTCGGTCAAGCTTGACGAGGTGCAGAAATATCTCACCCTCTCGGGCCATGTCTACTCGCCGGCGGTGCTGTTGGTCTCGCGCAGTTTCTGGGATGGTCTGAACGATGCCGACAAGGCGACGTTCCAGAAAGGCGCGGATGAGGCCGTGGTGGCGATGCGCGGTTTTGTCGATGATGTCGAGAAAAGCGGTGTCGAGACGCTGCGCGAAAGGGGCATGATCGTGGGCGAGCTGTCGGCCGAACAGAAGGCCGCCTTTCAGGCCTCCATCCAGGATGCCTACACCTCGTATTATGACCAGTATGGCAAGGATCTGATCGACCGGATCATCGCGACCGAGTAGGCCTCGGGCAAGACGAAAGACACAAGACACCGGACCGGCGCGCCCTGGCTGCGCCGGTCGAATTCGCAGCGAACGGAACGCCCCTTGCCCAGACTGGAACGCCTTTTCGTGACGCTTAACGGCTGGGCGCTGATCGTGATGCTTGCGGCCATGACGCTGATCGTCGGGGCCAATGTTGCACTGCGCTACCTGACCAACAATTCGCTGCCCTGGGCCGACGAGGCGGCGCGCTATCTGATGATCTGGCTGACCTTCATAGGCGCCGGGCTGACGCTGCGCACCGGCGGCCATGTGGCGATCACCAACCTTCAGGATGCTCTGCCCAACCGCCTGCAGATCCTGCTGCGGGCGCTGATCGTGGTGATGCTGCTGGTGTTCTTTGGCTATATGGTCGTGGTCGGGTATGAATACATGACAAGGATGCGGTTTCAGAAAACCCCGGCGCTGCGCCTGCCATTTCTTTATGTCTACGCGGCAATGCCGATCGGCTTTGGCCTGCTGATTGTGCATCTGCTGCTGATCGCGCGGCCGTTGATCCTTGCCGGCCACTACAAGGACGGCGACCGCGAAGCCGCCCTGAGCGGTGGTGCCAATGGCTGAAATTCTTTTTGCCGCGCTGTTCGTGCTGATGGCGCTTGGGGTGCCGGTGGCCTTTGCCATGGCGATTGCGGTGTTTCTTGCACTGAACTTTGCCAGCAGCTATCCCGCTATCGTCGTGGTCAAGGAAATGTTTTCCGGGCTTGACAGCTTTCCGCTGCTGGCGGTGCCGTTCTTCATTCTGGCGGCAGAGCTGATGACCGGCGGCATGATCACCCTTGTCCTGCTGCGGGTGGCGGCGCAGTTTGTCGGCCATCTGCGCGGCGGGCTGGGCTACGCCAATGTCATCTCGTCCACCCTCTTCGCGGGCATCTCGGGCTCGGCGCTGGCCGATGCGGCGGGGCCTGGGGCGATGATGGTGCGGATGATGGAAAAGGGCGGTTTTGACAAGTCCTACGCCGGTGCGCTGACCATCGCCAGCGCCGTGGTCGGGCCGATCATTCCGCCGTCGATCGTGATGATCATCTATGCCATGCAGGATGACGCGGTGTCGGTCGGATCGCTGTTCATGGCCGGGATCGTGCCGGGTCTGGTGCTGACCTGCGGCACGCTGGTGGCAAACTGGTATGTCAGCCGCAAACGCGACTATCGCAGCACCGAGCTGCGCCCATCACGCCACGAGATGCTGCACAACAGCATCAAGGCGATTCCGGCGCTGTTGCTGATCGTGCTGATCGTCGGCGGCATCCGGTTCGGGATATTCACCCCGACCGAGGCCTCGGTCATCGCGGTGTTCTACGCGCTGCTTTGCGGCATGTTCATCTACCGCACCTTGAAGCTGGTGCATCTGCCGCCGATCATCCTGCACGCCGCATTGATCAGCGCCGCAGTGCTGCTTATCCTCGGCGCGGCGCGGGCCTTCGCCTGGATTCTGATCATCGAGGGTGTGCCGCAGTTTCTGGCCGAAACCATCATCAGCTGGGATCTCAGCCCGCTGGTGTTTCTGCTGGCGGTCAATCTGCTGCTGCTGGTGTTCGGCCTGTTCATGGACCCGCTGCCGGGGGTGATGATTCTGGTGCCGATTCTGGCGCCGATCGCGCATGCCATGGGGATTGATGCGAACCATTTTGCCATCGTGGTGATCGTCAATCTGACGCTTGGCCTGACGACGCCGCCGGTGGGCAGCCTGATCTTTGTCGTATCTTCCACGGTGAACCTGCGGCCAAGCGCCTTGATCCGCGAGATGCCGCCGTTTTTCATTGCCAGCATGTCGGCGCTGCTGTTGCTGACCTTCGTGCCCTTCCTGTCCACCTGGCTGCCGCGCGCCAGCGGATTTTAAGCCGCGCTGCGGGGGCACGATTGCCGGTCCGTCAACCGCCTTTCTTGTGAGTTTTCTTGAACGGCGTGACCTTGTTGTCGGGGTCGAGGCAGGCCCTGATGGCGTCGGCGTCAGCGTCTCGTCGGTTTCCAGCCTTGCCACCAGCGCCTCGACACGGGCGCGATGCGCCTCGATCAACTGCACGGCCTGCGCCTCGGCCTGATGCAGGAGCCCCATCACCGCCTGATCGACGCGAGCCGCGGTTTCATCGGCAAAGCTGCGCGGCTTGGTGATCTGCTGGCCGAGGAACGGGTGATCCTCGCTTTCGCGCAGATCAATCGGGCCGATTTCGGGGTTCATGCCCCAGCGGGCGACCATCGAGCGCGCAATGGCGGTGGCGCGGCGGATGTCGTCATCGGCACCGGAGCTGACCGAGCCGAGCAGCAGTTTTTCCGCCGCCCGGCCCGCCAGCAGCGTTGCAAGCTGCACTTGCAGATAGCCTTCGGGCAGGGTGTGGCGTTCGTTTTCCGGCAGCATATGGGTGCCGCCCAGACTGTGTGGCCGCGTGGGATGATCGTCACCTTGTAAACCGGGTCGGCACCGGGATCATAGAAGGCGGCGGCGGTATGACCGGCCTCATGCACCGCCAGGCGGTGCTTCTCGTCGGGCTGAATCGCCAGGGTGCGCACCGTGCCCATCATCACCTTGTCGCGCGCTTCGTCGAGATCGGTGGGGGTGATGTCGGAGGCCGAGCGCCGTGCGGCGGTAATTGCAGCCTCGTTCAGCAGGTTCTTCAGATCGGCCCCGGAAAACCCCGGTGTGCCGGCAGCCACCTGATCGAGATCGACGGCGGCGTTCAGCGGCAGGTTTTTCACGTGCACGTCAAGGATCGCCCGCCGCGCCCCCTTGTCGGGCAGCGACAGCGTGACGTGGCGGTCAAACCGGCCGGGGCGCAGCAGTGCCGGGTCCAGCACGTCGGGGCGGTTGGTGGCGGCCAGCACCACCACCGCTTCGCGCGCGGAAAAACCGTCGAGTTCCGCCAGGATCTGGTTCAGGGTCTGCTCGCGTTCATCATGGCCACCGCCAAGGCCGGTGCCGCGGGTGCGCCCGATGCTGTCCAGTTCATCAATGAAGATGATCGACGGTGCCTGCTTGCGCGCCTCTTCGAACATCTTGCGCACCCGGCCCGCGCCGACGCCGACGCCGACGAAGACCTCGATGAATTCCGACCCGGAGGTGGAAAAGAACGGCACGTCGGCCTCACCCGCCAGCGCCCGCGCCAGCAGCGTCTTGCCGGTGCCCGGTGGTCCCATCAGCAGCACACCATGCGGCACCGTGGCACCGACCTTCTGAAACCGCTCGGGGTCGCGCAGGAATTCGACCAGTTCCGAGACTTCGCGCTTGGCCTGATCCTGCCCCGCGACATCGGCAAAGGTGACCTTGCTGGTGGGGCTTACCGGCTTGGCGGCACGACCGCGCAGAAAATCGCCGATCCCGCCGGGCAGACCGCCAGCACCGCCAACGCCGCCCATCATCCGGCGGCTGAGCCAATAATAGAAGCCGAGGATCACGATCCACGGTAGCAAATAGATCAGAAAGGACTGCGCTTCAGGCGGCTTTGCGGTGATCTTCACACCGTTTTCCTCCAGCAGCGGCAGCAGGGTCGGGTCGGGCTGCTGTGGCGTGACAGCCCGCAGCTTTTCGGCCTCGCCGGGGGTCTCGGCGCGTAACACCACCGTGATGGCATTGGTCTCCAGCGTTGCTTCCCTGACGTCACCATGGCGGATCATCGCCTTGATTTCCGTGTAGGAAACGGTCGACACCGTCGGCGCGCCGGTGGGGCCGAAAGTGGACAGCAGCATCAACATCGCAAAGCCGAACATGAGCGGCAGCACCCAGCGGGCATTCTGGTTCGGGTCAGGCCTCTCTGGTGGTGCGCTGTGATTTCCCATGATCCGGCTTCCCTGATGCGCCGGACCTTTGCGTCCGTGCAGTCCAAGCATGAACAAAGACCAGCACCTTCGCGTTGATGCAAGTCAATGGCGCAGTCAGGATGGGGGCGGCGCGGACCTTTGGGGTCTTGAAAGGGGAAACCGGGAAAAGGGGGGCCTTCTGCCCCCCTCGCCCGTGCCGGACTCACCCCCCGAGGATATTTTCGCAAAGGCGAAATTGGTCAGCAGGGTTGATCCCAGCCATCAATTTCCGCCATCGCCTCTTCGGCGGTTTCGACAAACCGGAAGAGCGTCAGATCATCTGGCGAGATGGCACCTGCTTCGGCCAGGGCCTGCCAGTTGATGATGCTTTCCCAGAATTTGCGGCCAAACAGCAGAAAGGGGATGCGTTTCATCCGGCCGGTCTGGATCAGGGTCAGGCTCTCGAACATCTCGTCCAGGGTGCCGAAGCCGCCGGGAAAGATGCAGACCGCGCGGGCACGCATCAGGAAATGCATCTTGCGGATCGCGAAGTAGTGAAAGTTGAAGCACAGGTCCGGGGTGACGTAAGCATTGGGGGCCTGTTCATGCGGAAGCACGATGTTCAGGCCGATGGATTGACCGCCCGCCTCATGTGCGCCGCGATTGCCGGCCTCCATGATGCCGGGACCGCCGCCGGTCATCACGACCATCTCGCGGCCATAGTTTTCCAGACTTCTGACGGTGATCAGCCGGGCCAGCTTGCGCGCCTCGTCGTACCAATGTGCCAGCGGGGTGGTGCTGCCGTCTTGTCCGGCGGGTCGGATGCGCGCGCTGCCCATGATCACGATGGTGGAATTCACCCCGCGTTCGTCCATCACCAGTTGCGGCTTCAGCAGTTCGACTTGCAGCCGCACCGGGCGCAACTCTTCGCGTGTCATGAAATCGGTATCGGTGAAGGCCAGCCGATAGGCGGGGGCACGGGTTTGTGCGGTATCGGGAATGCGGTCGGCGGCGGCGACGTCTTCGGTGCTGTCGCGAAACGGGTGGCTGCGGGGTTCGTCTTTCATCCGGGTGTCCTTGACGCGAGTGTTGCGCGGGAATTGCGTGAATTGCGCCTTCGGTCTATAGGCTGGGTCAGATCAAGACCATGAGAAAAGGAAGCACCATGTCCATCGCTGCACTGGAAGCGGCCGTTGATGCCGCCTGGGAGACGCGCGAAAGCATTGCGCCCGCCACCAAAGGGGCGACGCGCGACGCCATCGAGGCGACGCTTGCGGCGCTTGATCAGGGCGCGTTGCGCGTGGCGGCGCGGCGGTCGGACGGGCAGTGGCATGTCAACCAATGGGCCAAGAAGGCTGTTTTGCTGGGGTTCCGTCTGAAGGATATGGAAATCCAGTCCGGCGGCCCGCAGGGGGGCGGATGGTGGGACAAGGTGGACAGCAAGTTTCAGGGCTGGCGCGACGCCGACTGGCGCACTGCGGGTTTTCGCGCCGTGCCGCACTGTGTTGTGCGCCGCTCGGCGTTCATCGCCAAAGGCGTGGTGCTGATGCCGTGTTTCGTGAACCTCGGGGCTTATGTCGACGAGGGGACGATGGTGGATACCTGGGCCACCGTCGGCTCTTGTGCGCAGATTGGCAAGAACGTGCACCTTTCCGGCGGGGTGGGTATCGGCGGCGTGCTGGAGCCGATGCAGGCCGGCCCCACGATCATCGAGGACAACTGCTTTATCGGGGCACGATCAGAGGTGGTGGAGGGCTGCATCGTGCGCGAGGGGTCGGTTTTGGGCATGGGGGTGTTCATCGGCAAATCGACCAAGATCGTCGATCGCGAAACCGGGGGGGTGAGTTATGGCGAGGTGCCTGCCGGGTCGGTGGTGGTGGCGGGGTCGATGCCGTCGAAGAACGGGGTCAGCCTGTACTGCGCGGTGATCGTGAAGAAGGTCGATGCGCAGACCCGCAGCAAGACCTCGATCAACGAGTTGCTGCGTGACTGAGGCTCAGGGCGATGACGCGCCGCAGTCGTCTGGTGACAAATCCCCCACCCGGATCAAACGCCCGCAACAGGTGTTCACCCTTGTGATCGAGGTTGGCCGCAAGGCGGGCGACGGGCTGCCCGACAAAGCCACCGGCGCGGCGCTGATGTGCTACGCCAGCGGCGTGGACGAGGCGGAAGCGGTGCGCGAAACCGTGGCGCTATTGAAGGCCGCCGACATGGCACCGCTGGATGTCGCGGGCTATGGCACGCTGGAAGAGCGGCTGGCGGCGGGCGATGAGATCGACCCTGACGAATGTGCCCTGATGGAGCGGGCGCTGGCGGAAAACGCGGTCGTGGTGGCGCAGATGACGCCATTTTACGACTGATACCAACGGCCCTATTATCTGACCGCTTTGGCGTAATTGCGGTTTGTGATGGATCGGACGGTATCGATGTCGTTAGCGAAGAAGTTCCAGGCATCACAGCATCGGTTGACGATCTCCGCCTCGGTTTCGAAGACGGAGATGGCCAGTCGGTTGGCGCGCAGGTAGGCCCGGACATTCTCGATCGGGTTGAGTTCCGGGGCATAGGGCGGGAGCGTCAGGAGGGTGATGTTTTCGGGGGTGCGCAGGGCCTTCGAGCCATGCCAGCCGGCGCCGTCGAGCACGAGAATGGCGTGCGCGCCCTCGGCGACCGTCCTGGAGATCTCGATGAGGTGGGCGTTCATCGCCTCGGTGTCGACATGGGGCATGACCAGCGCGGCGGTCGCCCCCCGCTCCGGGCAGACGGCGCCAAAAATGCAGGTCCACTTGTAGCGGGTATCGCGCGGGGCGCGCGGGGGCGGGTTCCGCGCTCGGCCCAGATACGCGTCAGCGTTCCCTGCTGGCCCACGCGCGCGTTCGCCGGGAAACCGGTCCCCCGGACCGTTTTCCGATCCGGCTCACTCCTGAAACCGGACCTCCAGGGGCTTGCCCCGGGCGCACTCCGGCAGGGCGTCTTCTACCTTCGCGGCGAAGTTTTTTTAAACGCCTCCTGGGCTTCGGGATCGGATTTCGGATGCTGCGGACGAACCGATAGCCGACGAAAACCGAGCGCCGCCAGCTGCTTGCCCACGGTGCGCTCGTGCATCACCACACCAAAACGCGCCTCGATCCTGCACTTGAGGTCG
>Ga0100388_10002294_pt1 | contig 16589 bp, 16 predicted proteins | sample CryGeymeta201512_FD_81536 | JGI IMG/M metagenome (GOLD analysis project Ga0100388, IMG submission 81536) | Groundwater microbial communities from Crystal Geyser aquifers in Utah, USA - Crystal Geyser metaG 2015-12 | ecosystem: Environmental > Aquatic > Deep subsurface > Groundwater | place... | reverse complement strand
GCAGGGCCTCGGAAATCTTCTTGGCCACGGTGCTGATTTCGCGGGGATTGGCCACGGTAACCATGAGATCGCTGGCCAGCCCATCCGGCAGGCCGAAGAGGTCGCGGGCATCGGCCAGGGAGAGGACGATGAGGTCATCGGTGAGCAGGTTGCTTTCCTTTTTGAACAGTCCGGTGACGGTAAGGGTTTTGAGCGACAGATCGGGCCGGAAGAGCGAGAAAATCCGCTGCTCCTGCAAGCCCTTGGTCCTGAACACGGCCTGGCCGAGCACGGTCTCGTTGGCCGCGGTTGGCAGACGGCCCTCGGACAACACCTGCGCCAACTGGTCGTCGGTGCCGCCCCCAACTTGGTCACGACCGATCACCGTGTAATTGGCCAGGGTAACCTCGTCGAAATAATAGCCCCAGACCCGAGGCACTACCTGGCGAATACCGAAGATGTCGTGTAAGCGTTCCGCGTAGGCGATTGGGATGGATTCCTGCCGGCCGGCAGTCATCTTCTGGATAAGGATCTCCGGGGCCATGACCAGGGCGGTTTGCGCCCGCTCCAGCAGACCGTTACTCACCAACTGGAAGGAGGCGAGCAGAAAGATGACCACGGCAAAGACCACGACCACGGCCAGATTCTTGTAGCGCTTGCGCCAGAGGGACGACAAGGTGTAATCGAGAAAGTTGATCTGCCGTTCGAGCAGGGGATTGGCCATGGCAATTACCGCGCCCTTGGCCCGGCCATGGGCGGGGCAAAAAAGGAACCAGACGGAAAATGCTCCAGGCCGCCCGGATGGTCCATGAAGGGCACCACACCATCAGTCACCGCCGGATGCCGGGTGTAACGCGCCTCGGTGGCCACGCACAGGTCGGTGAGCCCCAGTTCCGCCGTGGCCAGGCGCATAAGCGGCTCCTCGGCCCGCTGTTGCGCGCGGCCCTGTTGTCCATGGATAAACAGGCCAACATCCAGCATACCGAGGGCACAAAGCCAGAGCAGGAAAAGGCCGGCCGGTCGCATCAGCGCATCCGCTGGCCTTCCCGCATGGACGCCACCATGGCGGGGGTGATCTCGGCAAAGGTCACGATCGCCGTGCCCTTGTGGTCATGCAGGAAGGACTCGGCCGCCTTTCTTCCGGCAAAGGGGATGAACTCATGCCCCATGGGGCCGTAAACCTCGCTGCCAATCACGTAGACGCCCTCGCGGGCCGCGATCCACTTGAGAGTATAGTAATCCTTGACCCACAACTCGCCAAGCGCATCCCGGCCGGGACCGCCGTAGGCCTGGGGATCGAACCAGAAAACCAGCAGATCCTTGACCCCGTCAAAAAACCAGGTCTTGTTGGCCTTGAGGTCGCGGGCCTGGGTGATCCAGTTGTCATACTTGGCAACGAACATGCCGCACACCGGGCACCGCTGGCCGGCCTCCACCTTGTCGGCTGGCGCGGCCAGAGCGGGCTGATCATAAAAAAGAGCAACCAGCAACGGCAGGAGCAGCAGAACTTTCCAGACGTGACAACGCATACACGCACCTCTCCGGCTATGGCTGCTTGTCGAGATAGGACGCGAGCAGGGTCTTGAGCTCCTCCTCCCCCACCCCGCCCATAACCGCGGCGACAATCCGATGCTCCGGGCTGATCACGATGGTCTGGGGCACCACCTTCACCTGATACGATGCCGCAATGGCCCCATCCCTGTCAAGGACAACGGGAAAGCGGATATCCAGCTCCTTGACAAAGGCCCGCACCGCCACCTCGGCCGACATGGTGTTGATGTAGATGACCTTGAGCCCCTGATCGCGGTACTGATTGAAATACTGGTTGAAGATGGGGGTGTCGGCCCGGCAGTAACGACAGTCCACGGACCAGAAACGCAGGATTACCGGGCTGCCTTGAAAATCGGCCATGGATACCGGCCGGCCGTCAAGGTCCTGGGTCACGAAATTCGGGGCCGGATCGCCCTTGTGCAACTTTTGCTGCCTTTCGCCGACACAGGCGACAAGCAGCAGCACGGCCAGCAAAACCACGGTGCGCAGCGGATAAAAGGCGCGATGCTGCCTCTTCATGGCGCCTCAACCTCCCTGGCTTTCGCTGAGCAGGCCCAGACGCATGGTGAAGACGCGGGAACCCGGGATGGTGGTGGCCAGGTGGTTGTTGTGGGTAACGATCAGGAAGGTCGCCTTTTGTTCACGATTAACGGTCTTGAACAGCTCAAAGATCTCTTGCTCGGTCTCCTCGTCCAGGTCGCCGGTGGGCTCATCGGCCAGGATAATGGCCGGCTGATTAATGAAGGCGCGGGCAATGGCCACCCGCCGCTGCTGCCCGCCGGAAAGCTGGCCCGGATAGCTGTGCATCTTCTCCTTGAGCCCCACCTGCACCAGCAGTTGCTCGGCCCGCTCCCTGGCGCCGGCGGCAAGGCCGCCGAAGCTCATGGGCAACAAGATATTCTCCAACACGGTCAGGGCCGGAATCAGGCTGGCGAACTGGAAGATAAAGCCGATGGTCCGGTTGCGCATGTCGGACAGGGCGTTATCCGACTGCTGCCAGTTGTCCTGACCATCGATAAGCACCTGGCCGGTATCAGGGCTGGTCAACCCGCCGATCAGACTCAGCAGAGTCGTTTTGCCCGAGCCAGAATGACCATGGATAAAGATGAACTCCCCTTGCTGGACGACGAAGGAAACCTCGTCCACCGCGGTCATGCGCCGGCCGTCGGCCACGTAAGTCTTAATGAGATTCTTGCATTCGATAAGCACGGTAATATCCTTCCACTAAATGGGCACGAAAAAGTATAGATACATAGTCTATCCTGCGTTTTGTTGCAAGACACAATAGCAAGGGAAGGCTGCAGGCTGTAGGTTGGCAGGCTAACAGCCTACAGCCTAAAAAGCTACAGCCTGCCCCCCTGCCCATTCACAGCTTGTACTCCGTGATCTTGGCCAACAGGGCCGGGTAGCTGATCTCCAGCAGTTCGGCGGCCCGGCTACGGTTGCCGCTCGTGGTGGCCAGGGCCTTGGCGATGAGCAGCCGCTCCATGACCGGCTTCGCCTTCTTGATGGAATAGCCCTCGAACATGCCCTCCAGGCATTCCCGGCTGCCTTGCGCCGTCAACTCGGCGGGCAGTTGCGCGACCTGCAGCATATTGGTATCGGCCAGCACCATGGCCCGTTCGATGACGTTTTCCAGTTCCCGGACATTGCCGGGCCAGCCGTATTCCATGAGCACGTTCATGGCCGGCCGCGCCACCCCCTTGATCGGCTTGGCCATGGACAGGGTGAAGCGGTTGATGAAGTGCTGGACGAGCAGGGGAATATCGTCCCGCCTTTCCCGCAGGGGCGGCAACACGATGGTCATGACGTGCAACCGGTAATAAAGGACTTCACGAAACAGACCACCATTGATCGCTTCCTTCAGATCCCGGGAGGTGGCGGCCAGCACCCGCACGTCCACCTTTCTGCTCTCGGCTCCCCCGACTGGCCTGATTTCGTTCTCCTGCAAGGCCCGCAGCAACTTAACCTGCAACGGCAGGGGCAATTCACCTATCTCATCCAGCAATAACGTGGAGCCGTCGGCCTCCTCGAAAAGCCCCTTCCTGGTGCGGTCGGCGCCGGTGAAGGCCCCCTTGACATGGCCGAACAATTCGCTTTCCAGCAGATTGTCCGGGATGCCGCCGCAGTTGACCGCCACCATGGGACGGGCGGCCCGCTTGCTCGCCAGATGAATGGCCCTGGCCACCAGTTCCTTGCCCGTACCCGACTCGCCGGTGATCAGTACGGTGGTGTCAAAGACCGCCACCTTGTTGCCGAGGTCAAAGACCTTACGCATGGCCCGGCTCTTGCCAAGCATGGCGCCGAACCGGTCTTCGCCCTCGAATGATCTGATCCGGTCCCGCAGTTGCAGGTTTTCCCGGCGCAGGGCCTCCCGTTCCTCGGCCTTCTTCAGGGCCAGGAGCACCTCGTCCGGCTTGAAAGGTTTGGAGATGAAATCGTAGGCCCCCTGCTTCATGGCCTCGATGGCCAGATCGATAGTGCCGTAGGCCGACATCATGATGACCGTGGAACCGCTCAGCAGGTCACGGGCCGCGGCCAGAAATGCCATGCCGGTCATCTTCGGCATCTTCAGGTCACAGAGCACGAAGTCAAAGGGGGAAGCCACCAGTTTGTCCATGGCCTCCCGGCCGTCGGCCGCGCACTCGACCTGGTAGCCGGCCGTCCTGGTCAACACGGTGAGCATGTGACGCATGTTCTCCTCGTCGTCAATGATCAACAACCGTCTGCCGCTATTCTCCGCCATGAACGTCCTCGTCTTGATTTTCCCGGGCAACAGTCAACGGCAACAGAATGGTCATGGTGGTGCCCTGACCCGGGTGGCTCTTCACCTCGATGCGGCCGCCTATGCTCTCGACGATCATGAAGGACACAGCCAGGCCGAGTCCGGTGCCCTTACCCGGTTCCTTGGTAGTGTAAAAAGGGTCAAAAATGTTGGCCAGTGCCTCGGCCGGGATGCCCGGCCCATTGTCCCGGAAGGTAATGACCAGCATCGGGGCCTCGCCCTCGCCAGCCAACGGGTTGGCGGTGCTAACCAGCACCTCGCCTGCGCTTGCGCCCTGGCCGAGGCCGATGGCATCCGCCGCGTTGATCAGCAGGTTCAAAAAGACCTGGTGCAACTGCTGGCCGTCGGCCCGCACCCGATCATCCTTGGCCCCAAGTTCAAGACCCAACCGGATAGCGGCCATCATGGGCAAAACCGCCGCCGCCTGGGCCAGGTCGTCCAGCAAATCGTGGACCGCCACCACCTGCACGCCAGCCTTGGATGGTCGCGCCAAATCGAGCAACTGCCGGATGATCAGGTTGATACGGTTGACCTCCTTTTCCGCGCGGGTCAAAAAATCCAGGCGCTCCGCCTCCCCTGCCCCCGGTTTTTTCAACAGATCGAGATAGCCCAGCACGATGCCGATGGGATTGCCGATCTCGTGGGCAATGCCGGCCGACAGCCGGCCGACCGAGGCGAGTTTCTCGGCCCGGATGATCTCGTCCTGGGCCTGCCTCAGTTCGCCATTGGCCTTTTTCAGCGACAAGACCGTGGCGCGCAACTCCTCGCGGTTGCGACCAAAACCGCGCACCATGCGGCGCAGCGCCTTGGACAGTTGCTGGAATTCGGTGTCCCGCGGGCTTACGGGCAGAAGCAGGTCCTCCTCGGCCCGGAAGCCTTCGATGAGCTGCACGAGCCGCTGCATGGGCCGCACCATCAGCCGGTGCAGCCAGAAGAAACCCACCAGCGCCAGCACGATAAGATTGGCGAAGAAATAGCCGAAAAAGATGCGCTGCATCTTCCCAAGCCTAACAAAGATCTCTTCGAGCGGCAACTCCACACCGACGGCGGCCTCCAGTTTCCCGCCCCGGTAAAGTGGCGCGGCGACCAGGAGATGCCGCGGCCGCTTCCAGAACACGCCCAGGGTGGCCCCCCGCAGGCTTAACCGCTCCACCCCCGAGGCCATGGTTTTTTAACCTCGTCGGCCAGGAGGGCATGCTCCGAGCAGGCGCTGTCCTGATCGGCCAGGACAGCGCCTGCTCGCCCCAGGACCAGGGGGCAGGGGTAGCCAGTCGCTTCCCGCAGGCTGGCCAGCCTGGCCATGTTGGCATCGTCGCCTGACCCGGCCGCGGCAAAGTCCTGGGCCAAGGCCTGCAGAAAGAGCCGGCCCCTGGCGACCTCGGCCCGGATAAATTCCTGCTGCGCCGTGCTGATCATCACCAGGTCGATAAGCAACATGGCCAGGGTCGGCAGCAGAAGAAGCTTAAAAATTATGTTGGGCTTAAGGCCGCGCCACACCACGACGATCCCCCGTACTCCATTGCGCCCCGGGCCTTGGCCCGCGGCAAGCCATACGCAATGCGCCCCTATTCCAGGCAGTATACACCGGCCAAGGCCGAGAATCAAAAAAGTTGCCATGTGGCAATCAGGGCGGCAAGGCGAGCGGCCCTGGCTGCGTCGCGGCGCGCGCCATGGCGTTATTGCATTGTGACTCAAGTCACAGAAGCCATGTACCAAAGTCAATGAAACCTGCATCCTTTCCCGGAATAATGCCGCACAGTTTGGGGAGATTTTCAGCGAATTCAATTTAAGACGAGAGGAGGAGAAACCATGAAAAAAACCATGCGAAGGATAACCACCACGGCCTTGGGTGCCGCCTGCCTGGTGGCAACAGCAGGCAGTGCATGGGCCGGTCCGGTCATCAATTTCGGTGACGATGGTTACCTGCAGATTGATGTAAAATTCCAGGGCCTTCTGGATTATACAGACTTTGGCTCGGGAAAAAATGGCGATGAAAATCGCTACGATCTTGATCTCCGCAGGGCCCGCTTGGTGTTCACCGCTATGTTCAATGACACTTGGGGCGCCAAATTCCAAACCTGCGGCGGCACCAGCGCCACCCGCAATTTCGGCGGTGGCGGCTATGAACTTGCGAAATCGAATAGTAAAACCAATTCCCAGATCCGGTTGGTCGATGGATATTTGGTTGGTTTGTTGCATGACGCGTTCAATATCAAGATCGGCATGACCAAAATTCCCCTGACCAGGGCGAATCTGGACGAATGTTTTTCACCGCTGGCCACGGAAAGATCATCGTTTATTTATTCACCCTATGGCACGGACGCCACCAAAAACAGCCGGGATATGGGTTTTGTGGCCTCCGGCAATTTTTTGAACGATCACGTGAAATACTGGGCGGCGGTCATGGAGGGCCGGGAAGGCTCCACCAAATTTGAAAATCCTTTTAACGACAAGGAATTCATTTCAACCCCGGAACCAAACAGTAATCTGGAATACGTGGCACGAGTGCACTATTCATTTCTGGACCCGGAAGGCGGGCCATCGGCTATGGGCTACAAAGGCTCCTATCTAGGTAGAAAAGGTAAAATTTTCACCATTGGCGGTGCGGTTGCCTATGAGACTGATGCAGCTTACAAAAATACGGCGCCTGCCGGCGCCATGGGCACGCCAGGCTTTTTGACCAGCACGGCTGACGGTGATGAGAGCGTGGACTACACGGCCTATACCGCTGATGTTTTCCTTGAATACCCCTTTGCCAACGGCGGGGTTGTCACCGCTACCGCGCTCTATCTGAATGCGGATTTTGATGACGCCTACAAGACAGCACGCGGCATTGCCGATTTGAATACCATCGTTGGCGGCCTGGTGGGCCAGAAGGATGGCTATTATGTCAAGGCGGGCTATATACTGCCCCTGACCGTATTCTCAAAAGGTAAACTTCAACCCTTTATGCGCTATGAGAATTGGAACATGGCGCATCTGTTCGGGATCAACGATCAGGAGGTGAAACAGTATGGTGTCGGCATCAATTACTATGTGATGGGGAATGAGAACGTAAGGTTTTCCTTCGAGTACAGCAAAACCGATTTTGACATTCCGACGTTACTGGGTGACTATTTAAGCCAAACGACCCAAACCAAATACGACAGCTACGACACCTATACCTGCATGTTCATGGTAGCCTTCTAAAGGGAGTCCCTCTTTCCTCCACCTCCCTTGAGGCCCGCTTTCCGGTCCAGTCGGTCTCCCCCGGCTGGACCGGAAAGTCGGGGATTTTGACGACTATTTCCAGCGAGGATAAAACAACGCCCCCTACTCCGGCGAACCGGTGCAGGGCAATGCCCAACACTGAACCACGATCAGGAGTCCTGAACGTAGTCGGCCAGTTTCTTCAAGTCGCGAATAATAACGCCCCGCACCTTGCCCTCTGGTTTAGTGTCGATAACCCCGGCGGCCCGCATACGCCCCAGAGTCCGGCAAACGACTTCCCGGCAGGTACCCAGGCGGCCGGCAAGTTCCGACTGGTTTAGTTCACAGAAAAATTGGCCGGCCGCGCTCTCTTTTTTGTGTTGCAGGAGGATTTTCGCCATCCGCGAGGTGACATTGAGAAAGGCGATGTCGTCCAGGATGGTGCTGTAGGAGGCGAGCTTGACCGAAAGGCATTGGACCAGGCTGTGCGACAACTCGCTGTGCGCGAGCAGAAAACGGCCCAGGTCCGACCGCTTCAGGCAATACAGACTGGAGTCCACTACCGCCATGGCATTGGCAAAGGATTTCTGGGCATAGAGGTTGGCCAGACAAAAGACATCGCCGGGTTGGATGAACCACATGGTGAGCTTCCGGCCATCCATGTCGCTCTTGTAGATCTCGATCCGGCCGAATTCCAGGAAGAAAAGGTGCTCCACCCGGTCATCCTGATAAAAGACATGACTATCCTTCGAGAACAATCGTTTGGTCAAGAGCCGCGCCAGCTCCGTCAGGGCCTCGTCGCTCAGGCCGAAAAGCACTGGCACCGCCTTTAAAAAACCGTGTTCCGGTCCGAATTTCCGGGCGGACACCAGATCCTTCTGTATATTATTGTCCATGTTTTTCTCCTGAACTGATTGCAGGGCCGGGTTGGCGGCTTGGCCTTCTCCTTGAGCAGACTGTCAAGGGTGTTGACGAGATCGGGTCTTACCCAGGTCACCCACTTGCTTATCTTCATCGTCATGCGAGCCGCCAGGCCAGCAGCCGTTGCCACCTCCCACCTTACCGAGCCGACAGGCGATGTTGAAGGCGTGGCACAGATGATCGGCAACAATGGCGCTCAGCGCCTTCCATACACATTTCCAATCCATGACCGTTCCTCCCCATCTGATCAGCAACACCCTGCAACCTGGCACACCGCTTGGCGTATCAATTCCCGAGGAATCACCTCATGCTCTTGTCCCAAATGAACCAGGGTGCGACACTGTTGGGGCTGGCCAATGAGGTCGCCGCACGAGGTGCAACAATTAGTCGAGGTCAGGGTGTGCGGCAGGATCGATTCAAGGGGAACGCCATTGATCAGGATGGTGTTGGAAAGGGCGATTTGATCGGCATCAAGCAGCGTTTCCCGGAAGAGTATCTCCACCCCCATGGGCGCGCATTCAGTTCGCACCCGTTCCACCGCCCGGCGAAGCTCAAGGCCGGTAGCACGGCACCGCTCGCAGGTCGAACCCGCCACATCCAAATGCCGCCATTCAACGACGATGGTTGCCATTGCATCCCCCTTATTTGGCGATCTCCTTGAAATCACTGATTTTCTCGACAGAGACCGTCACACCCGTTGCGGCGGATGCCGCCGCAACGATTTGCTCAACCTCCTTGCATTTCGCGCATCCTGGACCCAGTATCTTGATTTCCATTTCTCTCTCCTGTTGTTTTGGCTTTACCGCCATGTGGGGTTGTTGCCACTGTCGAACAGAAAATTATATTTTCTGACACCTTTCTTGTATCAAAGAAGCGGGAGCAATATCCAGAATCGGCGTATCGCCAATCACAGCGCCGCCCGCGCCCTCAAGGCCGTACCCTGCACCTGGAGACCAGTTTGCGCTTAGATGACGATGTCAGCCAAGGCATTGGGCAGACAGATAATCTTTCAAACTCTATTTTTATGGTTTTTTTGAAGTTACCACCTCCGGGGGCCGGGACATGGCCTCCATGAGCCCCTTGGCCTTGTCGCCGCGCAGGAATTCAGCCAGCCCGAGCAGGCCTTCCTTGAGATACCGCGAGTTGAATCCCTTGACGGTCAGGAACATCCTGGCCATGGCCGCTCTGTCCTTGTGCGGGCAAGCGGTGACGATGACCTTGGTTTTATCAAATTCATGCAGGCGGGTCGGCAGTTCATTAAGGGGGATATTCTTGCCAAATCCCATGTGCCAGGCAGCGTATTCCTCGGGAAAGCGAATGTCGATGAACTGGACTTTGCCATCGGCCAGGAGAGTCACCAGTTCCAGGGTTTCGATTTTCATCTCTTCCCTTTCCTGGTAATTAAACCCGGCAAGATACTCGTCCAGTGCATCTCCCAAAACATGCACCGATGGACCCAGGACAAACATCATCGCGGCCATGTAAACGGGATACAGTCTGGTAAGGTTCATAAAAGTTCCTCCGGAAAGCGCCCGCAACGCTTTTAACACCGCCCTTTTCCCCCTGTTCGCGTACAGTACTATTTCTCCAGAGGGTAAATTCCCGACGTCCCGGTGGCGATGGCCTTGAGGGTCGCCGATGTTGATGGAACCACACTCCAGGCCATCATGCCCCATTTCATGCCATATGCGTTGTAGCCCAGCATTTTGAGGATGGAGAGAACTTTTGTCGATTCATGTCCAGAATTACAGTAAAGGATGATATCCTTGTCGTGTGGCAGCTTGGCCAGGTTTTGCTCATTGGCAATGTCACGGTAAGGAATATTAATCGCCGTGGGGATATGCCCTGTCTGAAAATCCTTGCCGGATCGGACATCCACCAAAACAAAATCCTTGGCACCCGACTGGAGGCGCTCGTTAACCGCCTCGGGAGCGAGCAAAAAAGTGTTCTCCGGGGTAATCCCGAGAAATTCAGCAGCGACCTTCCGCACGGTTTTTGCTTCTTCAGGAGTGAGCGCATACGACATGGAGGAACAGCTCAGAGCAAGAACCAGAATTCCCAACGCTACTTTTGATTTTGTTGACATCATGAAGCTCCCTTTAAAAGTGTTTGTAAAATGGTAACTATCCAGCTTGTGTCGGCAGTCAAGCGTTCCCGGCCTGCAAATACTTTTCGCTCATGCGGGGGCGGGCGTCCTGCCCGCCTCCGAGGCGTCCGCGATCTCCCGCACATCCTGCGCCCGGTCGCGGACGAACCCGCGAAAAGCATTTTCAGGCCGGGAACTCCCCTGGGTTGCGGTTCCACTGGATAGTTACGTAAAATGTTCCTTTGTTTTTCAAAAAAACATCAAACAAACAGCCTCACCTGACATGCTCTACAGGTCAAACCGGAAACCATCAAGATAGGCGGTTAATCTTTGCGCGGCCTCGGGCGACAGGGCCGGACAGTCGGCGGCTCCCCTGCCGCCCTCGGCCACCTGGACGGCAAAAACCGTGCAAGACGGCTGCCCGCATTGTCGGCAGTTGGTTTTCGGTAAATGCCGCAGGATCTCGAGAACCTGCGGCCTGGGCGCCGCCTGGCAGGAGGGCTCGATGGCCTCGCGGTTTTCCCAGGCCGCGTTGATCTCCCGTTGCAGCCATAACAGGATTTTTTCCGCCTCGGCCGGCTCCCTAATGGCGTTGATGGCGATGCGGTCGGCATGCACGGTGATCAACTTGCCTTGGGAGCGCAAAGTGACCGAGGGCGGTTCCCTGATATAGGTGTAACCGCCCAAGACCGCGTTCAGGTATGGAAGGGCGGCGCCCACATCCTGATCGAGATAGGCGATGCAGTGCAGGGTCTGCGACTCCGGCCGGCAGGCGGCGTTGGAAAATTCCATTCTATAGGTTTCCAGAAGCTTCATGGTCATGAGGTTCCCGTCGTGTCCAACAGCCTTGCCAATGTTTTCATAAGTTCCCTCCTTGGCGTGGCTGTCGAGCATCTTTCCCTTCCACGGAATAGGCAAACATGGGGATGTAGATCAGGGTCAGGATGGTGCCGATTATGAGCCCGCCGATGGCGACATCGGCCAGCGGCGACAATTTTTCCAGCCCAACGGCCCATTCAAAGGCAATCGGAATCATGCCGGCGATGGTGCCGAAGGCAGTCATCAGCACCGGCCGGAAACGCACCCGGACCGATTCAACCGCCGACTCAAAGGGCGACTCGCCACGGGCGCGGTGCTGCTGGTAAAAGTCGATCAGCAAGACCGAGTTCTTGATAATGATGCCGAAGAGCAGCATGATCCCCACCATGCTGGGCATGCAGCTCGGCTTGTTGAAGGCGAGCATGCCCCAGGAGGCGCCGATCATGGAAAGCGGCAGGACCAGGACCATGACCACCGCCATGCGGGTTGACTGGTAGATGGCCACCAGGGAGAGGAGCAGGAGGACTATGCCGATGCCGATGGCCTTGATGATGCGGGCGAAGCTGTCCTGCATCTGGAAGATGTCGCCCTGCTGATCGATCTTGACCCCGGTGATTCCTGCTTTCTTCACCGCGGTCACGGTGTCGGCGGTCATTATGGAAACTGGCCGGGTGCGGCGATAGCCCGAGACATCCACCGAGTAGAGCATCTGGTTGCGCTCGATCTTGTTGGCGGTGAAATCGTAGGAGATTTTTGCCAGGGTGGCAAGGGGCACCGGCCCCTTGGCGGTCTGGATGGGGATCAACTTGAGGTTTTCCAGGTTATCGTCAAAGCCGTGGTCGAAATAAAGCCGGACGAACTGGGTGTCCATGGAAACCAGATTGCCGGAGAGGGCCACCGGTATGCCGGCCATGGGCAACTGGGCCGCGATGGCGGCCGGGGTCACCCCATAGGCCAGGGCCCGGTTGCGGTCGATCTCCAGCCGCGCCTCGGTGAAATCATTGCCCCAACTGGCGTTCACCGAGGTAAAGCCCTTGACCCCGGCCATGGCGGCCGCCGCCTTTTGCGCCGCCGCGGGCAGGAGGTGGTAATCCTCGGCATAGAGCCGGGTGTCCACCGGAGCCTTGATGCTGGACATGGGGGTGGCGCCAAAATCAAAGACATCGACCGCCTTGACGTTCGGCAGGGCCATGAGTTTTTGGCGGATCTCGTCCTCGATTTTCCAGATGTCCTTTTTCCGCTCAAAACGGTTAATGCAGTTGATGGTCATCTTCGCTTCCGTGGGCAGCGATCCGGACCCCAGGGAAAGTACCCCCGGCTCCGAGCCGAAGGTGACGGAACTCATGGTTACTTCGGGTTGGGCGTGCAGCCAGGCAAGAAAAGGCGCCAGCCGCTGCTCCGCCGTCTCCACCGTCTCGTTGGCCGAGAACTTCATCTGGGCCTTGATGATCCCGGTATCCATGGGCGGCATCAGATCCTTGCCGATGACCGGCATAATATTCTTGACACTGAGAATCAGCACCACGACCACCCCAAGGGTCATGAGCACCCGCCGCAGCACCGACCGGCCGGCGGCGGAAAATCGCAGGATGGCGACATAGGGGCCGATCAAGCGGCCGAAGGTCTTTTCATAGAATTCCTCCAGCCAGATTTCCGCCCTCATCTTCTTGTGGCCTTTGCGGTACAGAAAAAAACAAATGCTGGGGATGAAGGTGATGGAGAGAAAATAGGAGACCAGCAGGGCGATGATCAGGGTGGAGATCAGGTGCCGGTATATCTGCTGGGGAAAATCGCCGACAAAGAGAAAGGGGAACATGATGGCGATGGTCGCCACCGTGCCGGCGAAGACCGGCCCCACCACTTCCTTGGTGCCTTGGATGATGGCGGTTGTAAGCCCCTGCTTCATCTCCTTCAGGTGGCGCTCGATATTCTCCAGCACCACCACCGCGTCGTCCACCAGCATGCCCAGGGCCAGGATGATGGCGGTATAGACCACGATGTTCAGATCGCCGCCCATGAGCCAGCGGATGGCGATGGTGGCGAAAAAGACCATGGGGATGGAGACGAGCGCCGCAACGATTGCCCGGAAATTGCCCAGGAAAAGCAGGATCACCAGCAGGGTGAAGACGATGGCGTCGCGCAGGGCCTCCAGCATGTTGGTGTTGGCGGTCTCGATCAGGATGCGCTGGGTGTCGGTGAGCTGAAAGTCGATGTTCCGGTAGCGGGCTTTGAGCTTTTCGATCTCTATCCGGCCCGCCTTGGAGGTGTCCAGCACCGAGCCGCCCGGCGCCCGCTGGATGGCCACGGCAATGGCGGGTTTGCCGTTGCCGAGGTAGCCTGAGAAGCGGGCCTGGTGCCGCCAGTCGATGCTGGCGATATCGCTTAAGGTCACATTGGGGGCCACCGGCAGCAGGCGCAGCTCGTCCACCCGGTCCTGTTCGCCGTAGAAGGTGAGGGTATAAAAGGAGTCGGTCCCCTTGGCAAAGCCCACCGGCAGGTCGCGGTCCAGGGCGGCAATGGTGGCGGCGATTTTGTCCAGGGCAACGCCCTGGGCCTTGGCCTTGAAGGGATCGACCCTGATATTAATGGCGGACTGGTAGCCGCCGAAGACCTCGACATTGCCGATGGCCGAGTTTCTGAGCAGGGCCGGCTTGATATCGCTATCGACAATCTTGCGGACATCCTCCACGGCCAGCGTATCGCCTTTCGGGGTCAGGGCGAAGATATCCACCGGCAGGGTGAAGGCACCGGTGGTGTAGATGGAGGGGTTGGTACCTGCGGGCAGCTTGCCGCGCACCTTGTTGATGGCGTTGTTGACGTCCACCGCCGCCGGGTCCAGCCCCTTCTCGTACTCGAACTCGGCGGTGACGATGGACATGCCGGCGATGTTGGTGGAGCTGACCTGGCGGATCCGCGCCAGGGAGGAAAGCTCCATCTCGATGGGCTTGCTCACCGTGGCCGCCACCACGCTGGGGGTGCCACCCGGCACCTGGGTCATGACGACGACCGTGGGCCGGTCGGAGTCGGGAAAAAGATTCTTGGGCATAACCACCAGCCCGTAGACCCCGAGGACAAAAAACGACGCGATCAGGCTGTAGAGGAGATAGGGCCTAATGTAAAAGAAATCGAACAGCCCCTTGCTGCTGGAGCCGTTGCTTACGGCGGGCTCAGCCATCCTTGCGTCCTCCGGCCGGTGTTTGCTTGTCTGCCGGAGCTACGGCTTCGCCTTGTAGCGCGGTCGCCTGCACCGGTACTCCGGTCGCGGCCCGCAACAGGATATCCGGCTTGGCCACCAGGATCGTCTGTCCGGCGAGATCTTCGGCAACCACCGCGCCCTCGCTGCCGCGATGCAGCACGGTCACCGGTAGTTTGCGGGCCAGATTGCCCTCCAGGATGAGAACGTAAGCCTTGTCGCCCATGGTGACCAGGCCGTCCACCGGTACCAGCATCCCTTCTCCCTGGAAGAGTATCACCCGCAGGTTCAGGTACTGGCCCTCAACGATCCCGGCGTTATCGGGAAGCGGGGCCGCATACTGGACCAGGCCAACGGCCGATGCCTGGTTCCGGGGCACGGGCTGGATGGCCGTACCATTTACCAGCAGTCCCCGCGGGACGATGGAGTCGGGCAGGGAAAGGGTCAGGTAAAGTCCCTGGTCGGCCGCGATCCGCAGCAGCGGTTTGCCGGGCACGGCGATATCGCCGCTGTTGACCAGAAGTTCACTTACCGTGCCCGCCACCGGGGCGACGAGGGTGGAGTAACTGCCCAGGGTATCAATCTCGCGAATGTTCTGAACCAGGCTCTCCTTGCTCTTCTCAAGATTGGCGAGGGCGGCCTCTTCCATGCGGGTCTGTTCCAGAGAGGCCCCCTTGATGGCGAAAAGCTGCATGGTACGCTGGTGATTTTCCCGCTGGACAGTGAGTTCGTATTCAAGCCCTTCCAGCTTGGCGCGCAGGGCCGCCTTCCTGGCGTCCAAGTCACTTGCGTCGACGACTATCAGTTTCTCGCTTTTTTTTACCCGGTCGCCCTCCCTTTTATTGACCGCCAGCACCCGGCCGGTCACCTTGGTGGAGAGGGTGGTGGAGAGGTCGCTGGCCACCTGGGCCATGGCGGGCGTGGTCAGGGTGACCTGGCCCGCCTTCAGGGTAACGGTTTCCACCACCACGGGCAGGATGCCGGCCGGCGGGGCCTTGGCCAGATCGGCCTGGCGTTTTTTCACCAGCAGCACCACGGCAAGGGCCAGGACGAGCACCAGGACAATAGCGACTATTTTTTTCATTGGATAACTCCTTGCAGATCGGCACCGTAGAGCACGGCCAGTTGACTGATTACCCGCCATTTGTCGTTTTCCGCCTGACACAGGGCGGCGCGGGCGGTCAGCACCTGGGCCTCCTGGCGCAGGTATTCCTCGGTGGTGGTTCGGCCCTGATCCATGGCCAACCGCGCCACTGCGAGGATCTGCTCGCTGTTGGCGAGCGACCGCGTCGCGATGGCTTGTGAAGCTTCGAGCACCGGCAGTTTGCCTTTGAGATTCTTTTCCTGGGCGGCCAGCCCGATGCGGATCGCCTCCAGATCCTGTTCCGCCTTACTGAGCCGATTCCGGGCGATGGCCTGCTCAATGCCCAGGTTGCGGTCAAAGAGCGGCACCTGGAGGGTTAGCCCGATAAAATTGTAGTCACGGGATATGTGTGCGTCCGTGTTGTAGGCCTCGCCCTCATTGCCGGACAGGCTGCCGGTGAGGTAAAGGCCGGGATAACGAACGCTCTTGCTGCGCTGCCACTCCTCGCGGGCCGCGGCCGTCTCCTTTGCGGCGATCCGCTCCCCGAGATAAGGTGCCTGGTCAAGCTCACCGGTCATGGTCATGGGCGTCGGCCCGGTTATGTCGAGACCGGTGAGGGTTTCGAGATCCTTGCGAACGTCGAGGATTTTCGCGGCCAATTCATTTTTCTGCGCCTGCAGGTCATTGATGGAGTTTCCCACCTTGAGCAGTTCCACCTCGGCGGTCCGGCCGGTCTGGACCTTGAGCGTCATGTCCTCGCTGGTCTTGGCCAGGGACGCCAGCCGGGCGTCGATGGCCTGGTCCAGGCCAAGCAGATAGGCAAGACCGCTGTTGGCGGCCACCACCGCCGCCTTCCGGCTAGAAAGCTCCTGGGCGTGGGCAAGATTCGCCTTTTCGGCGAGCAGGGCGGCCTTCTGCTTCAGGTCATAGAGCGACTTGACAAAGAGCGGCATGTCCAGGGTCAGGCCGTAGCGCAGAATAT
>Ga0100388_10002288_pt1 | contig 16615 bp, 5 predicted proteins | sample CryGeymeta201512_FD_81536 | JGI IMG/M metagenome (GOLD analysis project Ga0100388, IMG submission 81536) | Groundwater microbial communities from Crystal Geyser aquifers in Utah, USA - Crystal Geyser metaG 2015-12 | ecosystem: Environmental > Aquatic > Deep subsurface > Groundwater | place: USA... | reverse complement strand
TTTCGGTTTTCGGTTTTCGGTTTTCGGTTTTCGGTTTTCGGTTTTCGGTTTTCGGTTTTCGGTTTTCGGTTTTCGGTTTTCGGTTTTCGGTTTTCGGTTTTCGACGGGCGAAACGAATAACGCCATGACGAACACCAATAACGCGACAACCGGTACCAACAACGAGACTGTTGTGTGTGAGCCCTTGGATGTGTGTCCGAGCGATGTTTGCGGGATGGTCGCCGACGGTTGTGAAGGCTTCCTGAATTGTGGAGATTGTCCGTGCGTTGCAGGTGTCCCGGCCGAAGCGACGTGTGGTGCGTGTGGTCTGGGCATCTCGGTTTGTGGACCGAGTGAGACGGGCTTTGGCTCGTGCGAGATGCCGATCCCAGGAATCGAGGAGTTGACCTGCGACGACATGCTGTTCGTCCGAAATGGTGCTTTGTCAGGGGATGGAACAAAGACCGGTCCGGTCATTGATGTGAATGCAGCGCTTATGGCTGCCAAGCAAAACGGCCAAAAACTCGTCGTCGTTGGTGGCTCATCAACGATTCTTTCCGCTGGTCCAGTGGTTTTAGTCGAAGGTATTCATTTGATTGGTGGATTTAACGAGGACTTTACTCCCAATCCAACCGTTCGACCGAGGATTCAAAACAGTGATTCAACGTCACCTGACGTTGTCGCCGTCTCCGCGAATTCGATTGAGTCAGCCACCCACATCAAGAGCATGATTTTTAGTACGGCCGACGCAACGTCGCCAAATGCCAATACCTATGGGTTGATGGCCGTTCAATCGGGTGGTTTGGTTTTGACTGATGTTCTGCTTGAACCGGGTCGGCCAGGCCATGGAACGTCTGGTATCGACGGTAGCCCAGGCTTTGCTGGTCAGGACGGTTTCAAAGGCCGTGTGGGGAACTACCGGACCAATGAGGGACAGGCTTATCCACTTCAAACCAATACACTTATCGGCGGATTGGGCTGTGAAGGCTCCGCAAGAGCGGGTGGCAATGGGGGCAAGGGCGCTGGATACTCGTCTTCCTCGAATCCTTCGATTCTTCTATCGGCTACAAATGGCGCTTTTAGCGGCATCCTGGGTACGGGCGGAATTGCAGGTCTAAATTACTCAGGTTCAAGTGCGGGAACCTCGGGGCATTTTGGTGGTAACGGCCTGCCAGGGGCCAATGTTGGTGTCGACGGAGCTGGTGGTTCAGGGTTTGGGATGATGGCTTTGGGGCAATACTTTGTCCGCTCGGCGAATGGTATGGACGGGGGCCTTGGTGAGCATGGCTCGGGTGGTACGGGCGGTGGTGGCGCGGGGGCTCTAAATAACAACACGGGCGGACCGGGTGGCGGAAGTGGTGGTGGAGGTGGATGCGGCGGAAGTGGAGGCACAGGAGGCACACAGGGTGGTTCGAGTTTCGGTCTCGTGCTTCAGCAGTCAACGGGCTTTGCCTACACAGACTTAACGTCAACACCGTCTGCCGGTGGAAGCGGCGGTGATGGCGGCACCGCGGGTGCAGCGGGTCTTGGTGGTGTCGGCGGCGCCGGCGGCGACACATTGGTGTCGCCCAATGCGACGAAGGCCTCAGGCCTAGCTGGTGGACGCGGCGGGAATGGCGGCAATGGAACGCGTGGTGGACATGGCGGCGGTGGCGCAGGGGGCCATTCGATCGCTGTTTGGTGCGATGCGACCTACGACATTGCCGACATGTTTCGCAATCCATCATCGGGTGGGGCAGGCGGTGCGTCTCAGGGAACTCCCGGCGACCCTGGTAATTCACTTGCGGACTATGGTTGCGGCCTCTAAATCACCGCCGAACCAGACGTATGGCGGCCTTCGGGTCGCCTTTTTTGTTTGTTGCCTCTTGTGTAGGTGATCGTCGAGAAACGCGGAATACGGCTGTAACGGCCTGTAACGAGGAGTTTCGTGTCGTTGCGAAACCATAAAGCGCTTGTGCATCCATGGCTTGGTTACTAGCCTGACTACATATAAAAAACTCCAGAGGGGGAACTGTGGTCTTGGAAAAACGCTTTATCCGCGTGTTGTTCTTCTTGTCGGTCCTTTTTGCTTCGATTGATTTGGCTGCGCAAACGCTGCCATGTCCAAATCAGGCGAGTCCTACAACGATTCCGTTTGAGGATTCGATTCTGAGCCAGACAGATTTTTTTGATGCGGTTCGAGCCGAGAAAGCTTTGGTGGTTTTTGAAACTGAGTTCGAGAATTTAGTGAGTGCTGGCCAACTGACATTCTCTAACAACCCCATCGAGCCAATGTTTCGTGCGATGCAGAAGTCAGCGGCCGAGGCCAACCGGCTGGGCACGCTAGGAATCATTTTTGGCGCACCTCAGGTTAAGAGTCTTCAAGAATACAACGAAAAGCACGTGCTTATTGCGGTGGTTCGGGACCCTTTCGTCGTCGCCGACACGTCGGGTTTTTTACAGGCGACCGACTACTATTTCAGGGTGGGACGGATCGCCAATGCTGGCACAACCCAATTACGGGTATCCATGTCGCCGATGTATGCAAGCATTCAGGTCAACGGAGGTGTTGCCGGAGCGGCGTGTTCTTGTAATAATCCAGGCACTTCGGCGTGTGTCGTGTTTCCACCAGAAGGAGGGGGATGTTCGGGGCCGTATTCTGATTGCGGCCGTCCTGTAGGGCTTGAAGTCGCAATCGCGAATTTTCCGGGCGGGACACGCGAAGTCATCAACACCTGCACGCAGCTTCCTCAGATTGTGCGCGGGAATGGGATGCCGATTGTTGCTCAGGTGCCATCCGGAGTTAATCCTGACTTGGAATTTCTGCAATGTACCACTTGCGAGAACATCGATTGCACGCTCGACATGAGCTTGGTCCCTGAAAAGTGGACAAGCATGCCCCCTCCCCGAAGCATCTGCACTGGTGTCCCAATTCGGACTTCTCGAGACTGCAAGGCAGGAGCCTGTTACGGCCACGGGTCTGAAGCCGGTGCGTCGTCCGACTTGTCGGCCCTTGGTGCGTGTTTTGGAGCGTCAGGCGGCGGCACTTTGAATTCACCAACAGCGCCACATCAACCCGATGAAATTCCGCCATGCATGATTTCAGTACCCGATGTGTGCACGATGGTTGATGGAAACGACGCATTTTCTAAGGAATATTGCAACTCCCAAGACCGGAACTTTCTAATCCAAACAGCCATGAAATGCGATGGTACCAGCGCTCCAAACAATAGTCCTGGCTACACTTGCTGCGCAGGCGTTGCCAATTGCGCTTGTATGGATATCGGTAACACGAAGCTCTGTACAGATTGTTCGAGTGGTTCATGTGTTCAAGGCGCCTACGGCTCGATTGTGGATCCTAGGCTAATTGATGACGAGGATCTGGTAGCCGTCGCTGAGGCGTTCTGTACCTCTGTTATGGTCGGAGATGTTACCTGTGATTACATCCCAACCGGACAGGCTGATGATACTCAGGACCCAGCCTCCAATGACAGCGAGAAGCAGAAACAGGCAGATATTGCCGAGCAAGGAGAGGGCAAATCAAAGACTACTGCTGACCCCAAAAAGACGGATACGCCTGGAGTTCAAACAATTGCGACCGACCCTCCTGAAGCCGCCCTTGAAGTTGCCCTTCAGGACGCTCCTTTGAAGGTTTCTGACCAAAATGGCAACGCCGGGGGCGAAACCCCAGGTGAGGTGGTGGCAGTTGCGGACCCGGTGTTGTTAGCTTCGGGCGCATTGCTGATGCAGCCAACAGATATTCGAGTTGAAGGCCAACAACACGACCTCACTTTCCAACGAACCTATCTTTCGACGTCTATGAGCCGTGGGATGCTGGGCTCAAACTGGACTCATAACTGGGAGGCAAGGCTTGAACCTCTTTTGCCATCCACCGCTCCTGACTGGGCTCCACCATTTTGTACCCAACTTTACCCCACGGTTACCTGCTTGTTTTATCGGGATGGTTTTGGGAACTCATCGCTTTTTGTGTGGGATACGATCACTCAGCGGTTCGCGCCACAGAATGGAAACGATAGTTTGGTCCTTCCCGTTCGCGGTGGTGGTTACCTGCTGACTTTGGCAGATGGCGGCACTCGAACCTTCAATCGTGAAGGATATCTAACATCGGACCGCGATCGATTCGGCAACGGATTTAGGGTTGAGCTGACGCGAACGCCACTTTTTGCGGTTTTTCAGCGCTATTGCACACGGTTGTCTGAGCAGAATCAAGCAGGCGCGCCTCGTGTCAGTTCCAGAGATCTAGAAGCGGCTACTTCGCAAAAATTCGGGCAGATGTGTCAACACTTGTCGAATATTTTCGCTGAACAAGAAATGGAGCCTTTAACGGTCGAAGGTTGGGAGCGGGGCGGAGTCCCGCCGTACGCGATACCGCTTGATCTCGATGCAACTCAAGAACCTTGGGAGCAAATTGCAAGCGGTGCAGAAGAATCGGTTATCGTTTACCGGACAAAAATTCTTGCTGGGCTTGTCTATCTTCACGAGCTTTCCATTGAGGATTACGCGAGCAAATCCCAGTATGGCGGTATTCGATATCGCCCTGTGAAGGTGGTTGATGACTACGGGCGAGAGTTAAATTTCACGTACCAACGGTATGGCACTGCCGCTGAATTGTTGAAGTCGGTAAAGGGCCCAGGTGGGGTTGAACTCGATTTCACATATGCTTCAGCACCAGGCTCCTCCGAGGCGTTTCTAACGCGGGTCCGACGTTTACCGTCAACAACAACAATTGTGGGCATTGATAACTCCCAGTGGACGGGAATGACGGGTAGTAACAAGTATCTTGAGTTCCAGTACGACTATGATTTTGACGCTGCCCTCAGTCAGGCCGGCGCTCTTCGGGCGGCGTTTGAGAAGTACCTAGCTTACTTTGAGTTATACAGCGCTTGCTGGAACCACACTTGGGTGGAGTGCACGAGCGGCGGCTTAAGCACTTTAGCAGATGGCAACCCTTGTTCGCAGGCCAACCGCGCGGTCGAAATTTTAAGGAGTGCGATGATTGATAACATCGTACGTGTTCGTCGTTCAGGCACGACAGAGTTGGAGAATATTTACGATAGCAAAATTTTTGATGAGAATTTTGATCGAGTGGAAGGCCAGACGTATGGGGAATCTTCGGAGTACCATCGATTTCAGTACTTTTTGGCGGGACCAACGAGCCGCAATGAACAGCCATCTAACCCGTATCCCCCCCAAGGCCTACCGAGTGAACTGCAATATCTCGTTGCCGAGGACGTACCACCTTCGGACAAGGCGTCGCCTTCGATAGCATGTTCGTCGACCTTGGGTGACCCAAGTGATTGCATGGTTTTGCCTAAACCAATCGGCGATTTTGGAAACCGTGATACCCATATCACTGCTACTGACCCACCAAGCGGGCCCCGTGGAACCTGTGACCCGAATCATAAGTTTACGGGTGCGGAGCCGAACTATCTTCCAGACTGCGAACCGGGCCTTATCGACGATTATGTCGCGGAACTGCCAGGGTATACGCCCACTTATAAGTACTACGCCCGGACTTTAAACAAAAAAACGCCAAGAGACGAGCCGTTGGTTCAATCTTTCCTGAGCTGTGACCAGCTCAGCGCTCGTGAATATTCGGACCCATTCTCGGCGGAGTCGATCGGACGGTGGCAACCCCAAAATGGTTGGTGGGTGGCTGAGTGGCCTGAAGGCGCCCGTCAGGAAATTGAATTGAATTTGGGAAGAGTCTGTCAATGGACAAAATCCATTGATCGTCGGGGCGTGCCAACTTGGTACGGCCTGAATTACCGAGGCCTCCATCTAATAGAGGCCACCGAAACCAACGAGGGTTTTGTAACAATTGAACGTCGGTACAACGCTGATGGTTTGATTGTACGTGAAACCGACCCATTTTTTGTCGGACAGCCCGCGGGTTATACAAATTATACCTACGAAGAAATCAAGGCGGCCTCAAACGAAGGTTGGGGCGCCTATTCCCCAATGATGTGGGCAACACGTCAGAATTTATTGGAGGCGCGCTATCATCCTGTTTCGCCTGTTCTAAGATACAACGGTTTTACAGGTGCGCAGGAGTTGGTTGCTGAGACATTCGTAGAATATCGATGGGAACCGATTTTCAATCAGCTTATGTCGTTGACCGAGGGATCTAAGCTCGAGAATGGCAAGCGGGTTTTGCATCGAATGGAGTATCGCACATTTGATTATCAAGAGCTGGATCCGCCGGTTGTTGACGGTCGAAAAGTGACGGTGCTTAAAAACGGTACATACGTTACGACGGCATTGAACACGATAACTCCAGTCATTCATCGATGGATGCAGAAGGGGGCTAATTGGGGATATGACGCCAGCAATGATTCACTTGACCTTGATGCTGACGCCATCAGTCTGCAGCTTGGAAATCAAAGAATCGTCGGAAATTCGCTTGAACACATTATGCTCAAAGGAATGACTTTTTTTGGCGCAGACATCAATAATGACGGGATTCAAGGGTTCAATTCAACCGAACCATCGCTGCGAGGTAAAGGTGTCCCAATCAAGATTGTGGAGGTTGACCTCGACGATCCATCGCACCCATCTCGGGCCATAATCCTGACCTATGCCCCACATGGAGAATTGGCCAGTATCAAAGATGTTGCAGGAAACCTCACCGAGTTTGCATACTACCCGGTAGACCCTCAGAATCCTTCGACCGCGTTTGGGAACGGTACATTCCCCACAAGTTACGATGCGAATAATGGTGAAATTGGCTTTCTCGCCTATGTCCAAAAGTCTCACCCCGCGAATTATAGCGAAGACGCAGGATTTACGCGAAACGCATGCAATTCTGCCAATCTACCAGGTCCGTACAAATTCGTCCTCCCGTCATGCGGAAGCTCGGTGGAGCAGTCGCTGAATGAACTTGGGGTTCCGTCTACGGTCGTTAGCGCCATTATGTGGTCGGCCACACCCGATATTACAGCCTTTGCATATAGCGAAATCGGCTTGCCCAGGCGCACTTGGACGCCAACCGAAAACCATTTCGTAGACGTGGAGCGAGATGCCGATGGAAGAATCGTTCGAGAGCAGACCAGTGACAACCGGCTGACATTAAACACGCTTGATAAGTTTGGTCGCATTATTGCGTCTGAGGAGTTCGATAACGGGATTTTGGTCGATCAGTCCGCCGCCGTTTATAATCGCTCTGGAAATCCCACGATGACTTGCCGGTCGGCAACCGATGGCGCGTGTGATTGGGTCTTAAATACTCCGAGCAATCCGCCTGCCAATTCCAATTGGGCACTAAACCAGTATTTTTACGATGAGGAAGACCTACTCACACTGACTATTGACCCCGAAGGAACCTCAGTGTTCACCCAATTCGACGAACGTCGTCGCCCTTACCGTGAACTTGTTAGTGGGGCGCGCGAAAAACACACCACTTATGACGTGCGAAATAGAATCACCCAGATTGGCTACGGTCCAAGCGGAACAGATTTGATCGAAAGTTTTGGGTACGACGATTTTGGGATGCCGACTATCCACGTCGATCGTCGTCAACAACCATGGTTTTCCGCTTACAGCAGTCAGGGAAATTTGCTGTCGAAGTGTCATGGCGACTCAAATTGCGATCCTGCGACTACGATCACGTCTACAACGGGTCTGGATGTTCAGCAGTTCAGGTACAATGACTTCGACGAGCTCTTGACTGCGACTCATAACGATGAGTTTGTCACGACGTACACACGTCGACTGGACGGTTCGGTTGCGGTGAAGGATGAGACCAACTCGGAACCGACGTATTTTACCTACGACAAATACAACAATCCGGTTTGGAGCGCGACAGGTGACTCCCAGCAATTCTCGGTTATGGATGTGTGGAACCAGCGGCGTGCCACCGTTTCTATCAACGGCTCGATTGCTACTACAGAAGTTGCGCAATATGACGTTGCGGGACGAGTGGTCACATCAACCCAATATGGAAGCGATGGAACGACTAGTCGCAGCAGCTATGCTCAGTTTGTAGGACCTCGCAAGATTTCGTCCACAGACCCTACGGGTCGGATTATTGAACAAGACTATGACTTGTTGGGACGAGTCACTCAGAAACGTGAACAACGACCGAACGGTTTTGACATCACCAATTTTGTCACAAATCGCCGTGGCCAGATCACGCAGCTCATTGATCCGACCAATCAGGTTACCAATTACACTTACAACGGGTTTGGAGAGTTGTCGGTGCGGGACGTCCCAGGAAGTGCCGTGGAGAGCTGGGACTACGACAGTTATGGCCGGACCCAGAAGTGGCAACAAGATGGGGAATGGATCAAATACGAATACAATTCGTCAGGTGACCTACATGTCGAAAAATGGGGTGGAAGGCTCGGGAATTCTGCCGAAGAACTGGCAGTCGAGCGCTTCTATGACGCACTTGGACGAGCGACGCGTGTGGACTCGACCAATCTAGGACTTACTCCTTACAGCCTTTCCGGATGTTCGGCGTCGGGATTTGTGCGACGTGAGTTCGCCTACGATATAAATGGCCGACGAGCTGATGACTCTGTTCAAGTCGGTACCTGTGCGCCATTGGTAGTCAGCTCGTCTTGGTCCACCCTGAACAACGAGTGGCAGCGCGACACCGCCTATCCGGGGGCGAGTGGCAATCTGCTTCACACGCAACTCTTTGATGGCCAAGGCCGGTTACATGAGCAGGAGGTTGGTTGGTTTGGTGTCGGAGGAACAACGTCGTTGACGACGGCTTGGAACGGCAGCCGAATGTCCCAACGCGCTACGAGCTTTTCACCGAATCTTGCGTCCGTGATTTCGGATGCTGGCTACGATGTGTTTGGCGCACGAAATCAGTGGGACACATCGTTTGAGACGGCACCCTTATTCAATATTGGAATCGAGCGTGATGTGTTGAGTCGTGTTCGATCTGCGACCACCCAGTTCAGTGCAGGCCCTATGCGTTGGGAGGGATTCACCTACGATGTTCGCCATCACCTAACCGGTGCGAAATCGGCATACAATGTCGCTTTGCCCGCTCCCAGCGTAGGCACCCACTACAACGCGACAAATGCATCGGTCGATGCAGCGGTAGCGCTGATAAGCGCCACCGGAACAACACGAACTCGTGAACAATCCGTAGGGGCAACGCTCACAATCTCAGGTTCAGTTCCAGGTGGGACGCCATTATGGCAAGCCACCAAAACCAACGGGTCTCTAGGTCGTGAAAGTAATCATCGACTTCAGAATGTTGTTGTCGATGGTGCAACCTTCCCAATTCAACACGATGACCGAGGACGCATATCGACCGCGCCCGACATTGACCTTACGTATGATGTCTACAATCGCCTTGTCAGGGCACAGAAGGGCGCTCAGTGGGAAGTCTACCTCTACGATGGGGACGGCTTGATGGTGGGTAGGCAAGTTTCTGCAGGCGATCTTGAGCTGTATGCATGGGACGGTAATCATATGATTGGCGCCTACGAAGACAACGGGGCACCAAGATGGGAGGCCATCTTTGGCGCCGGCCAAGACGAACTGCTCGCTTACTACGATTACATGAGCGGCACGGATTATCTGCCGGTGCGTGACTGGCGCAACAACCTGGTGTCTGTGTTTGACACCAGCACCCAAAATCTGATCGGCCACGCTGAGTACACGCCCGAAGGACGTGTCACGACATTTGATAATATGGGGTCGGTCACCTGTCAGGAAGAGGGCAGTGGAAGCGTGTGCCCGATGCCAGGTGGTTTGCCGTTTGCGTTCAACGGGCAGTGGCGCTCGTCGCTCACCGGTCTGTCGTACATGCGAAACCAATAATACTCGCCGCGTCTTGGTCAGTTTATGAGTCATGACCCGTTGCACTACGTTGACAGCGTGAATTTGTATTCGTTTGCGGCTTTTGACCCGATTAACAGCTGGGATCCAATGGGACTTGAATGTGGCCCTGTTAATGGTGGTTGGGTTGGCTCTGGTTGGGGAGTTGCTGCGCAAATCGGATGTCAATCAAATTACATCTTGCATTCGAATCCAAATGAAAACTCGCCAATCAATGATTCCGCGAGCCCATTTGCTCAAAAGGACCTTCGCGCACCAGTTGGTAGATTGAGGGTGTACCTTGTGATAATCGAACTATATCAGAGTAGTGGGGAAAATTTATTCAATCATAGCTACGTAGTTATGGTCGACGAAAACGGAAAACAAGAACGAGTGGAAGGTAATCCCTCGGGCGACAAGCTCGACTCAGAACTGACTTCACATGAAGACCCTATGTCCCCATTTTTGGGCACTCCAGAATTCGAAAGGCGCTGGAAGTCTGGCAGAATTGAACGGGTATATGAATTTGGCACAAATCCCGCCAAAGAACGATCGAAGCCGCTGGAAAGGCAGAGAAATATGAGCAGGGAGGATATGCCAAAATATGCATATCTTCCGATTTCAGAAGATGAGGGCAATTGCCACTCAGCATCCAAGGCGTGCTTGGACACCTTGGGCCTAGATTGGCCGGGGGATGATCATACTGAGAATCCAGGAAGCCGTCATAAAACGGCAGGACTTTCACCTAATATTTCAAGCTCGAATAAAGATGTTACCGTTGTGACGCCCACTGAAACGGTCCAGCCGTCCAGCAGCAAAGGACTTGCGCAATGAGATGGAAATTTTTTGTGTTATTTGGATGCTTGCTGTTGTTAGGTTCGGCCGTAGCTGCGTATTCTTCGTATCAATTATCCTATAATCAATTTGAAGTGTCTATCTCTGGCGATCGGGAACGAATTTGCCAGTGGTTTTACGAAGGCGAACTTCGTGTTGGGGCGTCCCATCATGCTGATAGAGAAGCTTGTCAGGGCGAAATTCAAATTTTTTTGGATGAGATGCCCATTTCAGGAACCAACGGAAAAACTGTTTGGGATATTTCCGATTTGGCGTTTTCGAGAGATGATTCTAACGGCAAGATGAGTGACTTCAATATTATGACCCCTGTTAATGCTGGAGAGCATTGTGTCCGTTTCGACATAAATCAAAAAGGTCTTTGTGTTTATGAAATGGGCGTCTACCCACCAAGTGGTGATATTGTGGGGGCTGGTTATTACTCAGTTGTCGCAATGATTTCAGGGGTATTGGCAGTGGTCATTTTATTAGCTGGCTTGGGACAATATCTTTCTCTGACCAGACTCCGTCGTTGATCCGAATCGGAACACTATCTGGTGTTGGTGTTGGGACCATCGTAGTTAGTTAAACGAACGTGAGCCCAAAGGGATGGGCGATCTACACAGGAGGGAAGGTTTTGGGAACGATTGATAACACCGGGTCTTCAGACAAAAACGAAGAATCAGCGGTTGCGGACCCGGTGCTATTGGCTTCAGGTGCTTTGCTGATGCAGCCGAGGGACATTCGGGCCAGCAACACGACCTCAATTTCAAGCCAACCTACCTGTCGACCTCGGCAAGTCGCGGACTGCTTGGCTCGAACTGGACTCATAACTGGGAGGCCCGGCTCGAACCGCTCCATCCCACCAAAGCATGACGGATCAAATGTTTTCGAAAGGTGCAGTTTGTCAGTTTACATAAATCATATTATCAGACGTTATTTTGAAGTGCCAAAGTAGAGATGTGGTCTGTTCCTTGCTCATCTACACTCCTTTGAGTCTTCGCTCTTCTGAGACCTTCCTTGCTCGGGGATTCCCTTGAAACGCCCAGGAAAAGAAGCCAAGCTGTAGCTACGTTAATCGGCTGATGGTCCTTTGACCCATGGGTCAGCATGTTCTGATTTACGGGGGACCAATTCCGCAGCAAGGCCTTCGGAGAAAGTATTTATGGATGCCGTCTCTAAATATACAAAAAAGCAGCACTATGTTCCTCAATGTTATCTGAAGCGGTTCTGTAACGAAGCAGGCAATCTCGAAGTGTTTGAACTCCGTGGGGCACGTCCATTCTCAACATCGCCAAAAAACATTGCATCCAAGCGGTGGCTGTATGAGTCCGATAGTTTAGAGACCAATACAATTGAGAAAATTCTGAGTGGGTGGGAATCGCGCCTTCCTATTGTATTGGACAAATTGGTTGCTGGAGCGAACAGCAGGCTGAAAAGAAAACGTCCAAACTCGGGTCTTATTACTGAATCGGAAAAAGCGGCTCTGATTTGGTTGATCGCCTTGCAAATGTTCCGAACTCCGACATTCCGAGGTCGATTCGTCGGGGCAAGTGATGATGAAGATGAAGCCCATGACTTCTTTCTTCTCTGTCTCGGGGACCCCTGGCGCAACTTGGAAGTCTTGGAATACTGGAACAGTCATCATCTAACGGTGGCGCGAACGCCAAAGGGGTCGATATTTTGGACATCTGATCATCCGGTGGCGGCCATTTTCACGGAGGACCGCGGAAATGGATTAGTAGCTGGTGAGCCGACAATCTTTTATCCGATTGACTCAAATCATATGGTCATTCTCACTCCAGACTCACCCAAGCTGGGGAGGCCAGTTAGGACATTTGAAGCTACGAAAGAAGCGGTGGACTGCTACAACTATCAACAAGCGGCGAATTGTGAGTCTCAAGTTTACGCGGCCGAGAAAACAGAACGAGAAATCAACGACCTAATCAGGCGTTGGCCCGAGGTTGCTGATGGACACGTGCCGCTAGAATTTAGGGGTGAAGCTTCGCTGAATCCAAGTTTTTCGTTGGCTCCTCCCAGGGCTTTGAAACGATGAAACGACTGACTATGACATCGAGTTGGGGCTCGCTTCACAGGGACGAGGGATTCGTCCGTGCCGGGGGCTTTCTGGGTTAGGCGGATGTTCTTGGTCTCCCGATTGGGACGCTCTTACTCTTTTGCAGTGTCGAGCATCATTTCGACCAGCAAAGGCGGATGTAAACTTTCCCGTACTCGGCACCGCGCTTCTTTGGGTTTGATCAGGTTTACGAGAAAGGGTTCGCATCAATCATCGGGCAAGGTGTTTTTCGAGGGCAGTATTGATGGCTTTGCACAAGCGCTCGAACCGTACTTCGCTCTCCGCTGGAAGAACTGACGTTGGGTCACTGGCAATCTTTTGTAGGAATAGCCGCGCTGGACGTGTCTTATGGAAGCCAATCGACAGTTCGTTGAATGCCGCTTCGAAGCGTCGCGCAATACGGGGAACGTGGTTGTTCAGCTCCAGCTTTTTGCCTTTCAGTTCCTTGGCGTAAGCTTCCCGTACAAGGGATTCATAGACTTTGGCATCAAGAATATCTTCGATGTCAGCTTCGGCCGGAGCTGTCGCAAATGCTTCGCTGACGAAGACGATGTTATCCGACCGGATTAGCTTGCCTTTGACCAAATCGTCGCGCGTAGCCTTGGCGTCCTTTTCATCATCGAAAAGCACCAATACCTTCAACTGCTCCGATGTGAGAAGCGCCACCATGTAATGGACCTTTTGCGCACCACCGGCTGGCGTGACGGTCAATCGCGCATCAAGGCCAGCTTTGCCTTTCTCGTTCAAATACGCCGAAACCGCACACAAAATCCAAAAATCGGTAATGCCTTCAACAACCAAGTTATTTGGTCCGATGAACAAGCTCTGGGCAAGGTCGTATCCAAGTGCCGCCTGCAATGGGAAAAGGGTGCGCGCATCGCCAGTTGGATCGTTCGATACGGTCGTACCCACTTCTTCGGCGATGTTGACCGTTCGGACCCAATCCAATTGGTGCGGCGAGTGGAAGCTCGCCGTTTTTGTTTCTTGTAGGTCAATCGGAAGGGGCGAGGTGGTGTTTGAAATCTTAGCGATTTCTGGCCGCTCTCGACCACATAGGCTCCGCCTGTGAATAAGACAGGCGCCCATCAATTTTCAGGAGCTTTCAGTTGAAGCGTGCACGACAACCAGCCAAGTTGAGACCCTCAAGCCCTGTAAAAGGACGTCCATGCGCCGTGTTATTTTATTTGCCTTTTTTTTCTCGTTGATCGCCGCATGCAGAGAAGACACGGGTTCGAACGTCAATAATACGACGTCGAATAATTCTAATAATACGACAAATAATGATGTCGATGCTGGCACGGACACCGGCTGCTTGCCGGGTGATCGCAGCTGCATCGAAGATCCGTGCGCGGCGATGGACTGTGGCACCAACCAGATTTGTGCCGTTCAAGGCGGTGCGGCTCAATGTGTTTGCGCGGGCGGGACGCACATGGAAGCCGGAGTCTGCGTCGAAGACACTCTTTGCATGGAAGGAACCTGTGCGGGGCGTGGAACCTGCACCGACGGCGCGGATGGTCTTTCATGCGTCTGCGATGCTGGGTTTACCGGTGAATTCTGTGATGCATGCGCCGCCGGATTTCAGGCGGATGGCGTCGGGGGATGTACCGACGACTTATGTTCGTTGATCGAATGCGTCGACCGTGAATGCCGCGTCGATAATGGTGTTGCGGTCTGCACCTGCGCGGCGGGCACCCATGATGAAGCCGGCACATGTGTTCCTGACACCACCTGCACATCCGATTCCTGCGGCGGAAACGGCACCTGCGCCGAGGCCAATAACGGTGTGACGTGCACGTGTGAAGCAGGCTGGGAGCTTCCAGCGTGTGCGCAGTGCGATTCAGCTGCAGGCTACCATGACGACGGTGCCGGCGGTTGCACGATGGACGTCTGCACACCTAATCCGTGCACCGGCGCCAACCAGACCCAGTGTTCGACCGACAACGACATGCCGCTTTGTTTATGTGATCCGGGCTTCCACGACAACGCTGGGACTTGTGTCGTTGACCAGACTTGCGGGGCCAATTCGTGTTCTGGAAACGGCACGTGCTCCGACACGGCGGGCGTGATTGTCTGCGCGTGTTCGGCAGGATTTGAGGGGGATAATTGTTCGGCCTGTGATGTTGCCGCAGGTTACCACTCCGATGGCGCGGGCGGGTGCACGATGGATATCTGCCTACCCAATCCCTGCACTTTAACCCCGAATAAAACGACCTGTGTTGATAACGGTGCCGGAGCATTCGCCTGCGAATGTGCGACCGGTTTTCATGCCGATGGCATGGGCGGCTGCACCACCGATCCCTGCACACCCAATCTTTGCGCGGCGATGAACCAGGCCTGCCGCGTCACGAATAATGCAGCCGAATGTTATGTGCCTGATTGCGATGATGATAATTCCTGCACCGTCGATACCCGCGTAAACGGCGTCTGCCAGCACACCCCCGCGACCAACGGCACCACCTGTTCGACCAGCGCTTGTTTGACCGGCGAGTCTTGCCAGTCCGGCACTTGTGGCGGCGGGGCGGCGCTTGTCTGCAACGATAATAATGCCTGCACCGACGACACCTGTGCCCCGGCCACCGGCTGCGTGTTCACCAACGATAATACCAATATCCCAAGCGATGGTGTGGGTTGCACGGTCGATGCCTGCGCAGATGGATTCGAGAGTCATACCGCGTCAAACGCCATCTGCGATAACGGACTGTTTTGCGACGGCACCGAGATTTGCGCACCTGGTATGGGCGCAAACGTCCAGGGCTGTATTACGCAGAACGTCCCGGTTGCCCCCGCGAACCCATCGCCATGTCAGGTTTATGGGGCCTGTAACGAAGCCACAGACGCTTTTCCGCTGACCACGCTCACAGCTGGGGCTTCATGCAACGACGGCGTCTATTGCACCAATAACGACGTTTGCAGCGCTGCCGGCATCTGCGCTGGCACGGCGACCGCAGCCTGCAACGCCGCGTCGTTCACCTGCACTACGACACATCCGTTTTCCGGGAGCATCGACATCCCCGATGCACCTTTAACGGTGAACCTGACGCTTAATGGTGCGCCGTTTCCCGCGACCGGTGACGATAATACGACTCATCTGATTTATGCGGTGGCCAAGGACACAGGCGTTCGGCATTTGATCTCGTCGTTCTACTGGTATTCCACAGGGATGTATCGCAACGACGCAACCCGTTTGATGCCAGGCATGTACGACATCCTCTATCGAAAGGGTGAAACCAGCACAGACTCTGGCTACGTGTACAAAACCGAGGCCACCGATATGGGTCCCAATGGTGTGCGTTACCTGGCAAAGGATATTCTGTTCACAGGTGGAAGCATTACGCTCGATATCCCTGACGCCCCGCTGACGGTGAGCCTGACCCTTGATGGCGCGCCGTTTCCCGCGACGGGCGACGATAATACGACTCATCTGATCTATGCGGTGGCCAAGGACACAGGCGTTCGGCATTTGATCTCGTCGTTCTACTGGTATTCCACAGGGATGTATCGCAACGACGCGACGCGCCTGATGCCAGGGACCTACGACATCTTGTATCGCAAGGGCGAAACGAGCACGGATTCGGGCTACGTCTACAAAACTGAAGCGAGCGATATCGGGCCCAACGGTGTGCGTTATCTGGCTAAGGATATCGTGTTTACGGGGGGAAATATTTCGTTGGATATCCCTGACGCTCCGCTGACGGTGAGCCTGACCCTTGAAGGCGCGCCGTTTCCTGCGACGGGCGACGATAATACGACTCATCTGATCTATGCCGTCGCCAAGGACACAGGCGTTCGGCATTTGATCTCTTCGTTCTACTGGTATTCCACAGGGATGTATCGCAACGACGCGACGCGCCTGATGCCGGGGACCTACGACATCCTTTACCGCAAGGGCGAAACGAGCACGGATTCGGGCTACGTCTACAAAACTGAAGCGAGCGATATCGGGCCCAA
>Ga0100388_10002281_pt1 | contig 16638 bp, 13 predicted proteins | sample CryGeymeta201512_FD_81536 | JGI IMG/M metagenome (GOLD analysis project Ga0100388, IMG submission 81536) | Groundwater microbial communities from Crystal Geyser aquifers in Utah, USA - Crystal Geyser metaG 2015-12 | ecosystem: Environmental > Aquatic > Deep subsurface > Groundwater | place... | reverse complement strand
GATTGTACAGGATAAGTGTAGAAATATTGATGTTAGAATGAGGATAGTACCACCGATTATTCTTGACCGGGTATCTGTAGACTTAGGACCCTGGAGTGGATACCATGTGCTGGCTCAGTACCTTTATTATAATACAAATGAAGTCAATAAAATTATTTCAGAGTAAAACTTGATTTTGGTAATATTGTATGATAATTTCATACTATAATTATTAAGTTAACCGATTTGAGGTTTCATATATATGAATAATACAATAAATGTTGGGATAAACGGCTTTGGCAGAATTGGAAGATTAGCTACCAGGATCATATTAGATAATCCATTTCTGAGACTTACCGCTATAAACAGCCGGGCTCAAGTATCTTCACACGCATATTTACTTAAATATGATTCAACTTATGGAACAATCAAAAACGATATCAACGCAAAAGACAATTTTCTATATATTGACAGTGCTAAAATAAATGTTTTTAATTTTGATAATCCGGATTCCATACCATGGAATAAGGCTGAGGTTGACATAGTTATTGATGCCACAGGTAAATTCAGAACATCCTCTGATCTGATAAGTCATTTAAAAACAGGGCCAAAATATGTCATTTTGTCTTCTCCTGCAAAAGATAATACTAAAACATTTGTTTACGGAGTAAATAATCATGCTTTTGATCCTAAGAAGGATAAGATCATTTCCAATTCTTCTTGTACGACCAATTGCTTATCTACTACGCTAAAAGTAATTCATGACAATTTTACCGTCTTAAACGGATTTATGACTACTGTTCATGCTGTAACCGATTCTCAAAATTTGCTTGATAATTCTCATAAAAAAGAGGTTAGGTTGCGAAGATCATCATTTTTATCCATGATTCCATCCGCAACCGGATCAGCAAATGATATAAATAAACTTTTTCCGGAATTATCCGGTAAAATCAACTGTCAAGCTATACGAATACCTTTACCCACGGTGTCCATGATAATATTAACTGTAAATCTTAAGAAATCTGCAACAGCAGAAGAAATCAATGACAGCTATAAAAAAGCGTCAAATAAAAATTTAAAAAATATATTGGCTGTTTCTCACGATGAGCTTGTATCAAAAGACTTTACAGGAAGTCCTTATTCCTCGATTATTGATCTTCATCTTACCAAAACTCAAGGAAATATGGCCAATATATATTCTTGGTATGATAATGAATGGGGATATACCTCCAGGCTTGTCGATATGGTTGAATATATAGGTAAAAAGGCAGGTATCATATGAATATCAGAACAATCCATGAATTAAAAAATATTAGAGGAAAAAGAGTGCTTTTAACTGTGGATTTTAACATCTCTCTTCATAACGGGAATATTACCAATGACACAAGGATCGTCGAAGCTTTACCAACGATAAATTACCTTAGAAAAGAGGGTGCCAAAATAATTTTGATTTCCCATCTTGGGAGACCAAGGGGATACGATAAAAAATTCTCTCTCAGACCGGTGGCAGAACGGTTACGGAAATTAACAAAAATTAAAGTCAACCTTATTGATGATTTCTGGGAGGGTAAGGCGATAAATATAATTAATAAGATTCCGGAAGATGAATTAATCCTACTTGAGAATATCAGGTTTTATAAAGGTGAAGAAGACAACGATAAGATCTTTTCAAAACATCTTGCAAAAATGGCAGATTTTTTTGTCAATGATGCATTTGGTACTTCCCACCGGGTGCATTCGTCAATAGTAGGTATAGCCGACTATCTTCCCTCATTTGCCGGTATGCTTATGGCAAAGGAAATTCAAGTATTATCTGATGCTTTAAATAAACCTGCTCGACCATTCCTAGTTCTTATCGGTGGTGCAAAAACACCGGAAAAAATTGCTGTCATTGAAAGAATTCTAGATATTGCCGATACGATTGCTTTAGGAGGAGCCATATCAAATACCTTTCTAGCCGCCTGGGGGTTTGGAACCGGAAAATCTCTGGTTGATTACGAAATGGTAGAAATGGCCAGAGTAGTTTTTTGGAAAGCTGCTAAAAAACACTGCGCTTTAATTTTGCCTCAGGATCTGGTTATTTCGGACAGAGAAAGAAGTAAAATGCCTTCAGTTATTGAATATAACAAAATACCTAACAATGTAGCTATTTATGATATTGGTCCTAAGACCCAAAAATATTACTGTAAATTGATAAACGAGGCGAAAACTATTATTTGGAATGGCCCAATGGGTTTTTATGAAGATCCTTTATATAAAAAGGGTACAGATGCGGTTCTGAAATGTCTGTCGAACAGCAATGCATATTCTATACTAGGAGGAGGGGACACTATTACCAGCATTAAGGAAAGGCGCTATTTGGAAAAAATTTCACATATTTCGACAGGTGGAAGCGCCATGCTTTCCTTCCTAGAAAAGGGTACATTACCAGGTATAGACGTGCTTATAAAAAATTGATTATCAGTTATTATATTTCCGATAAACAGCAATAATTTTACCTTGAACCTTTACATGAGTTGCATATATTGGAGACATTGAAGCATTTGCTGGTTCAAGTCTGATCCTGTCTTTTTCAAAAAAAATTCTTTTTAGCGTGGCAAATCCGTTCGGAAGAATTGCTACGACAATATCTCCGTTTTGAGCTTCTTGCTGGTGTTGAACGATGACGTAATCTCCATCTAGAATTCCTTCATCTATCATGGAATTCCCTTTAACTTGAAGGATATAACCTGTCTTTTTGCCGTTTAAAATATTTGTGGGAATAGACAAATATAAATTCGGGTCAGTATGAGGTTCCAATGGTGATCCAGCCGCGATGTAACCTAAAACGGGAAGTTCTATAGCCGTTTCATTTTCACTGAGCATAACTTTGGTATTAATAAGTTCAATACTTCTTTCAAAACCAGCAGTTTTTTTAATAAAACCCTTTTTGACTAACCTTTGAAGATGTTCGTGCACAGTTGAAGGAGCGCTTACACCTAAGCATTCGGCGATTTCCAGTAAAGTCGGTGCATACCCGTGTCTTTGGATATACTGAGTAATGAAGTCTAGAACCTGTCTTTCACGTGAGTAAAGTACTGGTGTCATATATTAATTAAAACCGAAATTATAATTAAAATTAATCAGCTTTTACCATTATATTTTAAATCTTATGGCAATAAAATCCGAATGTCAAGATATGTTATCTATGATAAAATATATCAACATATGGATTTTAAACTAAAATCAGAATTTTCACCTACCGGTGATCAGCCTCAAGCCATAGAAAAACTGCTACAGGGTTTGAATGAAGATATGAAACATCAGGTTCTATTAGGCGTTACAGGCAGCGGGAAAACATTCACCATGGCAAATGTTATAGATCGCAGGAATCAACCAGCGCTCATCATCTCACATAACAAAACACTGGCCGCCCAACTATATCAGGAATTCAGGGATTTTTTTCCAGAAAATGCTGTCAGCTACTTTGTTTCATACTATGACTATTATCAGCCGGAATCATATATACCAAAGACTGATACTTATATCGAAAAGGAAACTGATATTAATGAGGAAATTGATAAATTGAGATTGGCTGCAACAACTAACCTGATGACCAGAAAAGATACGATAATAGTGGCCTCAGTATCGTGTATTTACAACATCGGATCTCCTGAGGAATATGCAAATTTCGTATTACCACTTTCAATCGGCCTGGAAATATCAAGAGAAGTAATTATTAATAAGCTTATCAGACTGCAATATGAAAGAAGTAACTTTGACTTTAAAAGGTCAACTTTCAGAATCCGTGGAGACTATATCGATATTTATCCGGCATATGAAGACGCTGCCGTCAGGCTTTTTCATAATGGAGAAAGAATTTTAAAAATTGTTAAAATAGATGCTTTTTCCGGTAAAGTCCTCTCAGATTTGTCCAATACTGATATCTATCCTGCCAAACATTATATGATGGATGCAAACAAGTCTCGGGACGTCTTTGGTCAGATCAGAAATGACCTGAAGCGGCGAGTGAATGAATTAACAAAAGATGGAAAAAAGCTTGAAGCGTATAGACTCTCGCAGAGAGTAAATTACGATTTAGAGATGATAGAGGAGATAGGATATGTCAACGGTATAGAAAACTACTCAAGGTATTTCGACGGAAGAAAACCTGGGGATTCTCCTTTTTCACTTCTGGATTACTTTAAGAAACCATATAATAGTGACTGGCTGCTTTTTATCGACGAATCTCATATGACCATACCTCAGATAAGAGGTATGTATAACGGAGACCGCTCAAGGAAACAAACGTTGGTAGATTTTGGCTTCAGGCTTCCTGCGGCTTTAGATAACAGACCTCTTACATTTACCGAATTTATGCAAAGGGCTCCGCAAACAATTTATGTTTCTGCAACGCCAAATCCATGGGAAATTTCCATCAGTCAAACTCAAGACACGAAAATACGACGGAAAATAAAACATACAGGCATAGTTGAGCAGCTGATCCGTCCGACAGGCATACTTGATCCCGTCATATCTGTAAGACCGTCGCAAGGACAAATACTAGATCTTGTCCGAGAAATATTAATCCACAAGCCCAAAAAAGAAAGAGTTCTGGTGACGACATTGACAAAGAGAATGGCAGAAGAACTGACAACTTTTCTAAATGAGAAAAAATACGCTGACATTTCCGAATTCAGTAAAAAGAAAATTAAAGATTATCCTACAGTGCAATACTTACACGCTGATATAGAGACTCTGGAAAGAAGTGACATTTTAGATGACTTAAGGCTTGGTAAATATGACGTATTGGTTGGTATAAATCTTCTTCGGGAAGGACTTGATTTACCTGAAGTATCTTTGGTTGTTATACTTGATGCGGACAAAGAAGGTTTTTTACGTTCAGATACCTCCCTGGTACAGACTATGGGAAGAGCTGCAAGGCATATAAACTCCAAAGTTATTTTGTATGCTGATAGAATTACCAATTCCATGAAAAGAGCTATCAATGAAGTTAATCGAAGACGTAAATTCCAAGAACAATATAATACATCTCATCACATAAATCCATCATCTATCAAAAAACTAATCAGAGAAAAGCTTATAGAAAAAGATGATAAACAAAAAAAAGACGTTTTTATGTTAAATGAAGAATTTTCCGATCAAATGCTACCTATAGATAAAATTACTCTTGTAAATAAACTGCGTAAACAGATGATCAAAGCTGCCAATGAGTTGAACTTCGAGCTGGCAGCAAACATCAGGGATAGGATAAAACAGTTAAATACATTATAATTATTGATTCTTATCAATTTTCGATCATCCATATATATGACAGATTCAATTAAAATCATTGGTGCAAAACAACACAATCTTAAGAATATCAGTATTAACATTCCAAAAAATAAAATTGTTGTTTTTACAGGTGTATCAGGAAGCGGTAAATCTTCATTGGCTTTTGATACTATCTATGCAGAGGGACAAAGACGATATGTCGAAAGTCTGTCCTCCTATGCCCGCCAATTCCTGGGAGTAATGGATAAGCCTGACGTCGATACTATCGAAGGATTATCTCCAGCCATATCCATCGATCAGAAATCAAACTCACATAATCCGCGTTCAACTGTCGGTACAATCACGGAAATATATGATTATTTGAGGCTATTATTTGCCCGGATAGGTCATCCTCATTGTCCACAATGCGGTAAAGAAATAGACAGGTTAAGTATACAACAGATCACCAATGGAACTTTGGAACTTCTCAGAAATTTCGTTTTACGAATCGGACCTAAACCTGCAAGAATTATGCTCTTGTCTCCAGTTGTCAGAGACAAAAAGGGTGAATTCACGCATATGTTTGATAACCTGAGAAGTAAAGGTTATACGACCATCAGAATTGATAAACAGTTCTATAACCTTAATGAAGATATTGTTCTTATTAAAACAAACAGACACTCTATTGATGTTGTAGTTGATAAAATTACCGTAAATAAAAAAATAATAAATAATACAGTAGAGTATAAATTACTTTTCTCCAGAGTGTTTGAATCTATAGAACAGGCAGCATTTTTATCTGACGGTCTGGTAACGGTTTCGGAAGTACACGATGCATCATTTGACTTTCCGGACAAACCAAAGAAAATAAACGACCATTTATTTTCCCAAAAGTTTGCCTGTCCTATATGTAATATTTCTTTACCAGAAATTGAACCGAGGATATTTTCATTTAATTCTCCTCATGGGGCTTGTTCTAAATGTAATGGTATCGGTACATTACAAAAAATTGATACAAATCTTATATTAAATCCACGCTTATCAATAACTGAAGGAGGAATCCTGCCTTTTGCCAAATTAATATTATCCGATACATGGTATGGTAGGATACTTCGTTCTGCTGCTACAGGAATTGGGATAAATATCAGTCGTCCATTAAAGGAAATATGTGATGAAAAATTGCATCAATTGCTTTATGGGACAAACGATAAAGTATATGAAGTCTCAGGTGAAAACCGCCACGGAAAAATAGTTACGATTCACGAGATTTATAGAGGGATTATTCCTGAACTGGAAAGAAGATTCAAGGATACGGAATCTGATTTTGTCAGAAACGAAATAAAAAAATACATGCGTGAAGAATTATGTCCTCTTTGCGATGGAAAAAGACTGAAGAAGGAGTCATTATCCATTAGTATTCAGAATAAATCAATTATAGAAATCACCTCTATGTCAATAAAAAGCGCATTTGTCTGGATCTCCTCTCTTGAAAAATCATTTAACGAAAGAGAGAAAATAATAAGTAAATTGGTAATAAAGGAAATTGCAAACAGATTATCCTTCCTTCTTTCCGTTGGATTAGAATATTTGACAATTGAAAGGACTGCTTCTACTTTATCAGGAGGCGAGTCTCAGAGAATTCGTCTCGCGTCTCAAATAGGATCCGGATTATCAGGCGTATTATATGTGTTGGATGAACCTTCAATAGGATTACACCAGAAAGACAATCAGAAGTTAATTCACACTCTGAAGGATTTACGTGATTTGGGAAATACAGTCATAGTGGTTGAACATGACCGGGAAATGATGGAAAATGCAGATATAATTCTCGATTTTGGTCCTGTTGGAGGAGAAAAAGGTGGAAAAATAATATCTGTTGGTACAGTGGACCAGATAAAAAAGGACAAAAATTCAATTACTGGTAAATATTTGTCTTATAAAAAAAATATCGATATTTCAACAATATTAATCGACCGGATTCCAGCTATAAATAAATTTTTAGAAATAAAGGGATGCTCCGAACACAATCTCAAAATGCTTACAGCCTCATTTCCCCTCAATAAATTAATTTGTGTTACGGGAGTTTCCGGTAGCGGAAAATCAACTCTGGTGGTGGATACCCTTTATAAGGCTTTAGCCAAATATTTTAATCCTTTTTTCAAGGAAAAGACAGGAAAATATACGGAAATATCTGGTAAGGAAAATTTAAATAGAGTTATATTAATTGACCAGTCACCCATAGGTAGAACCCCAAGAAGTAACCCGGCTACTTATACAGGAGCATTTTCATACATCCGGGAAATATTTTCACTTATCCCGCTTGCTAGGGCAAGAGGATATAAGCAGGGCAGATTCTCTTTTAATATAAAAGGAGGAAGATGTGAAGCCTGTGAAGGAGATGGTCAATTAAAAGTTGAGATGCAGTTTCTGCCTGCTGTTTATGTAACTTGTGATGTCTGCAATGGTTCCAGATATAATAGTGAAACATTGGAAATTCGATATAAGGATAAGAATATTGCCGATATTTTACAAATGACTGTTGGTGAAGCATCTTCTTTCTTCAGCAATATTCCCGGTCTTATCACTAAACTGGAGACATTATTTAATGTCGGTTTGTCTTATATCCATCTGGGTCAGCCGGCTCCTCAATTGTCCGGCGGAGAAGCACAAAGAATCAAGCTTGCCAGTGAGCTCTCTAAAAAAAATACTAAGAATACGCTTTATATTCTAGATGAGCCGACTACAGGACTTCATTTTGCCGATTTGGAAAAACTTCTAAATGTATTAAAAATGCTTGTCAATATGGGAAACACCGTAATAGTCATAGAGCATAACCTGGATGTAGTAAAAAACTCAGATTGGATTATAGATCTGGGCCCCGAAGGAGGAGATGCTGGGGGGGAAATTATTGCCACAGGAACTCCTGAGAGTGTAGCTCAAAATAATCTATCTTATACCGGAAACTTTTTAAAAAAAATTATCTGACAAATATTAATGACAGTCTCGGTAAAAGACTTAAAGAATCTTCCTGAACACGCCGGAGTTTATTTTTTTAAGAACACTATCGGTAAAATTATTTATATAGGAAAGGCCAAGAACTTACAAAAAAGAGTATCGTCATATTTATATAACTACAAATTCCGAAGCACGAAAACAGAAAAATTAATTAAACATATTCAAAAAATAGAATATATTCTGGTTTCATCTGATTTTGAGGCTTTACTGCTTGAGGCAAAGCTAATTAAAAAAAATCAACCGAAATACAATTCCATCTGGAAGGACGACAAACACTATCTGTATCTAAAAATTACCCGCGAGGAATTTCCAAGACTGCTTCTGACCAGGAAGGAAAATAAGGAAGAAGGGAAATTCTTTGGTCCATTCCCGTCCTCCGCAATTGTAAAGGAAATGTATACTTATCTTAGAAAAATCTCACCTTTTTGTATCCAGGACTCCAGGATACATAAACCTTGTTTTTATTCCCATATCGGTCTATGCAATCCCTGTCCAGCTTCAATAAGACACAAGCAAGGTTTGGAATATACCAGCGTTAAGAAAATATATCTTAAGAATATTAAAAGCCTTGAAAGACTATTGGACGGAGGTTATCAAAATATTTTTAAAGATCTAAAAAAGGAAATGAGAAAATATTCGTTAAGCGAAAATTACGAGAAAGCTCAAATGTTCAAAGACAGATTAACAAAAATCGAATATCTTATTTCGAAACACTACGATTCAAACGTCTATGAATCTGATCCCGGCTTTTTAATCAACCGTTATAAAAAAGCAGTGGATGAACTCATAACTATCTTAAATAAATATTTTAAAATACAAGTCCGGATAAATATACTTGAATGTTATGATGTGAGTAATATTTCCGGTAAATTCGCTACGGGTTCAATGGTAACATTTGTAAATGGTCTTCCGGATAAAAGTAAATATAAACGTTTTAGAATTAAAATCCAAAATAAATTGGATGATTTTAACATGCTGTCTGAAATATTCGAAAGAAGAGTATTAAGGAAGGAATGGGTGTATCCGGATTTATTTATTGTAGACGGTGGAAAACCTCAACTTCAAAAAATATTAAAAATATTAAATAGACACGAGCTTCATATCCCTTTGATAGGCTTGGCAAAAAAACATGAGGAGATTGTGATACCTAAAGGCAGGATTTTTATTAAAGTCCGACTTCCAAACAATTCCAACGCTTTACATCTATTACAAAGAATCAGAGATGAATCACATCGTTTTGCCCATAAATATCACAAATTATTACAGCATAAATATTTCATTCAAAATATCTAAATAATTGAAAAGAAACAGATGTTGTGATAATCTGAATTATCTTTCGATGAAATATATATTAAAAAAATACTTGATAACCACCATAAGTATATTTGTCGTCTCCAAGATCTGCCCGGCATTCCTTATCAATAGAGGATGGGTAGGGCTTTTTTATTCTTCTTTTATTCTAAGTTTACTTATGTATATAGCTAAACCCGTAATCAATTTACTTATGCTGCCTATAAATATCATAACTTTAAATATGACCGCCTGGATTTTAAATATTCTTATAATTTATCTATGGTCGATCATCCTTTCTGAAGTTAGTTTCACAATCTGGGAATTTTCAGGAATAAATTTAGGAATTGTAAATATTGTACCCATCACGTTTTTACCATGGCAGACGGCAATTATTATATCCATCATTATGGTAATAATTTCAAGATTTGCGGAATGGGTGTTAAAATAGATATTTCTATGATAAAAGATAAGTCTTTTGTAGTAATAGGTGGAGGAACAGGGACATTTTGTGTCCTGTCAGGGCTTAAGAAATATACTGACAAAATTACTGCTATCGTCACTATGGCTGATTCAGGAGGAAGCGCTAAGAAAGAAAAAGATGAATGGGGCTTACTGCCAAGCAGTGATATAAGAAAATCCTTGATTGCTTTAGCAGATATATCAAGTCAGGACAGCCTTATGCTTCGTAAGTTATTCTCGTACAGGTATAACCAAGGCAGAGGTATAAAGGGCATGTCTTTTGGTAATTTATTCCTGGTTGCTCTAACGAAAATATTAGGGTCACAAAAAGATGCCATAGAAAAAGCCAGTCAATTTTTAAGGATAAAAGGCAGGGTGTTACCCGTTTCATTTGAAAACGTAGATCTTGTAGCCGAATATGAGGATGGCTCTGTTATTACCGGAGAACATTTTATTGATGAGCCTATTCACAATGGTAAACTGAGGGTTTCAAAATTATATACTGATCCTTCTGCTTGTATTACAAAAGAAGCACAGGAAGAAATTGAAAATTGTGATGCTATCATTATTGGACCAGGAGGCTTTTATACTACAATACTGGCTAATTTAGTGATCAAAGGAGTGGTTAGGTCAATTACAAAAAGTAAAGCCAAGAAAATATTCATAATGAACCTGATGACCGAATATGGACAAACTTACGGTTTTACAGCTTCAACATTTATCAGTGAATTAAATAAATACTTACCTGTAGACCTGCTTGATTATGTTTTAATTAATTCTTCTCCCGTACCTGAAAAGATTTTAAAACAATACATAAAATATCATGCTCAGCCTATAGTCAATGATTTAATAGATAAGTATCCTTTTAAAGTCCTTGAAAAAGATTTAATATCAAAAAAAGTTATTAAACGTGAAAAGGGCGATTCCTTAAAAAGAAGCTTAATAAGACACGATTCAGAAAAAGTGGTCAGTGCATGTATTAAGCATTTATACCCATCTTACTCAGGTTTGCATCCGGAAAGGTTGCAATAGCTGATTAGACTTCCGATTCGGAGGTTTAGAGGGGTATATGCTGGAAAAACTTATTTCAAACCGGTGTTTTTTCAGTATAAATCTGATATAATATTATCATGCATCAAATTGTTTTAGTTATTCAAATAGTCGTTTCGATTGCCGTTATCTCGGTGATACTATTACAAGCTAAAGGAGTCGGTCTAGGCCGGGCTTGGGGTGGGGGTGGAGAATTTTATAAAAGCAGGAGAGGCGTTGAAAAATTTATTTTCCAATTAACTGTATTCTTTATCATAATCTTCCTTATCACTTCTGTTCTTAACCTGTTCTTATCATAAAAATGCGGAAAAATATACAATTTTTTCTGATGTATGTTCAGGTATTTTTGAATAAATTCGTAAGTAAAATAATTACCGGTATTTTAATTGGATTTATACTTACATTATTTCTTGTCCAGATCTATCCTCTATATGTAAAATTTTTTGGTAAAAAGGAAGTTAAGATCGGATTGGTTGGAAAATTCACGGAAAAGTCATTACCGTTATCCATCCAAAATCAGATAAGTCTGGGATTGACAGCTCTTACTTCCAGCGGTGAAGCCACCCCCTCTTTAGCCGTATCCTGGAGTATAGATGATAAGATGACTACTTATACATTTAAACTTATTGATAATATTTACTGGAGTGACAATAAGATTTTTTCAGCCAGCGACGTAAATTATATACTCTCAGGAGCCAGTTTTAAGGTAATAGATAACCATACTTTACAAGTTGTTTTAAAAGAACCGTACGCACCTCTACCGGTAATATTATCCCAACCGTTGATCCGACCTAAATTAATTGGATTAGGCTTCTATAAGGCTTCAAATATAAATTATAATGGAGATCAAATTGACAAGCTTACTCTGTTACCGTCAGATAATAAATATCCTATTGTCACGTATAAATTTTATCCGAATAATAATGAAGCCATACTTGCCTTCAAACTCGGGGAAATTGATAAACTTCAAAATGTAAATGATATTCAGGACCTAAGAAACTGGAGAAATATCAAAATTACTGAAATAAGTCTTTATGACAGAATTGTGTTAGTAATTTTCAATCTCCAAAATCAATATTTCAAGGAAAAAGAAGTGCGTCAAGCCATAACTTATGCAATTCCTAAGTTCAGTAATTTCGATAAAGCTCTTTCTCCTATATCACCCCAGTCATGGGCTTATTCTAAAAGTATAAGATTATATAATAATGATTTGGAGGCTGCAGAAAAAATACTTGGGGAAAATCCAATAAGTTCACAGTCAAGTGAGTTAGTTCTGTCCACTTATTCTTCAAATCTGTCTACCGCACAAATGCTTGTGAATTCATGGAATCAGGTCGGTTTGCATACAAAAGTAAAAGTTGAAAGGTCCTTTCCTGAAAATTTTGATCTTTTTTTGACAGTTCTTCCCATACCACCGGATCCCGATCAGTACCCGTATTGGCAATCCACGCAGACTAATACTAATTTAAGCCATTACAGTAATCAAAAGATTGATAAACTTCTGGAAGACGGACGAAAAACTATTGATTTGGAATCACGCAAGAAAATTTATGCCGATTTCCAGAAATATTTAGTAGATGATGCACCGGTAATTTTCTTATATTATCCTAAAGTATTTAATATCGAAAGAAAATAACTATTTTGTTTAATAAGTGCCGCGGGTGGGAATCGGACCCACACGGTCGGATTGACGACCACAGGATTTTAAGTCCTGCGCGTATACCAGTTTCGCCACCGCGGCAAGATTCGTAATAAGTATAGTTAGATTTTACATGAAGAATTAACCTTGATCAATAGATGATATAATGAATACCGTATATTAAATTACTCGCTACATTATGATTAAACTGGTTTTATTAAGACATGGTGAGAGCATATGGAACAGAACAAACAAGTTTACCGGCTGGACGGATGTTGATTTATCGGATAGGGGAATTATCGAAGCTGAAAATGCAGCAAAAACATTGATCAGTAAGAATTATATTTTTAACAAGGTCTATACTTCTGTTTTAAGAAGATCAATTAGAACCACCTGGATCGTCCTGGATAAAATGAACCTCATGTATATACCTGTTTGCATCTCTTGGAGATTGAATGAAAGGATGTACGGCGCATTACAAGGGTTAAATAAATCTGACATGGCTAAAAAATATGGAGAGGAGCAAGTGTTCACCTGGAGAAGAAGTTATGACGTCCGTCCACCTTTACTTAAAACGACCAATCCCGGGCATCCAATCCATGACCAGAAATACAGCAATGTTAAAGTAGAGTATCTACCGTCTGGAGAAAGCCTTCGGGATACTTATGAAAGAGTTATGCCATATTGGCAGGAATCAGTTGTACCTGAATTGAAGGATAACAATCAAATTTTGATTTCAGCTCACGGTAACAGTATTCGGGCAATTGTTAAAAAACTTGATAATATCTCTGATTTGGAAATCACCAAAACAAATATTCCTACTGGAATTCCTCTGGTTTATGAACTTACCCATGATTTACTTCCTATTAGACACTATTTTCTGGGTGATCCTAAGGATATTCAGAAAGCCTTATTGAAAATCGAAAATCAGGGAAGAATAAAAACGTAATCCGACTCCTACAAGCCTCAAATATTATGATTAAACATTGGATTCGTCGCTCTTTTTCTTTATTTCAGAATTCCGTAATAAAATAAAAAATTAATTAAGCGTATAATTGATCTTGATATGTTACAGAAAGAAGCTTTGGATATCATGAAAATGGGATATAACGTTTACCTGACTGGAGAAGCAGGGACTGGAAAGACGTATGTCTTAATCAAATACTTAAATTTTTTAAAAGACAAACAAATTCCTACAGCCATAACCGCTTCGACAGGAATAGCTGCCACTCATCTAGACGGTGTGACGATCGATTCCTGGTCCGGTTTAGGAATCCGGGAAAGCATTTCATCTGATGATCTGAAATTACTAAAGACAAAATATCATCTGGTAAAAAGGCTACGAAGAGCTAAAATCCTCGTGATCGATGAAATTTCCATGATTCATGGATTACGTTTCGATGCAATTGACAGAATATTAAGAAACATAAGAGATGATTCTGCTCCTTTTGGAGGGTTGCAAGTTATATTATCCGGTGATCTTTTTCAACTACCACCGGTTACTTACGATAAACAAAATATAGATTTCATCTTTAAGTCCACAGCATGGCAGGATCTCAATTTGCGTATATGTTATCTTCATGAACCTAAACGTCACAATAAAGACCATGAGCTCCTAACAATACTTAATCAGATACGACATAACCAGGTAAATAACGAAGTACTGGTTCTATTAAATAACATAATGGAAAAAAGCGATAACAGATCTTATTTTCAAACGAAGCTTTATACCCATAATGTCGATGTTGACAACATCAACCAAAAAGAGTTGGATAAAATATCCAATGAACCACATATTCATTATATGGTCGCAGTAGGGAATGAATCATTGACTGATATGATGAAAAGAACCTGTCTTGCACCGGAGAAATTAGAGCTGAAAAAAGGGGCCTTTGTTATGTTCGTAAAGAATAACTATAATAAAGGGTATGTCAACGGAACTTTAGGACGTGTAATCTCTTTTGATAAGAATGACGATCCGATTGTCGAATCACTTTCAAAAAAAAGAATTACGGTTGAACCTGAATCATGGACCATTACAGATGATAATAAGATTATTGCACAAATCACCCAAATACCATTACGTCTTGCTTGGGCTATTACCGTTCATAAAAGTCAAGGCATGACTCTTGATTCTGCAGAAATAGATCTCTCCAGGTCATTTATAGAAGGAATGGGTTATGTAGCTTTATCCCGTGTGAAATCTCTTAAAGGACTGAGACTTCTTGGTATCAACCAAATGGCTTTAAGGGTAAATCCTGAAGTAAGCGAGTTTGATAGACATTTAGATAAATTATCGATTGAAACGGCAAGGAATCTTAAAAAAATGGGTTGGATTGGGAGATACATAAAGAAGTGTAAATATATGTATAAGTTAACATCTTCGAAATAAATATCCTTGAATCTTGTATTTTAAATTATAATCTTTTTCGAATTATTATACTGAAAAAACTCAGGTTTGAAATAAGTTTTTTTGCAACATAGCCCCATCTAAACCTCCGAATCGGAGGTCTAATCAGTCCCGATTAAATCGGGATTGTGAACCTGAGTAAGATGGGTATACAATCATGAGCTTGTCGAAGTACTCTTTTAGAACCGTTTGACTTAATTACACCATAATTAACAATATATCATTGAAATTCCAATCTGAATTCTCTTGCCTTTCTTGTCATTGATACCGAAGCCATTTGATTTTTATTTGGGAGTAAGGAAATAATTTTATGCCATTTTCTTTTAATTTTCGCGATATCTGCCTCTAAGGGTGAAAACTGTAAACGAGTATAACCGCTTGGGTTAGTATCAACCTGTACTCCAATTGCTTCAAGCGCTCTTATAGTTGTATTATCAAGTTGGAAATCACCTTCGATCATTTGATCACAAGAATTATCCATGAATCCAGATTTATCCGTAGCATAGCCTTTTTTGTTCATTTCAATGACTGCTTGACGTACTTGTGGTTCTATCTCTTCGATAAAAAGACCTAATATCGACTCAATTTTATTTGGATGTGAATTTTCTTTTTGTCTTCTTTTTGTCTCAATAGAGACTTTTCTTAGAGTGTTAAATTTTAATCTCTCAAAAAGTCTTTGCTTTCGAAGTTGCAGGTCCTCAGGAATATATTTTCTTCGAAACAAGATCGCATCGATACCCGTAGAAGGTGCAGTTAATTTCCCTTTATTGGGAAGAGCTTCGATAATTTTCATCCATATGGTATTAATACTTTCTAATGTTGCTTCTTCAGGCCAGAAGATAAGTGAATTAGACCCATTATATTCCCGAAATTTTACACCAATTTTTTCAAGTTTATTTTTCGTTACGTAATCAATCGAAAAGTTTCCGGTCATAACTTGAAATTCCGCATTTTTGCTACCGAAGCCGGATGATACATCAATGGCATATCCCTTTTCATAGAGTAAACGAACAATTTTTTTCAGGTAAGGCTCATACATCTCTATAAAAGCACCCAATAAATATTCAAAATCTGTAGCTTGAGGCTGGGAGGATATTCTGCTTTTAAGTGCAAATTTTCTTTGTTTATTAATGGAACTTCTTAAGGATGAAAATTTACTGTTTATTTCTTCACTATTATTATTTAAAAAAGACTTCATAGTAGAAGATAACATTTTGATTATTAATTTTAAACCAAGGAATCTGCCTAAATGAGAAGTGTATTAAGAAGTGGAGAAAGATACAGGTAAAAATTTAAAGTATCTTTATCTTGACCGATTAAAACTAAATCAAATTTAAACAGATTTATTGATTTAAATCTGTACTTCCGAGAAATTATATCATAATTTGAATTATATAGCAACAATACGAATTAAATGTGTTAAACCAATATGATAATGTCACCTTATACCAATATAGAAATGTCACCCTAAGTTGCCCATACTAAACAGATTACTGCTGTTTAGAAAAAGGAGGCAACAATGAAAGGAATCATTTCTATG
>Ga0100388_10002279_pt1 | contig 16638 bp, 13 predicted proteins | sample CryGeymeta201512_FD_81536 | JGI IMG/M metagenome (GOLD analysis project Ga0100388, IMG submission 81536) | Groundwater microbial communities from Crystal Geyser aquifers in Utah, USA - Crystal Geyser metaG 2015-12 | ecosystem: Environmental > Aquatic > Deep subsurface > Groundwater | place... | reverse complement strand
TGTTCCTTCGGCCGAACCGGTAATGGTGGTTGCACCATCTTCAGCAACCGCAAAATCAACGGCAGCATCCGCGTCGGAAATCTCGAATACGTTACCCGAAGTATGGGTAGACGCATCGTAGATTATCGCTAAAGCTTGACCAGTAGTTAATGTGTTACCGCTAATGGTCATAGCGTCGGTAATCGTGTCGTCGGTTGTAGTTGCGATTTCTCCACCGGAAATTGTCAAGTCACCATCCGTGATCAACAAATCACCTGTGGTTAGCGTGAGTACGGAAGTGCCTTCCGCCGAGCCGGTCAGCGTAGTCGCTCCGTCTTCGGCAATGGCAAAGTCAACTCCTGCGTCTGCGTCTGATACCTCAAATACGTTACCCGAAGTGTGGGTAGACGCATCATAGATAACGGCAAGTGCTTGACCGGTGGTCAACGTGTTACCGCTAATCGTTACTGCGTCGGTAGTTGTGTCATCGGTGGTAAGGGCTAATTCGCCGCTAGAGATTGTGACATCTCCATTGGTAACGACCGCGTCGCCTGCGGTAAGGACTAAAGCAGAAGTGCCTTCAGCCGCGCCGGTAATGGTTGTGACACCATCTTCGGCGACCGCAAAGTCAACGGATGCATCATTATCGGAAATCTCAAAGACGTTTCCGCTAGTGTGAGTAGAAGCGTCGTAGATAATCGCCAAGGCTTGACCAGTGGTAAGTGTGTTACCAGCGATCGTCACTGCATCAGTAGTGGTGTCGTCCGTTGTAACGGATAACTCGCCACCCGATAATGTGACATCCCCATCAGAAACAAGAAGATCTCCCGCAGTTAACGTTAGAACAGATGTGCCTTCCGCAGAACCCGCGAAAGTTGCCACACCTGTATCAGAGAATGTAAAGGCGGCGGTTCCGTTATCTTGGAAAATAATATCTCCTGTGCCTTGCATATCAAGGATGTAGTTATAGGAGCTACTCATATCCCAAGAAACATCACCTGCCTCAACAAGAACGGTGCGTTCGCCTGAATCGGTGTTGTAAGCGTCATCCAATGAAATCGCCCCAGTTGCACCTAATGTTAGGTCAACCCAGCCGCCATTCGCGTAAACATAAAGATTATCGTCATCACTGTCGTAATAGACATAACCTTCAGAGGTTGTGCTAGCAGCTGATTTGGGCAAGAAATAGGCGTCCTTTGTGAATGTCGTTGTCCAAGGAGCCGCAAGAGTACCTAAGGTATAGTTGCCCGCAGCATAGTGAGGATAAACGTTCCCTTTAACGCGCACAGGGTCAACAAGTTGAATTAGACCTGCGGCGGAATTGATCTTATCCGCGCTTACTGCTACTGCGTATGCTTGGCTTGGGACAACTGTCATCATCACGAACGCGAAGGCAGTAATTATTCCAAGAAGTTTTTTACACTTTTTCATAATAATTTTCACCTCCCTTCAAAAAATGATATGTTTCTTCTTTGCAAACAAAAAAGACCTAAGAGCCAAAAAAGGCTAAGCGGTCTTTTGATTAAGCTTGTATTCAGTTAGAGTTTTATTTAAATAGGGCAAAATCATAGGGCAGAAAAGCATCTATCACCTAGTGTACGGAACTGTAAAAAGTATGTCAAGAGGGTGTCTTGTTTTTGTCTTGCTTTTGATGCTACTACGACATATAATGTGACCCATGGAACAAGATCAAAAACAAAAAATAGAAATTTCCGTTGTCGTTCCTATTTATAATGAGGAAGAAAACGTAATCCCTCTATACGAAGAAATAAAAAAATCCCTTTTGGATTTAAATAGACCTTACGAAATTATCTTTGTAGATGATGGTTCTAAAGACAAAACTCTTGATTTGATGAAAAGTCTTCATCCGCTTAAGATATTGAGTTTTCGAAGAAACTTTGGTCAGACCGCGGCCCTGAGCGCCGGATTTGATGCTTCAGAGGGAGATATTGTAATTTCGATGGATGGGGATTTACAAAATGACCCCGCGGATATCAAGAATCTAATCGAAAAGCTCAACGAGGGTTTTGATGTTGTCTGTGGTTGGCGGAAAAATAGGCAGGATAAACTCTCTAAAAAGTTTTTGTCCCGTCTTGCTGATAAGCTCCGCCGGTTTGTCTTAAAGGATAAAATCCACGATTCTGGCTGTACACTAAGAGCTTATCGGAAAGAATCCTTAGTCGATTTGGAAATATATGGGGAAATGCACCGGTTTATCCCGGCAATACTTCGCCAACGGGGGTTTAAAGTGACGGAAATTGTGGTAAACCACAGGGAAAGAAGAGCAGGTAAGACTAAGTACAACTATAAAAGATTATTAAAAGGAATGGTTGATGTCTTTAATGTTTGGTTCTGGTTTAACTATTCTTCTCGACCGCTCCATCTTTTTGGAGGATTGGGCGTTGCTATGGGGGCGATTGGTGGGGCATTCGCTGTTGTTTTAGCAATTGCTCGAATTTTCTACGGAATTTCGTTGCAAAATAAAATTTGGCCGCTTATCGCCATCTTCTTTATCTTGGTTGGGTTGCAGTTATTTTTCTTTGGATTTTTGGCTGATGTTATGATCCGAACTTACTATTCAAAGGACAAGAAACCCTACATTGTTAAAGAGATACTTGAAAATGAAAATACTACTTATTAATTACGAATATCCGCCTTTAGGTGGAGGGGGAGGGGTGGCGAGCGAAAAACTGGCAACGGGCTGGGCGGATTTTGGTCACGAGGTCCATGTTCTAACTTCAAAAGCAAAAGATCTTCCTAGTTTAGAAAAAAGAGGGAAGGTAATTATTCACCGTATCCCAGTTATTTCCCGTAAAGAAACAAGTACCGCTACCATGATTTCCTTGGTAACATTTCCGATCTTCGCGTTTGTCCGCGGATGCTCTTTATTTTTAAAGTATCGTTTTGATATCATCAATACCCACTTTGCTATTCCAACGGGTCCGGTCGGGTTCGCCCTCCAAAATATTTTTCGGAAACCGAATATTCTTACAATAATTGGCGCAGATATTTACGATCCAACCAGAAATTATTCCCCCCATAAAGTAAAAATTCTGGGGTGGGTCGTTTCAAAAATAATAAACTCGGCAAGTGTTGTCGCTGCTATTTCGGAAAACACAAAGGAGAACGCGATCAAGTATTATCAACCTAAAAAAGATATTTCTGTTATTCCGCTTGCCTTCGAAAAACCTTTTTTTACGGAATTAAGTAGGAAAGATCTTGGGTTAGAAGAAGCAAGAAGATATTTGATTTCCATCGGTCGGTTGGTTGCGAGAAAAGGCTATAAATATCTGATTAAAGCGATGGATAAGTTACCTAATGATATCTCGCTGTTAATAATCGGTGACGGTCCGGAAAAAACGGAATTAGAAAACTTGGCGCTAAAATTAAATTTAGGTTAGAGATTTCACTTTTTGGGAATGTTTTCTGAAGAAAAGAAATTTCAATATCTCGCTGTATCTGATATATATGTTCTGTCCTCGCTCCATGAGGGTTTTGGTATTGTTTTGCAGGAAGCAATGGAAGTTGGACTGCCGATTGTTTCTACCAATTGGGGTGGGCAGACAGATTTTCTTCTTGATCAGGAAAATGCTCTTTTAATAAATCCGGAAGACGTAGATGCGATTGCCGTGTCTGTTATCTCACTGCTACAAAATCCAGAGCTGATGAAAAAGATGAGTAATAATAACAAAAAGGCGGTAACGCAATTTTACATTCCTAACGTTTCCCAAAAATATTTATCGATTTTTGAGATTTTATTAAAAAAATGAATTCAAAAGTAATTTCTATTGGAATAGACGGCGGGGATTTCGCCCTTGTTGGTAAATGGTTGGCGGAAGGGAAACTTCCAAATCTAAAAAAAATCGCGGATGGTGGTGTTTTTGGTTCTTTAAAATCGACTGTTCCTCCGATGACTTCACCGGCTTGGCCGTCTTTTATGACAGGTAAGAACCCAGGAAAGCATGGGGTTTTTGATTTTGTATCTTTGGAAAAGGGGAAACAAGAGATTGTAAATTCAACAAAAATCCATGCGGAAACCATTTTTGAAACTTTGTCTAAAAACGGCAAGAAGGTTTATGTATTAAATGTTCCGGTTACTTATCCACCATTTCCTATAAATGGGTCAATGATATCGGGATATCCTTGTCCGTATGATGATCACAAAATTGCCTATCCGGAAGAACTTCTTAAAGAACTTAAAGTTACTTTGGGTAAGTATCGAGCGAATATTCGTATTCCTATGGAGAGGGGGAAGGAGGAGGCTTGCTTTGACGATCTTAAAGATCTATTCCTGACTCAGGTAAAATACTTCCATCATTTTTTGGAAAAAGAAAACTGGGATTTTATTATGATTGTTTTTGGCGTTAGCGACAGCGTCTCCCACTTTTTTTGGAAAAATCAGGAAGAAAAAGATCCTAATTTCGGTAACTATATTTTAACGATATACCAGATGATCGACGAAGAAATCGGGAAAGTGGTTTCTCAAATGAAAGAGGACACGACACTTTTTATAATGTCTGATCACGGTTTTGGTCCACTTGACGCTACCGTTAACTTAAACATTTTCCTTCTTGATGAAGGTTTTTTAAAACTTAAATCTGGATTGATTACAAAAATAAAACATTTTCTTTTTACGCACGGACTTACACCGGCGAAGATATTTAGAGCGGTAAAGAAGGCGGGCTTAAAAAGAATTGCTTGGGTTTTGCCCCGTTCTACTAGGGATAAAGCGTTGGATTCCTTTTTATCCTATTCAGATATTGATTTTGAATTATCAACCGCAGTATCTTTAGGACACCTCGGGCAGATTTTTATTCTGAATAAAAATGCGGTCGGTGCTGTAAAATCAGCTCTTCTTAACTTAAAACACCCGGAAACTAAAGAACCTCTTGTTGAAGACGTTATTGAAAAAAAAGAGATTTGCTCTGGGCAATTTTTTGATAAATCACCAGATCTTCACATTGTTTTTAAAGATCGACGCTATGTTGCCTATCCTCTTTTTGCTGGCAGCGAAAGATTGGTGGAAGAAAACCTCCCGGGTAATACCGGACATCACCGAGATTACGGAATATTTTTTGCGTGTGGCAACAATATTATTTCCGGGAAACTTTTGGAAAAAGCTCACATATATGACCTTGCCCCGACAATTCTATCTGTTTTTGGATTACCACTTGATCCTGATTTTGACGGAAAAACGCTCGATATTTTTAAAAACAACGAAAATTTAGGTAAAGTTTCTACAAATACTGATAAAGTCGGTGGATTAAAGATTAGGGATGAATTTGTAGGGGAAGAGGAGAAAAAACTGATGAAGAAAAAGTTATTAGATTTAGGTTATCTAAGTTAGAGTCGTCACTATGAAAAATAAACATAATCAGCTTTTGGTATATATTTTTCTATTTTTAATAGCTTTCTTTCCTCGAGCGATTAATCCTGTTGCCGCGCCGATCCATTGGTTTTGGAGGCCTTTACAGTTTTACAGAGCCCTGGTTACTGGAAATTTAGACTCGACTTTTCAAAGTGGACATCCCGGTGTTACTGTAATGTGGTTGTCAGGGTTTTCGGAGAGCATTTATCGTGAGATTACTGGTTTTCCGGCGTCTCTTGATCCTTCAGATGTTTTACCGATGTATTATATTTCTCCCTCGGCTATCCTGTCTGGTCTTTTGCCTTTGGTATTTCTAATATCCTTGGGTGTTTGCCTGACTTATTTTTTGCTGTCCAAATTGTTTAATCGAGAAATTGCCTTGCTCGCTTCTATTTTTATCGCTCTGGATCCGTTTTACCTTTATCAGTCAAAAATTCTTCACCTAGACGCTACTTTGGCCAATCTTATGATGCTTTCTGCCCTTTCTTTTCTTGTATTTATGAAAGAAAAGGATAGAAAGTATCTTATTGCCTCTGCTATTCTGGGAGGTTTTGCCTTGCTTACTAAAACTCCGGCGATTTTTCTTATCCCCTTTGTTGCTCTAAGCTTACTTGTTTTTAACTGGATAGAGTTGAATGAATCAATAAAACAAAGGACGTACAATAGTTTTTTTGTTATTTTTAAGCCTTTTTTTTACTATTCCTTGGTTTTAGGTTTGGTATTCTTCCTCGCGTTCCCTGCTTTTTGGGTGTCTCCAATAGCTACTTTCCAAAAAATATTTGCTTTAGGCGTAAAAAAGCCAATAACCGCGCCGCATGGATACCAAAACTACTTTTTGGGTGAGATTTTAGTACTTAAACACATTGGTTTAAAATTCTATCTCCTGACAGCTGCTTTTTTTAGCACCCCTCTGACTCTGCTTTCTTATATTACCGGCTTCATTTACCTTTTTCAAAAACGGATTCAGAAGGAACAGAGAGTTTACGCCTTATTAATTTTCTTATACAGCATTTTCTTTTTGATAATGGTAAGCATCGCTGCTAAAAATGGTATTCGATACCTAGCTCCGTTTTTTCCTATGTTTTCAATTTTTTCGGCTTTAGGGTTTTACTGGTTTTATAAAAGCATTGTTGATTTTGTTAAGATTAAAGTTAAGATAGACATAAGGAAGTCGGTTTTTTTTGTATGTTTTATCTTACTTTTAAATTTCTTCCCTGTTGTTAAGAGATATCCTTACTTTGGTACATATTACAACCCTTTATTGGGAGGCGCGAAGTCTGCCAGTTTTGTTTTTCCATTGGGAGATCAAGCAGAGGGGGTTGATCAGGCACTCAAATACATAGATGAAGTAGAAGAAAACCCAGAGAACCTTAGAATAGGTTGCGACACGCCGCTTGCTTGTATTCAACACACAAAGGGAATGGTGTTAGACATAGATGATGAAACTGCAGATTATCTAGTTTTTTTAAGAAATAAAGTAATTAGGCAAACTAATAAAAAAACTTGGGATATCTATAAGGATCAAGTGCCAGAAAAAGTAATAAGCTTTGACGAAATTCCTTATGTTTGGGTATATAAAGCAATATAAAATGATACTTCGTAAATTCTATCCCTACATTATTATTTTCGTCCTCGCATTTTTTCCTAGGGTACTTCAGCCCGTATCTTCCCCAATTCAATGGTACTGGCGACCACTTCAGTTTTATCACGCAATCTTAACTAATAATTTGGCTAATACCTTTCAAAGTGGTCATCCGGGAGTAACGGTAATGTGGATTTCTGGATTTACAGAAACTGCCTATAGAAAATTAACTGGTTTTCCGGAATCTTTATATCCGATGGATCAGCTACCAAGCTACCCGATTCCATCAGGAGCAATCTTATCAGGGATTATCCCTTTGATTATTCTTATTTCATTCGGGGTTTGTTTTAGCTATTTCTTGCTGACAAAGTTAATAAATAACAAACTTGCCTTTATCGCCGCCATATTTATTGCCCTTGACCCTTATTATCTATATCAATCAAAAGTGCTACATCTTGACGCCACGTTGGCGAACTTAATGATGCTATCCGCCCTTTCTTACCTAGTTTTTCTTAAAGAAAAGAAGCGTCAATATTTAATTATTTCCGCAATTCTTGGTGGTTTAGCGATTCTTACGAAAACCCCCGCGGTATTTTTGGTTCCATTTATTGGATTGAGTTCCTTGGTTTTTAATTGGGAGAACTTACGAATTGGACTAAAAAGCAGAAATTTATTTTCTACCGTTTTCAAAACCCTGCTTCCGGTTCTTAATTGGGTTTTTTTGGCAGGATTTATTTTTTTCCTTTTATTTCCTGCTCTTTGGGTTTCCCCGATCACTACTCTAAGAAAATATTTTAATTTGGGAGTTACAGTACCGGCGTTGACTCCTCATGAGTTCCCTAATTACTTTTTGGGGAAAAGCGCTTTGCTCGAAATACTCGGGTTTAAATTTTATTTATTTACCGCCTTCATCTACAATACTCCGGCGGCGGTTATTTTTCCTTTAGTTTCGATTTTTTACTTAGTGAGGAAAAAATTTTCAAAAAGTTCAGCAAAAATCATTATTTTATTTTTTTCTTATTGCCTGTTTTTTTTAGTGATGATGAGCATCGCCGCCAAGAAGGGCAATCGCTATCTCACTCCCTTTTTCCCAATTTTTTCTGTTATTTCCGCTTCCGGTTTTTATATTTTTTTGGAGGATATAATTAAGTATTTTGGAAAAAGTCAGTTAAAAATAAAGTTAATTTATGCTGGAGCGGTGTTTATTCTTATGTTAAATTTCGTTCCCGTATTAATGAAGCATCCTTACTATGGCACTTATTTTAACCCATTAACGGGCGGCAATAAAGTGGCGGATTTTGTATTTTCTATAGGAGATCAATCTGAGGGAGTGGCAGAAGCGCTTTCTTATATAGGAGAAATATCAGAAGTAAAAAATATTAAGATAGGATGTGATATGCCAATTTACGCTTGTACTCAACATACTTCCGCAAAGATTGTTTCAATAGATGATGAAACTGCGGACTATCTAGTTTTTTTTAGAAATAAAGTTGTTCGCGGCGGGAATAAGGAAATCTGGGATAAATACAAAGATAAAAATCCTGATAAAGTTATATATTTTGACGACATACCTTATGTTTGGGTTTATAAAGCATTATGAAAGTTATTCTCGCGGCACATGTTGTTATAGATAAAGGCTACGAAAACCGCGGTCCGGCCCATATATTAGAGGATTACTTGATTAAGAATAAAATTCCTTACGATTTTTTGAAATACCCTCTTTTAGATTTTTCTTTTTTCCTTTCCCACTTGCTTACTATTCTCAGGACAATCTGTTTTGTCTTTAAAGATAAATCAAAGGAGATTGTTTTTATTGGGGTTGACCCTCTAAACGCCCTTTCTGGATTAATTCTTAGAAAAATTGGGAAAGTTAGTTTTTTTGTTTTTCACACCCCCGATTATTCTCCCAAAAGGTTTTCAAATTCAATTATAAACAAAATATACCATCTCATCGATATTTTTTGCGCAAAAAATGCTGATTTAATTATCTGTGTTTCTGAAAGGATCGTCGAGAAGAGAATTAGTCAGGGAATAAATCCCAAAAAAGTTTATTGGGTGCCCAATTCTCCGCTTGAATTTGTAATGCCGGAGGTGACTAAAAAAGATCGTTTTGATCTTGTCCTTTTGGCAAATCTTGGAAGCGCTGTCGCTTTTACCCCATTTATTGAAGCTCTTAAAATTTTAAAGGATAGGGCAAATTTAGTCATTATCGGATCAGGAAAAGGAGAACCTTTAATCAGAGAAAAAGCAGCGGAACTTGGAGTTTTGGGTAATATTGATTTTAAAGGGTGGTTACCTTATGACAAAGCGATTAAGGAGGTAAGACGCGTAGCCATTGGGCTCGCTTTTTACGATAATCGCGCCTCTTACACGTATTACTGCGATCCAGTTAAGGTTAGGGATTACTTATCTTGCGGGTTACCGGTAATAATGAACGATGTTCCGGCAGTGGCGGAGGAGATTAAAGCATATCGGGCGGGAATTGCGGTAGAAAACACAGCCGAGGAGATCGCGAGAGCTTACTTTGAAATTATAAAAAATTATGGAGAGTATTCGAGAAACGCATTTAAATTGGCCAACGATCGACACTCAGGTAAGTATTTAGATTTGGTTTTTGCCAAAATTAAAGAGGAATTAAAATAACTTATGAAAACTATCAAATTTGGAATTTTAATCGGGCTGTTATTTTTTGTCTTTAACTTGATCACCCTTAAAGAATATGGTGTTTCTTGGGACGAACCTTCAAATTATCTTAAAGGGGACCGTTTTCTTGAGTATTTCCTAACTAGTAATAAAGATTACCTTGATTTTACCAAAAGGATGAATGTTTCTCCTTTTGATCGCCCGGAGAATTCCATTTACACCGCCCCAACTTTTTTAGGGCACCCCCCGATTGGTTCTTTAGTAGCGGCTGCTTCTCACAAAGTATTTACACAAAAATTGGGTCTTCTTAATCATGTGGATAGTCATCATTTAGGGATCGTTTTCCTTTCGTCAATTTTAGTTTCTGTTATTTACATTCTTGGCGCCTACGGAACCGGCTCACAATTGGTGGGTCTTTTTTCTTCTCTGCTTCTTTTTACTTATCCTCGTTTTCTAGCTCACGCTCATTTTAACCCAAAAGATGTGCCGATGACGGTTTTTGCTTTTTTGGCCGTTTTATTTTTTTACAAAGGTAGCAAAGAAAAATCTTTTAAAAGCATTTTAGCTTCCTCAATCTTTTTCGGTCTTGCCATTGGCTCAAAAATATCGATTGTTACTGCAGGGATATCCCTTTTAGTGTGGTTTTTGATTTTCAATTTGAAACCGTTTATTGAGCGAAGACTTAAGCTTAAATTTTTGCTATCCTTGCTTTTTTATCCAGTAATATCTTTTTTCGTTTTTGTTTCGACTTGGCCCCAAATTTGGGAATCTCCTTTTCAGAAACTTCCTCTTATTATTAAGGGAGCGGAAAGACTCGGTCTGAACGGTCCTGATTATTGGCAAACTTTCGCGGCGAAGTACCTTATTCGCGTTACCCCCGCAACTTTTTTGATTTTAGCTTTTATTGGTTTGCTGATTGCGTTTTATCGAGTTGGTAATAAACAAAAAGATTGGGAGTTTTTATCTCTAATTCTTATTTTGATTATTACGCCAATGCTTAGGGTTTCAATGCCTAAGGCCAATCCTTACGACGGCATTCGCCAATTTTTTGATGTTGTTCCCGCGCTCTGTATTATTGGAGGGATTGGAGCAAAGGCAATCGTGGATCTTATGACAAAAATTGTACTAAGGTTTAAACCTCTGTACAAAAATAAATATAATAAATATTCTGGTCGTAGTGTTCAAAGCGTTCAGTTGGTTTTTTTTACCTCATTGATACTGCTTCCAGTTTTTTTTGAATTCGCGGTTAATTTTAAGAAGCATCATCCATATGAACTAACCTATTTCAACCCAATATTTGGAGGTTTTCCGAAGGCTTATTATGGAAAACTTCCTTACGCGACAGATTATTGGGGAGGGGTTTACAAGCAGGGGGTAGAGTTACTTAACGAAAAACTTCCAGAAGGAGCCACTTTAGATTTACCTTTTGGCGCCCATATGATTTTTGATTACCCCCTTCGAAAAGACATTCGCGTTTGCTTGACTGATTTAAATGGTCAATCTAAGGTCTATCCTGCGCCGGGAGATTACATAATGTATTATACTCGCCAAAGTTCCTATTCGGGAAATATCATAATTGAGTTTTGCGAAGAACGACTTAACCCAATTTACACGATTGATGTTGATGGAGTGCCCATTCTAAAAGTTTTTAAAAACTCGGATGAGTATAAAAAGGAATAAATTCCAAAAAATAATAATTATTGGCGCGCTTTATTTTCTTGTGATTGTTTTTTTTACCTGGCCTTTAATTTTCCATTTAAAAACCCAGATCTACGGTTATCCCGGCGATGCTTTTGCGATGATCCACCGGATTTGGTACGAAAAAGTAAATATTACGGAAGCAAATTCTCCTCTTCGAGCAGAGGGGCAGTTGGTTCTAGAAACACTCGCCAGCGGTTTTGGAAAAGTGTTCAATGAAGTTGTGGCATATAATTTGATTGTCTTAGTCGCGTTTTTTCTTAGTTTAATAAATGCTCACGTACTCATTTCTTCCATCTTTAAAAGAAATGATATTGCCATTCCTCTCGCTATCGCATATGGTGTTTCCCAATTTAATCTTTGGCAAGGAATGCAACATATCGAGTTCGTTTTGGCTTCCGGTTTCCTTCCTTTTTTATTACTTTCCCTCATTAAGCTTGAGGAAACGGAAAAAATTGATCTTAAACGGGCCTTTTTCGTGGCAGTTTCTTTTTCCTTGTGTTTCTTTTCCTCTTTCTATATTGGATTTCTCGCAATTCTTTTCATGATTGCCTTCTTTTTCTTGAGCAGGATTTTCCATGGAAAGGCAAAAATAGGGAATTACTTTTTATCTGGGCTTTTTCTCACTGCGCTCACTCTCCTCGCCACTCTTCCCGTCGCAAAATCGCTCCTATACAAAAACGATCAGTCTGTAACCGCATCATTAGTAAAAGACATAAGTTCGAGCAGAAAAACGGAAGAGTTGGTTGCCTACGGCGCAAGGCCTTGGGATTATCTAGCCCCTTCAATAAACCACCCAATATTTGGAAAAGTGGTTATAGGTTTTTATAGCTATCTAAGACAACATCTAAGTTATCAGTTTAAAAGTGTTTATCTTCCCGAAAGATCAAATTTTATCCCCCTAACAATTATTTTATTTGCCCTTTATGGCGCCATCGTTGGTATAAAAGACCGCTCCAAGAGATTTTTGTCATTGTTATCTTTTCTTCTCGGGCTTTTTATGTTTTGGGTAAGTCTTCCTGGGAAAATTCATATTCCTGTTTTTGATATTAATTTTTACTCTCCCTCATGGCTTATTTTCAAAGTAGTTCCTTTTTTTCGGGTGTACGCCCGGGCGGGAATATTAGTTTTGCTTTGCCTTTTAGTTCTGGCTGCCTTCGGAATAAACAAGTTTCTATCAAAAAAAGTTCCGGAAAAAGCTCGTTTTTGGCTGATTCTGATAAGTCTGCTTGTTGTTTTTGAAAATCTAAATTTTCCTCCCTTTCCTGTAACTAACTTACCGAATACCTCGAAAATATATGAGTGGGTCAAATCGCGACCCAAAAATTCAATCATTGTTGAATATCCAAAAGATAATTCAAAAAATGATATTGGCGGAGGCTGTGAAAAACAACTTGATCCGAAGGTAAGGCGGGATTTTTCTTATGATCTTATTTTCCAAATAACTCACGAGAAAAAGGTAGTTTTAAACCAAGATTTTTCAGCGGAGGATAGGGTAATAATTGGCGATCTAGGCGATAAAAAGACATACAAAATTTTAAAGGGTAAAGGAGTCAACTATATTGTCTATCACACGACAGACCTTTTCCCAAAAAATAATCCTTTGGATGAATGTCAGTCCCGTCGATACGGCGAGGTACCAAGTAAAACTTACGACAAGATTAAGTTAGTCGAGAGCTTTAATGATGGCGTAATTTATCAAATTATGTGAGAATGTTTGTCGCTTATGCAAAAAACCAATGAAGAAAGTGATTTTTACAACAATCATTCTTGCTACCCTACTTTTACAAAACCTTTTGTAGAAGAAGTTCTTCGGATCGCGGAATTTAAAGCAAGGGAACGGATACTTGATGCCGGTTGCGGGGACGGTTTTTGGTCGGGGGTTTTAAATAATCTTGGATGTAAGATGACCGGAATTGATATATCTCCGGTTGCCATAAAAATTGCCAAGGAAAAATCGGGAAAAAATCAAACATTTTTGATCGCGGATCTTCTAAAGCCCTTGCCCTTCCCAAAAGATCATTTTGACGCCATTATTATTGGGGTCACTCTTCATCATTTTCCTTCAACCAAAGACTTAAAAAGCGTGGCAAAAAATATTTATCCTTGCCTTAAAAATGGCGGTAAAGTAGTTGTAATTGAGCCAAACGGAAGTAATCCAATTTCTAGAATTAGTCGGGTTTTGGGTAGATTTTTGGTTAAGTTTTTCAAAAACATCTCAACCGAAAACGAAACGTTTCACTCGATCGGAACTTACGAAAAAGTTTTTGAAGGATCGGGTTACAGCCGCGTTTTTAGTAAAACTTTTCAGGAAAAACCAGAAGGTGAGAAACTCCACCCTTTTATAATGTTTTTGGTTGGAATTCGCTATTTTCTTAATGATTTGACCTGGAAACTTCTTCCGAATCGGTATGGTGGTAATGAAGTTGTGCTTGTGTTCAAAAAATCAAATTCTACATCCCGATCGGGATGTGAAAGTTGACTTAATTACAAGGTTGAAACAAGATTAAAAAAGGTTAAAAAAATCGGTGATTTTAGGGTAAGATAGACCCGTTTCAAAATTGCTCGAGTAGAAGCCTTCCGGCGCGTGATCGCCAAAGCCTCCGGTTAGTTTCATTCCGTGATCAGAAATTATTATGCAGTTGTCTTTCGGTCTAATTTCCTTTGTTTTTTGGGTAATTTCTTCTGCTTCTAGGTAAGTTCTTTTCGTTTTTTCCTCATCCGAAAAACTTAAATGGGCGATGGTGTCCGTTAAAGCGAAATAACCAAAAACCAAATCGCTTTTTGAGTTTAATGCTTCAAAGAATTCCTTCTTAACTTCTTTGTGATTTTCCCAACATACTTGATCGTACTCATTTATAATCTTTTTCTCTTCTTCCGAAGTTGAGCTTTCAAAAAAAGATCTTAAAAGCGCCCTTTCGTTTTTATGACCTTCTTGTTTATAAGAAACGGCAGGGACGTCAATTGCTACTGGGCTTTGGAATTTGCTTAAAAATGTTTCCTCAAGTTTTAACTGAAAGTCCCAAAGATTATCATTTTTTATTTCATCTTCCATGTTTCTTCCAGTTAGGAAAGAGGACCACAGAGCAACTGTTCGCAGGAGCTTAAACTCCGATAGGTCGGTTTTGCCCCGGTAATTTTGCCGAAGTTCTTTTAATTGCCATTTTTCTACTAACGATGGTTCTAAGCCATCAAAGCCGAGAATTATCATAATTAAGGGTTGAAACGGTGCTTTTTTATGATAACATAACCGTATGTCTGATGTTACCACTCACCTAAAAGAGCTGGAATCAAAATCAATCTATATTCTTCGAGAAGCATTAAATCAGTTTAAAAAACCAGCCTGTCTTTGGTCGGTCGGGAAGGACTCTACCACCTCATTGTGGCTTGCTCGTAAGGCCTTCTTTGGCAAAATCCCTTTTCCAGTGATTCACGTAGATACTGGTTACAAATTTCCAGAAATGTATTCTTTTCGCGATAAAATTGCTAAAGAGTGGGGAATTGATTTGATAGTTGCGGAGAATCAGGAAGCGAAAAAGGCGGGAATGGGACCTGACAAGAGTCATTTGGAATGTTGCACCGCCCTAAAAACTTTAGCTCTTAAGAAGTTACTAGAAAAAGAGAAGTTCGACTGTCTTATTGTATCGATACGTAGAGACGAGCATGGTATTAGGGCCAAAGAAAGATACTTTTCCCCGCGAGATAAGGAATTTAAGTGGGATTATAAAAATCAGCCGGCGGAAATGTGGAATATGTTTGGCTCTCTTTCCAAAGAAGACGATCATATGCGGGTTCATCCGATTTTGCACTGGACCGAGCTTGATGTTTGGGAGTACATAAAGGCAGAAAACATCCCGGTAAATCCGATGTACTTTGCCAAAGATGGTAAAAGATATCGCTCTTTGGGGTGTATGCCTTGTACACAGCCAATTGATTCTACCGCAGATACGATTGAGAAAATTGTAGAGGAACTTAAAACAACTACTGTCGCCGAAAGATCTGGACGAGATCAAGATAAAGAAAAAGCGTTTATGATGCAAAAATTGCGGACGCTTGGATATATGTAACCTCTTAACAATGAAACCCAAAATTACCATTATCTCAACTGGTCACATTGATCACGGCAAATCCACTCTTGTGGGAAGGATTATTTATGAGTTAAAACAACAGCTTACTAATTGGGGCGCGGTTGATATTTCTAATGGAAATTTTGCTAACTTTCTTGATCAGCTTGAGGAGGAGCGGGTAGGGCAAATGACAATTGATGTCGTCCATTCTCAGGTTGAAGGGAAAAAATATCAGCTTGAGTTTATTGACGCCCCGGGTCATAAAGAATTTATTCAAAATATGATGACGGGAGCATCGGATGCCGAAGGGGCGCAACTGGTGGTTTCCGTGGCCGAGAATGAAGGGATTGAGGAGCAGACAGTCCGCCATCTTTTTTTACTTAAACTTTTTGGGATAAATCAAATAATCGTTGCTGTAAATAAGATGGATCGGGTTAATTATTCAGAAAGCCGATACAATATTTTGTGCGCGGAGATCCAAAAAATAATGGGGGAGATGGGAATAGATTATTCTAACATTTATTTTGTGCCAATTTCGGCGCGACAGGGAGAAAATGTTACTGTTAAATCAGAAAAGATGGCTTGGTGGCAGGGTAAAAGTTACATCGATACTTTGGAAGACTACTTTACTCCAAAAGAAGATTTATCCGAAAAACCTTTTTTGATGCCGGTTCAGGATATTTATGATGTAGACGGACAAAAAGTTATTATTGGGAAAGTTGAGTGTGGGAAAATAAAAAAAGGAGACGAAGTTTTCTTTTCTCTTTCCGGTTTTAAAGCTAAGGTTAACGCAATTCTAGAATTTGGAAGTGAGAAAGAGTTAGCCTCCGCTGGGGATAGCATTGGCTTAAAGATTGAAGGAGAAACCTCTAAGGAGGTTACTCGCGGAGATGTCTGTTCAACTGATGGATCCTTGCTTCCTAAATCGAGGGTTAAAGTAAATGCCTATGTGATTGGCGATGAAATTTCACTTGATCACGAAATAAGCGTTAGGATTGGGACAGGAAATTCCTTGGGTAAAGTGGTTTCCATTAAAGAAATTTATGATCCGGCAAAAAAGAAAGAAACTTTTACTAGTAGCGCGGAAGAAATAGTCAGGGATAACGCTGGGGAATTGGAAATTGAGCTTTCGGAACCGATTGTTGGAGAACCTTTTTCTGCTTATCCGCCTCTTGGGCGAGTGATTATTTCTTCGGGCGCGATTCCTCAAGCGGCCGGGGTTGTGCTTTAAAAACGGCTTTACTTCTTCCAGATTACCTTTTTGTACATGGTAAAGTTCCAGATTAGACCAATTAAAATTC
>Ga0100388_10002277_pt1 | contig 16642 bp, 15 predicted proteins | sample CryGeymeta201512_FD_81536 | JGI IMG/M metagenome (GOLD analysis project Ga0100388, IMG submission 81536) | Groundwater microbial communities from Crystal Geyser aquifers in Utah, USA - Crystal Geyser metaG 2015-12 | ecosystem: Environmental > Aquatic > Deep subsurface > Groundwater | place... | reverse complement strand
TTTGGCTTCACGATACGTAACGGCCGCCAGGGTTTCGGCGTGGACCAAGGTTTCGATGTCCTCGTCCAGCAGCTTGGTTTCGTGGGACGACGTGAAATGGTCACGTAACGGAAGGCCGTCGATGTACTCCATCGCAAACCACGGCATGGCCTCGTAAAGGCCGTGGCCTACAATCCGAACAATCGACGGGTGGTCCAGCGCCAGAAGCGCCCGAATTTCATGCCTGAGGCCGACCAAATGTGATGCAGAACCACTGTCGACCGTCTTGATCGCCACGCGCTCGCCGGTTGGTCCGGTCGCCAGATACACCGAACCCATGCCGCCCGATGCTAAGGGGCGCACGACGGTGAAATCCCCCAGTCGTGTGCCGGATTTCATGGTCGCGCTCATGTTGTTTGCCCGGCTAAGCTTGGCAGCGCAGCGACAGCGTCGGCCTTATCTTCGCCAAACCATCGCTCTTCATCAAGGATACGGATGGCGCGCTCTAACGCGCGAACATGCGGTGTCGGTTTCACCGGCTGCGACGGCGGCCATAATGGGGATTTGCCATGCGCCATTGCCAGATGGGCTTGTGCCACGAGCAAAAGGACTTGATCGTCGGGCGACCATTCTTCGTCATTTTGGGCGCCCCATAGCAACCATTCGTCGGCCGCGTCTAAGTTGCCCAGACGGCGTTCCATCGCGGCTGCCTCAGTCGAATGGAGCAGACGCTGCGTAGCAGGGCTTTGTCTGTGGCGCCCTTCTGCGAAGACCGTCCGCGCTTCGTCTATACGTCCCACGCCAGCCAGTGCCATGCCGAGGGTCGTCTGAGCAGCCAAGAGCGCGTAGTCGCCTGTTTCAGCTACAATGTTGAGCTGCAGGGCGCTCTCTGCGGCTTGCAAGCCGTTGTCGAAGTCATGCATCAACACCAGTGTTTTGGCCTCGCCAATCGCAGCGTACGCCTCGCCTGGTAAATCTAAGCAGGCGTGATGCATGGCGCGGGCCTGACGGACCATCCGCAACGACTCGGGAAGGTCCTCAAGGTGTTCGCAGTAAATGATGCTCAGATTTCCCAAGACATAGGCCTCGAGTATCTCAAGGTTATGTTCACGACATGTTTTCAGGGCTTCCTTGAGCCCAACGATCGCCTCGTCGTAGCGCGACAACGTCAAGAGGGCCACGGCATGATTCAGCGCTGCCGAAGCGGCTGTGAAGGCATCAAGGTTTTGGGAAAGCCGCCGCGCCTCCGAACAAAGCGGTTCGGCCTCGGCGCCACGCCCGATATGTAAAAGCATGGCGCCATAGGCCGCCATCACCCTACAGCGCACATCGTCGTCTTCCAGTGCGTTCGCCAAATCCAAAGCTTGAGTCATCAACTCGATCGCCTTGTCGATATTCGACGAGCCCAGCTGGGTGGCTTGAGTTGTCATGATTAGGGCGCGCACATCGACCCGCCCAGCTGCGTCCGCTGCCCTTAGTCCTTCTTCAGCGAACGTCCGGACGTCTTGAGTTTTTGTGAGTCGATGGGAGATCGACAGAAACGTTAGGTAGGCATTGAAGAGGTCGTCGGAACTCGGTGGTTTGGCTTCCAAATAGTCGCGCAAATTTTCCCAACGCACGGACAAGTCTCCGCGATTTTGGGCAGCTTCGGCGGCGCAAAGAAACGTCGTCTGCGCCATTTCGATTTCGCCCGCTTTTTGATGATGTATCGCGATGACTCGATGCTTGAGGGAGGGGCCCTCACTAAGCGCCCGCGCCAGATGGGAGTGGAGCGTCCGTCGCTCGTCCTCTGCCAATTTCTGAAGCACCGCCAGCTGCAGCTGATTGGCGAAAATTCGGAGTTCGTTCGATCGGAATTCCACTGCGCCACAGTCCAAGAGGGGCGCGATGGCGCCGTCCACGGCATCTTTGCTCCCGAGCAGATTTTCCACGACCTGCACGGTGAGGGGGTGTTCGGCAAGGGCGAGGTAGTGCAGCAGGACTTGGCTCGCGGCTGGGAAAGCCTCGACGCGATTAAGCATCAGCCGCCCAGCATCTGTGTCACGAGGAAGTCCCCGTGCGTCCGAAATCAGCCATTGTCCATGTGAGTCTCGTTCCAAGTACCCAAGGTCGACGGAGCGCCTCACCAGTTCCATCGCCAAGGCCGGATTGCCGTGCGAACGTTCAAAAACGAGATCGGCAAACGTCCGTGGAATTGCCGACAATCCTAAGGCCCGCCGTACAAAGTGCCCGGTTGTTTCGCGGTCCAAGGGGGCGAGCCCCACGACCTGATGTCGCGCAAATTTTTCGACGACTCGACTGAGCTCGGAGCTGACCGTCATGAACAGCCAAAGTTGCGTGGGATGGGTGTTATGCACCGATCGGATCATGTGCAGATAACTCAAGTACCTGGGGTCGAATTCATCCAGAACAAGGGCAACGGGTCGACCGTGAAATACGCGTTGCATCAACTCCAAAAATGCTTCGGTTCGACGCATGGCCTCGGACGCCGCGGGCAGGTCCGGTGCGGGAACGACGCCTTCCATCCCGGGCAAGTCCAGCAGGGGCGGATAAACCTTGGCTAAGACCGCCACACGCCCTTCGAAGGCCTCGGCGGTGAATTCCGGCCCAAGTTCTCGGCAGCGGTCGGCGACCTCTGCCAAGACTGAAGTGAAAGGGTTCTGGCCCTCGATGCCGCCGGAATTGGGGTTGTGGGCGACCAGGACACACTCGACGTCACGCAGAGCATCAATCGCGGTCGAGAGCTCGATCGCAAATCGCGTCTTTCCGATGCCTCGTGGGCCTGTAATCAGTGTGAGCCCACCTTGACCCGAACGCAACGCTTCGACCGCTCGGTTGCACTCTTCCATCGGTTGATCACGACCGACCAATTCGGGGCGGTAGAGGTACACCGGTGGCGCATCTTCTTCGGACTCGACCCCAAGGATTCGTTCAATCTCACGGGCGACATCATGGCCATAACCGGGCCTGTCATCGGGCGCCTTTGCCAAGAGACGATAGACCAGGTTTGCGAGCTCCGCCGGGACGTGTTCGGGCAGCGGTGGGACGGCCGCGTAGACGTGCGCGGCGGCAAACTGCACGAATGAATCCGCCACAAAAGGCGGCCTGCCGCTCAAGATTTCGTAGATCATGCACCCGACCGAATACAAGTCAGCGCGCGCGTCTAGCCACTTTCCGATCGTTTGCTCAGGGGCCATATACGCGGGTGTGCCGGCAATATTTGCGACACGACTCAGGCGCTCTCTGGCCGAGCCCGCCGACTGAGTGGCGATCCCAAAATCCACGATGACGGGCTCTTGGCTGCGTTGTCGCACGACGATATTTTCGGGCTTTAAGTCGCGGTGTACCAGGCCGGCGGCGTGCAGATGCCCCAGACCTCGAAGCACTTTGGCCATCTGCAATAATAATATTCGTTGTTCGTCGGGCGGCAACAGACTGGAACGCCACGCGCCTTTAGCGTCTCGGTACGTAACGGCTGCCAAGGTTTCGGCGTGGACCAAGGTTTCGATGTCCTCGTCCAGCAGCTTGGTTTCGTGGGACGACGTGAAATGGTCACGTAAAGGGAGGCCTTCGATGAATTCCATCGCAAACCACGGCATGGCCTCGTAAAGACCGTGGCCGACAATCCGAACAATCGACGGGTGGTCCAGCGCAAGCAGTGCCCGGATTTCATGCCTGAGGCTCACTAGATGCGCCGCTGAGCCACTGTCAACCGTCTTGATCGCTACGCGCTCGCCGGTTGGTCCGGTCGCCAGATACACCGAACCCATGCCGCCCGACGCCAAAGGTCGAACGATGATGAATTCCCCAAGCTGTGTTCCAGATTTCATGGCAGGATTCTAAGTCTGGACCTTCCTCAAGATCCACCTCCAACGACAAATCGCAGTCTACCCATCGTCAAGACAGGAACCGGGGTTCCCTGTGAGGCGGTTCGGCGCTAATTTTTCACCAAGCCTGTGATATAGAGATGCCGTCATCTTTTAGGATTTTAAATTGAAGTATTTCCTTGTTCTGCTTTTTTGTTTTTCGATGTCGTGTTCAGACGACGTCAAGAAAGGTTCGTTCTCTGACTTGCCGGATATGGGCCTAGATAGCGCCGCCGACAGCGCGCTGGACTTACGCAATGACGTTGACGACGAGCCCGATCAGGCGATCGATACGCCCGACCAGGGGATCGATGCCGCCCCCGACATGCCCGTCTTCACCGTCGGTCCGATTAAGATTACGACTTGGAATATCCTCTGCCTGCGTGAGATCCAGGAACCCGCCTTCTGTAACACCGACATGGGTAACGAATATGTACGCTCGCCTGAACAGGTCGAAGCGCTGCGCCTACATGCCGAGGCCATAGGAACCGACCTCTTGTTTTTGCAAGAGGTTGAGACCCGCGCCGCCGTCGTAAATCTGCTTCCTGGTTGGGAGGTTTTTGATATCGGCACCGACGGGCAGAAAATGGCCGTGGCGATTGCGCCTGGTTCGACTGTAAAAATTCGCGAAGTTTCAGCGCTCACGGAATTGAGTCTTGGGTCGTCGCAGCTTCGGCAGGGACTCGTTGCATTGGTCGACCATGCTGGTGTTTCGGTTCGTATACTTTCCGTCCACCTTAAGTCTGGCTGCCAGGTTGCTCCTTTTGAGTCGAATAACGCGAACTGCGGCGCCCTTCGGGACCAGCTCGAGGTCTTGAAAGACTGGATTCGGGAGCGGGAAGCACAAAATCAGCCCTACATGATGGTGGGCGATTTCAACCGAACGCTCGAGGATAACGACCCCTTTATGCTTGGGTTGGAGGACGCTGCTGGAAAACCGCTTTATCGGACGACGGTCGGCCAACGCCCAAGCTGTTGGGATCATTTTCCGGACGCGCCAAGCTACCCGTCGTTCATCGACCACCACATCGCGTCGCCGACAGTTGTTGCGGCTTGGGGCACGCCGACCCTGAATATTTATAATTATACTGAGACTTACCCAGATGCTTGGCTCTACGTGAGCGACCACTGTGCGATCACGGCGAACTTCGAGTGATTTAGTTGGACGATTTCGAATCCCGGATCTTCATCCTGATGATTCCGCTAACGTTTCGATCGTGCCAAGTGCATTTAGAACGAGTCTCTTGGCGTCGATCGGCGTCACGCAAGACGAGGCCAAAGGCGGCTTTTCGATTTCTGTGGGCGGCAAGGGCCTCGTCCCAGTCATCGACCCCGCAGATGGCGACGAGCCCTGGTATTTGGTCGATACGACGATGAGCCGTTCGGAAACCGCGACACCGATCGATAGCTCGAGGCTTAGAAGACGCTGAGAGTTCGCCGAACGCGCGCGTGCAATGCATTGGCTTCTGCAAGATCGTAGGTGTGCGACCTGACCTTACAATGCCTTACACGATGCCCCCAGCTATCGAACTCAGTGCCTGCCCCCGGTAAGTGTGTCCCATCTTCTCGGAGGTCCGACATGCGAAAAATAGTTGGATGTTTTTTAATTTTGGCGGGTTGTGGTGCTGATTTGGACAAGAATCCGCGCCAGATCGAGTCTTCAAATGCAAATGAACTGGTGGCGCGGGCGAGATGTGTGAAGGGGCTCGAACCTGTCGACCAGTTTCGGCGGATCGCCAACAAGCGTGCCTCTAATCTCAATTCATTGGGTGAAAATAAATGAAACCAATATTTTTTTTGATGTTTTTGTGCGGGATTGCGGTGGGTTGTGGAGACGAGCTTCAAAAGCAGTCGGGCGATCATCTGATCATCGTGGACACGTCCGATAGTGGTGATGCGACCGTCGACACGTCCGACGGTGGTTCGTGCGTCCCGAGCTCGTCGTGCGCGGCCGAGGGCGCGACGTGTGGTGAGCTTTTCGACGGTTGCGCGACTCGAAACTGCGGACACTGCGCCGCGGGGTCCGAGTGCATCGATTCTAAGTGCGTGGTCGAAGAGCGCCTGGGGACGGCTTGCGAATCGCCCTCAGATTGCGCGGGTTTGGGATGCTTGGGACCGGCCAGCTCTTGGCGCGGCGGCTATTGTGCGTCCCCGTGCACCGACGATTCGACATGTGGCCCCAATGGCGCGTGCGCGATTAACGGTGCAGCCAGTCCGCTTTGCGGTTTGTTGTGTGAAGTTGACCAGGACTGCGGACGTGCCGATTACGGCTGCCTTCCCGGGCTTGATGGGCGAAAAATCTGTCAAGCGGCTGCGGTTGGATCTGCGACGGTCGGGGACGCGTGCACGTACGCTCAGGACTGTTCCCTTCATGGTGGATTCTGCATCCGAGTTTCGTCTTTTGCCGGTGGCTACTGTTCGGGGTCGTGCGCCGCGGATTCGGATTGCGACGCAGAATCGCATTGTGCTCAAGGCATCTGTTACGCAAATGGTTGCAGCCGTCCGGGCTACTTGGAGATCGACATCGACCTCGACGATCGCGTTGAGTGTGTGCCTGTGGGCGGACAGGGTAGCGGCTTGGTTGGCGATGAATGTGGCGATGGGAGAGACTGCGGTGGCGGCGATTATGGCGTGTGTCTTGGCTATTCCGGAGGCTACTGCTCGATCGGCTGCGGTCCCGGTGAGGGAACGTGCGGTTCAGATTCGATTTGTCACGCGTTCTCAGGTGTCTCTCAATGTTTGAAAATCTGCGACGCCGTCACTGAGTGTCGCGACGGCTATAATTGTGTGTCCGTCGCTGGCGGAAAGTCGGCGTGCATGGCGATTTAGAACTCTCCCAACCGAATCGGCGACGTTATGGGGTATGCCGCCGCGTGTGTAGCCCATCGGTGTCGCTTGTCCATCGCCCGTTGGTCCTTAATTTCTGTGCGATGCCACGGACGGCGCCACACACGAGGTGATGTCCATGCCGAACACCGAACAAGATTGGGTAGAGACTTTCAAAAACGACGGATTTGTCGTGGTTCGCAACCTGTTTTCAACAGCCGAAGTCGCGGAAATCCGCCAGGCCTTTGAGAGGCTACAGCACACTGCCGAAAATCTGGCAGGAACTTCCACCCATAACGGCTCGGACTTTGTGATCGATAAGGAGGCCGACCGAACTCGGATTCATCGTGTGGTGTGGTGCGGGGCGGCCGAATCGGTCTTGTCGATTTTCGGGAAAGACCCACGGATCGTTGGCCTTGCGGCGACTCTTTTGGGGTCTCCAGTGCTCGACCAACTCATCAACCAGGCTCATTTTAAAATGCCGGGCGATAACGTTGCATTTCCATGGCATCAGGATTCCAGGCACCGCAGGTACGGCACGCCGCTATGGACGGACGTGAACGGTAGCGGGAGCTTTGTCGAGATTGCGATGGCCATCGATCCTGTGACTCGGGAAAACGGCCCGCTTCACTTCATTCCGGGCTCACACAGACTTGGACATATTGAGCCAGCGCCTGGAACCAAGGATCTGCCGGCAGGTTCATTTGATCCCAGCTTGAAAGTCACACCCGAGCTGCAACCTGGAGACGTCGTCGCGTTTGGGCCGTACATGATTCATGGCAGCGAGGCGAATCAGAGCGACTCTTCTCGCAGGATGTTTCTAAACGGGTTTTCGGTGCCTGGTGCAAACCGCCGCGTGTATCCAGGAGAAGGCTCAGGCCGTCGAGTTTATGTGGGGCCTAAGGACGAGTTCGCCGCATAAAACTAGTTTTGCATGCGACGAGCGTCGCTGACCCGGCCGCTTTCGAACCAGATCTCAAGTGAGTAGCCATCGATGACGATGTCCTCGTCTCTGGTAAGTGTATACGAGAGATTTCCTGACCCACCACTGGCAACTTCGAATTCTCCAGATGGGGGCCCAAGCCTCTGCAGCACTTCTTCTTTGGTGGGCTTTTCCGTGGTCAACCACTCAATGACGTTGGAAGACATTTTTTCTCGATCAACCGAGGCCATCCACGCCGTTTGCTCAAAGTCCTGCGCGTTCCAAGCACGCACCAGCTTCGGTCCAACGACGATCGCAACCACAAGGATGAAGAGCGCAGCGATTATGCCGAGTGTGGTTTGGATGATTGCCCGAATGATTGCCATGATTTCCAGCGGCTTTAGAGAAGCCGTTTGTACGACAGTTCTGATAAGGCGCGCAAACCACAGACCAATTAAGGACTAAACGGGGTTGGGGGATTTCAGGCGTAGAACCTGTCGATTCCCTGTTTGGCGTCGCTCTTTAAGTCATCAGCCCATTGACAGTGTGGGTCACAAAGCGCCGCGATGCGGTCCATCACATCCTGAGTCCACTCGGTCAGGAGCTTCGCGTGGGTGGCTTCATCGTCGGGGTGATAGGGGCGAAAGTCTTCAGGCAGCGACTCATGTTGGAGCTCGATCGGCTCGCCAAAGCGAATCGTTATGAGTCCGCCTTTGCTCACGGGCGTCGCGCCCTTGAAGACCCCTCGGCACCCAGAAATTCCAACGGGGACGATCGGCAATCCCAGCGCGATGGCGGCCTGTACGGCACCGTTTTTCCCCGGCGTAAGCTGGCTTGAGGTCGCGCCTTGCGGGTAGATTTGCACATGGCGTCCTGCATCGCGTGCAATCCGAGCCTTGTCCAAAGTCGTCATCATGAATTCGTAATAAGCCTGCCGAATCGCACCGGCGTACCCGAGCTGACTGGGGTCCGCCGCCGAGCCCATGATCGAACGCGCGCGAACAAGACCGTCAAGCAACGCTGGGTCTGCCGCGAATCCGACGTCTACGTGGTCTCGCAGCTGGCGGTATTCCTCTTCGGTTGGAGGCCGTCCAAACTCGCCAGCAAAGTCTGCGCAGATAAGGTATCCACGTGATGCGATGGGGATATTCCCCATTTTTGACAGCACCATCGCACGCGAAGCGGAGCGGTAATCACGCGCTTTGACCCACGTGACGATGTCGATGTCGCGCGCATCCAACGCGTAGCGAATCGGCAAGAAATCGTAGCGATGGGTATGGTTCGCCGTGATGATTGCCAAGCCAGCATTTTGAAGGTGTTCAAGGCCTTCCAACTCGATTTTGGTTCGCCGTGGAAGGTTGAATAACCCATGAGCCAAAGCTCGACTCCCAGCCATCCAAGCGCGGTTGTACATCGGGTCGATGGCCGTAAGTTTTGTAAAGTCGAGCACGTTGAGCCCTGAGCAGAAGGGAGGGCAACAAATCGCGCTGGTGTTTTTCTGTCAACTGTTCAACGCAAAAACAAACAATTTAAGGCGCTATATAGAGTGCGAATGTGAAAGCTGGGCGGTCGAAAGCAACGTCGTGTATCCGCCCCATCCACCTTCGCTATTGGCTTCACCTGCTGTCTTAATCACCGGTCGCCTGCCTTGCCAGTGGAATGATTTCGAAATAAGACTCTGTGGGTTGATCTCTTCTTAACGTTCTAATCTGGTGGGACCTCATGAGAGATGGTTTGGCGGTGCTCGTCGGCTTGCTGATAGGCGCGGTGGTCCTTGTTCTTGTGCTTGTCATCGGGCCTCGTTTGGTGCGTTTTTTTGAGGCCCGGGATTTTGATGGATCAGATTCCGTCCGACCAGGGATGTGAGAACGGGTGCGAGGCAGCCCTTTTGAGCGGAAAACTCGATATGTTGCCTTCCTCGGAATGGGGCAAAAATGAGGCTGCCCAGGTCGCGGAGTGGAACGCATGGCAACAAGGCGGATTACGATCTCAACGCTACGGAGCATTCAACTGAGGCCGACTTAGGCCCGGTGTCCGCCTTTTCTGTATTCGGAACATAAGTGGTCGGCTGATTCGCCATTGGCGTAGCGCCACATGTAGTGCGTGTTGGCCGAGACCTCACGCAGGATGCCTCGACGTCTAAACCTCCGAGCACTCACATGGATTCGCGCTGGCAGGCTGCTCACCCGGGCAACTCGACGAGCGCGCCGGAAAAACTCTACATCCTCGAAAAGTGGCTGCTCTGGCATGCCGCCGATGGCGTCGTAAAATGAACGCCGGCAGACGATTCCTTGGTCGCCATACGAAAATAGATATCCGTCCAATCGTGTAACCCAGCCTAAGGGCCGGTAGAGCGGGTTTCGCCCGTCAAAACGAAGTCGCAACGTCGCGACTTGGTTCGTTTCGCTCGCCGCAAAAAAGTGCTGGGTTTGTCGGCCCGCGCTCCGGTCGACTTGCGTGTCCGCATGCAGGAACACAAGCAGGTCTCCCGTTGCGCAGGAGGCGCCGCGGGCCATTTGTTGGCCTCGGCCGGGTGCTGATTGCAGAACGGTCGCTCCAAGGGCGCTGGCGAGCTCACGGGTTTGGTCCGTGCTGCCCGCATCGACGACGATGATTTCGATGGGATTGAAGGCCAATTTGGCTGACCGAATCGCGTTTTCGATGCACGAAGCCTCGTTCAAGGTCGGGATGATGACGCTGACGCCTTGTTTCGCTGGTGTTGGAAAATTGGGCCGCGGGACTTTGGCGATATTAAACCAACGCCAATAGCCGAGCGCTTTGTATTCCTCGACCCCGCGTGAATCGAAGGTTTCACGGGCCGAGAAAAATATATTTCCGCGTTTTCCACGTGAGCGAACATCCAAAAAATAGAGCCAGGCCAGGGATTTTTCGAGCTTGGTGTAGCCGCGTGGAACCAACACATAGTTTTTGGCGAAATAGGACGTCGTCACAGGCGGTCGTCCTAGGGCGTCGAGATTGCCTTTCCAAAGCATCCGCATGTCTTCCATCCATGCGCCATTGATGGGATTCAGCGAAGCGTATGGCGCCTTGTTTCCCCACAACACCGGCTTGTCCGACGGGCCGTTGCCATTGGTAAAATAGGGCAGGTGGGCACGTACCGCGGAGATAGCATAGGCATACTCCGTGGGGTCGTAGTCGCGGTCTCGCAAAACAATCGTGACTTCCCGTTTTTCTGCCTTCACAAAGCGAGCGAGGTCACGACGAAATGCAGGGTCGTTCACGTGCGCGACGAGATCTTTGCAATCGTCAAAAACGATGAATCCACCGTTATAATGAACCGACCCATGCAGGTAATTCACAGCGTGCGGCATGCGTCGCCTTGGTCCTTGGGGGATTTCGTTGGTTCCAACTGAGCGTTTGACCATCGACCTTAAGAATTGCCCGACTTTTATGACGATTTCGGCATCCGACGGTGCGTTTTTGAGTCTGGAGGCCGAGGCGAATACGATGTTTTTAGGCCAAATTGGCGTCCCATCGACGTCGTTTCCGACCGCCCATGGATGGTCTTCGTTTAATAAACCGACCTTCATGGCCCGAACGTAAAAAATCACGACGCCGGCCTCGACGGCGAGCAACCACATTTGTTGAAGAAAGCAGGTGAAGAGCAGGGCGTAGCGTTTCATTTGGACTCCAGAAGTTTCTGCTGACTCATGAGTCAGTGCACTTTGGATGCCAACGATGAAAAGCCCTCTGATTGGCCAAATACGCCACCGATTAAGGCGTGGCCGAGTTGTTGATGTGCAAAAGACGCCTGCGGCCGAGCACAAATTGTATGCGTTCCGGTGGGTGACGACCTTACAAGTCCTTACACGATGCCCGGCGCTATCGAATTTCTACTTTGGAATCTGTAGATCTGACGACACTTCTCGGAGGTCAGAAATGCAGAAAGTGCTTGGTTGTTTCATATTTTTATTGGGTTGTGGTTCTAGCTTGGACAAGAACCCTAAGCAGGTCGACACCCCAAACACCAATAACGCTGCGGCGGAAACGACGGACGATAGCCCCGCGACATCGACGCAAGAAGTTGATGCGGGAGTGGATGCTGCTGCTGATGCGGGAGTGGATGCTGCTCCTGTAAGTCTCGGAACCACGGGCTTTGCAGGTCGCGCTTGCCAAGACAACGCCGAATGTGGCGGCGGTTTGGTTTGCCTGTCCGAGTCGGGAATATCGGGCGGTTATTGCACTTTGACATGCATCGCTGATTCACATTGTGGCGAAGGTGCCCATTGTGTCGGAGCCGCCCAGAGCCCCAATAATAAGGGGCTTTGCATGCCCCTATGCACCGTCAATGCGGATTGTCGCGGGACGGGTTATGCCTGCTACGACTCGGATGATGATGGGCGAAACGAATGTTGGTTGTCGGCCGATGGCGACCTCGCGATTGGAAGCCCCTGCGTTGCCGACCAAGCCTGTAGCGGTGGAATCCACGGCTATTGCCTTATGGAGACCGAATTTAAGTGGGCTGACGGCTATTGCACCAAAGAATGCGCCACAAACGCAGATTGCGGGGAGGGTGCCCATTGTGGTGTGAGCGGGGCCTGTTACGCGAATTACTGCGACCGTCCCAACTATGTGCTCGATGACACCGACGGCGACGGCGTCGCCGAGTGTGTTTCTGGGGCGACCGGGCAAGGGGAAATCGGCTCAACCTGTGCGGACGTGAATGATTGTGCCGGCGGTCGTTGGGGGCTCTGCATCCCTGAGACCCCAAGTGGGCTCGCCAAAGGCGGGTACTGCACGCTCGGATGTGGCGCTGGTCAGGGGGAATGCACGGCCGGCTCAACCTGCCTTGAACTCGGAGAAGGCGAGTCTGGTTGTGTGGCGACGTGTGGCGTGAACGATACGTGTGAGGGCGGTCGCGCTTGCCTGACCGTTACAGCCGATGGCCAAAAAGCCTGCCTCTAAATTTGATGAATGGAATGGGAGCTCAAATGAAATCAATGATTCTAATGACGTTCTTTTGTGCGGTTTCGGTGGGCTGTGGAGACGACGTTCAGAAGCGCACAGAAGCCCCAATTATCATCTCGGATGGCTCGGACGCCTCAAGTGATTCCGGAGACGACGGTTCCTGCGTTCCGAGCTCATCCTGCGCGGACGAGGGCGCGATGTGTGGAGAGTTTTTCGACGGCTGCAAGACACGAAATTGCGGGAGCTGCGCGTCGGGGGCGGAATGCATCGGCGCGAAGTGTGTCGCTGCCGGAAGCCTTGGGGCGGCTTGCGAAACACCGGATGACTGTGCAGGGATAGGGTGTCTGGATTCTTCCAGTGGTTGGGCGGGAGGATATTGTACCCCCGAATGCGTTGACGACGCGGTCTGCGGCCCAAATGGTGCGTGTGTCCTAAAGGCTCAGGGCAAAAGGATCTGCGCCCTATTATGCGATGTTGATCAAGACTGTGGTCGAGAAGGCTATGGGTGCATAGCCGCACCGGACGGACTCAAAATTTGTCAGGCGATAGCAATCGGAAATGGGGCGGTCGGAGACGCCTGCGAGTCGGCTCAGGACTGCTCATTGGACGGAGGCTTTTGTGTATTGGAATCGTCTTTTGCCGATGGATACTGCTCCAAGGCGTGCACCACGAATGCCGAATGTGATGCGGATTCGCATTGTGCGACCGGTTTTTGTTTTGCAAACGCTTGCACCCGGCCTGGCTACATCGAAAAGGACTTGGATCGCGATGCTCGCCTGGAGTGCGTGCCAGTGGGCGGGCAGGGAGACGGCTTGATCGGTGACCTATGCACGACAGGTGCAGACTGTGCCGGTGGTGACTTTGGAATATGTTTGGGTCAATGGCCGGGAGGCTATTGTTCTGTAGATTGTCGCGCCGGTGAAGGCATGTGCGGGGCAGATTCCATTTGTTATGCTTTCTCACCGACCTCGTCGCAATGCATGAAGATTTGTACGTCGGCCACCGACTGCCGGGATGGCTACAGCTGTCTTGCGTTACCCGGCGGCAAGTCGGCGTGCGGGTATGTAAATTAGGGCGCTCACGCCATTTAGGCTTGAGCAATTTACGACGACACGGCAGGCTTCCCGAATGCTTTTAACGCCCACAAATTTCGCCCTGATTCGCCAATTCATTCTGAGAGAGGGCGACCAGAAAACTTACTGCAATATGTATAATAACAACCCGCACCTTGGTGGGTTGGGTTTTGACGTCTTTCTGAATCCGGCGGACGGGCAAAAAAATGTCGGCTGCGACCCTGAATTGGGTGGGTTCGACACGATCGTAATTTCGGATCCTCGAGCCGCCGGATTTATCGACGTCCGTCTTGATTCGGGGAAGCTGCATTTTAAAGCGAGCGATAAAGAGTACCTTGAGTACTATTTCGCCGCGTTGATTTCCCACATATCTCTGGCTGCCTAGGCCGCCAAATCCACTCCCTCTAGATTTATGGTCGGCGTCGGATTTTTCGCGTGGGTCACGTCACCTGGAGCCCCTCGAGCACCCGGTCAGCGACCCAATGCACGTGTGCTCGTCGTTCTGCCACGTTATCGTCGGATAATGGATCCCCGCCCCAGGCCTCGGCCAGCACCGGCCCGTAGGTAAAGTAGTTGATCACCATTCCGCTGAACGTCACGTAGAAATGACGTGCCGCTAACGGCCCATCTGCCGGCAAATATTCGGAAAGAGCGGCTTCGGTCCATTTGTAGAAGGGCTGAAGGTTCTTGCGAATCAATTTGGTCGTATCACCCGAGGCCACCTGTTGCTGAATTAGCCGCGGGTAACGCCTGTTCGCGTCGATAAAATTAAAATAAGCGTCGATCAACCGATGCAGTCGTTTTGAAGGTGGTCCCTGATCATCGAGCGCCGTCGCCAGAGCCTGCTGATGTCGCGTGTAGTAGCGCTCGAGCACGTGCTCAAACAAAAGCGCTTTGCTTTTATAATGATAAAAAATGAGCGCCTTGTTCACGCCGGCAAGCTCAGCCACTGCGCGCATGCTCATGCCCTCGTAACCCGATTCTGCCAGCACTTCGTCCGCTGCGTCCAAGATCGCTGCGGCGCTTTGTTGGCCGCTCTCTGCCGTGTGTTTTTTCATATCCATAGCTTACTTTTAACAGGTGTCTGACCGCTCGGTCAAGAAAGTGTTTGACCGGTCGGTCAGACCTCGTTAGGTTGTTGAAAGTTGAACACAAACGAGGAGGATTTTATGGCTGTTGCGATTCGAAGGAATAAGAACTCGATCATCAAGGGCGGAGAGCTCATCACACGTATTCTGGCGGCCGAGGGCGTTGAACAAGTGTTTGGCATCATCGACGGCACCTATATGGGCCTTTTTGGCTCGTTCGAAAAAAATGGAATCAGCTTCCTGACCCCGCGTCACGAGACTTCCGCTGCGCACGCCGCTGGCGCCTACGCTCGGCTGACTGGCAAATTGGGAGTCTGCATTGCGAGCAATGGTCCAGGCGTCGCCAATATCCTGCCCGGCGTTGTCGTCGAGCAGGCCGAAGGCAACCGCGTGTTGCTCATCACTTCGTGTCGCAGGGAGGGCCTGATGGGCCCCGACCGTGGTGGCTCCTATCAGTACTTTGCGCAGACCGCTGTGACCGCACCGACCACTAAATTGAGCGTCACGGTCAACGAAATCGGCCGTTTGGCCGAGGTGATGCGCCATGCTCTGCGCGTTTCTTATACAGGCCGTCCAGGTGTTGTTCACGTCGACGTGCCCGAAAGCATCATGAATGGGCAGTTCGAGCTCGATCCGACGTGGCTGCAAGAGCCTTCGCAGTACAGAAACACGACTCCGATTGCGCCTGCACCCGAGCTCGTCGCGGCCGCTGCGCGAATGTTGTCCACAGCAAAGAAGCCGCTGATCCATGCAGGATCTGGTGTGATTCACGCAGACGCGTCGGCGGCCCTAAAGAAGCTCGCGGCGATTTTGGACGCGCCAATCACAACCAGCTGGGGTGCGCGTGCGGCCGTGGATGAACGCGACGAACACTCGATGCCGATGCTGCATATCGAGACGGTAAATAAGGCCCGTGTCGAAGCCGACTTGATCCTTGTGTTGGGTTCACGTCTTGGTGAAACCGATTGGTGGGGCAAGGCGCCCTATTGGGGAAGGCCCGAGGACCAGCAGATGATTCAGGTCGACATCGACGCTGACATCCTTGGCAACACACGTCCGGCAGACCTGCTCGTTCAGGCCGACGTAAAAGAGTTTATCGAGGCGCTGAATCTGGTGCTCGGCAGCAAAGACTTTGCGCGCGCGGATCGGCAAAAATGGCTGAAAACACTGAACACACAAAAATCGAAACACCGCGCCAAGCTGGACAAACATCTGAACGACATGGCCGCCCCAATGAACTCGGCACATGTCGCAAAAGTCTGCCAAGAGGTGTTCCCGGCAAAAACAGTGACCGTTCTAGATGGCGGCAACACAGCGATTTGGGGGAACTTCTTCCATCAGGTTCGCGGGACCGGTCAGATGCTCGGGACGCCCAAAATGGGCATGCTCGGCGCCGGCGTGTCGCAAGCGATTGGCGCAGCAGTGGCGACACCTGGCGTGCCCGTGTGCTGCATCATTGGCGACGGTGCGATGGGTTTCCACCAGCAAGAAATCGAAACTGCGGTCAGAAATAATCTGCCCGTTATTTACCTGGTGCTCTGCGATAAACAGTGGGGAATGGTCAAAATGACGCAGCAATTCGCCCTGAAACCGCTGAAGACCTTGATTAAAAAATCCCTGGATCCAGGTGAGACAATCAACGCAGATTTAGGTGAGACCCGATTCGACGATTTAGCGCGCGCGATGGGGGCTTACGGTGAGCGTGTGGGCGATCCTGCAGGTCTTGCTGGAGCGATTAAACGCGCGCTTCAGACCAAACGAACCTCGGTGATTCATGTCGATGTCGACCCCGTGAAACACATGTGGGCACCGGCTCTCCAGCACTTTAAAGCCATGCACCAGGAGCCAAAGGGATGAATACCAAAACCGTATTAATCACTGGCGCCGGCGGCTATATCGGCGGCTTGGTCACCAAAGAACTCGCCTCGCGCGGACACATCGTGCTCGCCACGGACATCG
>Ga0100388_10002271_pt1 | contig 16674 bp, 12 predicted proteins | sample CryGeymeta201512_FD_81536 | JGI IMG/M metagenome (GOLD analysis project Ga0100388, IMG submission 81536) | Groundwater microbial communities from Crystal Geyser aquifers in Utah, USA - Crystal Geyser metaG 2015-12 | ecosystem: Environmental > Aquatic > Deep subsurface > Groundwater | place... | reverse complement strand
TCTGGGGCCGCAGCCTGCTGGCCGAGGACGAAGTCAAGAAGCTGCGCGCCAAACTGGACGAGACCAAGACCTTCCTTGAATCCCTGCAAGCCTACACCACGACCGGCAAGCTCAAAAACTTCCGCTATGATGCCTCGGAAGTAACCGCCCATCGGGACGGGCTCAGTTCCCTGGCCGAGATCAAATCGCTTGAGGAACTGGTGGTCGACCTCGGGTCTACAGCCTCGTACCTCTCCACCGCCGAGGCGGTACTACCCACCGGCCATGAATGGAGTGCGAAAGTGCGTAGTGCGAAGTGCGAGATTCTTGATCGGATTACCGATGTCAGATTTGATCGCACTGCGCACCACGCACTACGCACTCAAATCCGACAAAGATTGTCGGATTTGAAGAAGGCCTACCTGCTGGCTTACCTCTCCATGCACGCGAAAGCGCGCCTGGGTGTGAACGAGGACAAGCGCAAAGCCCAGCTCATGGGTGATGAGCGGCTCAAGGACCTGCAGAAGCTTTCCACCATCGACCTGATGCCGCGACAGCACCTGTCGGACTTCCAGAACCGGCTCGCCGGATTAAGGAGCTGCTTTGCGCTCACCGAGCAGGAACTGGAGGCATCGCCATTCTGCCCACACTGCAACTTCAAACCGGGTGCGGAACCGCCTGCGGCTCCCGCGGCGACGATGCTGGATGCCCTGGACGGCGAGCTCGACAAGCTGGTCGAGAACTGGACCCAGACGCTGCTTGCCAACCTCGAAGACCCGACCACCAAGGGGAACCTGAGTCTCCTCAAGCCCGAGCCGCGCAAGCTGGTGGACGGCTTCATCAAGAAGCGGGCCCTGCCGGACGACCTCGACCAGGACTTCATCCACGCCCTGCAGGAGGTGCTCTCCGGGCTCACCAAGGTTTCGGTCAAGATCACGGACCTGCGCGACGCCCTGCTCGCGGGCGGTTCCCCGGCCACCCCGGCGGAGATGCGGAAACGCTTCGAGGAATATCTGGACGGGTTGACCAAAGGCAAGGAACCCGGCAAGGTGCGGATCGTGCTGGAGTGAATATGGACACAAACGGACTTACTCTCATGCGGCCAGAGGGCACCGATCTATTTGATCGTGTTGTCTCTATTCTTGAACAAGCGCGAGGCAATGTTGTTCGGTCCGTCAATAACAATATGGTCGTCGCCTATTGGCTTATCGGTCGAGAGATCGTTCAGCAAATCCAGAGCGGAGGTGAGCGTGCCGAATACGGCAAACAGGTAATCGAACAGCTTTCCGCTAAGTTAACCAGGAAGTACGGGCGTGGATTCTCCACTACCAACCTGCGTTACTTCCGAACTTTTTACCTGGTCTATGCTGACCGTATCCCTGAGATTCGCCACATCGGATATGGCGAATTCAAAACCTCAGGAAAACGCCACACGCAAAGTGGCGTTTTGGATACCATGACGTTGGCTGTCGAACAAGCCGGCGCCGTAAGGGGCTTCTCGCCCTATTTGGGCTGGTCGCATTACCGGACCTTGATGAACGTCGAAAATCAGAATGAACGCCTTTTCTATGAAATCGAAGCTGAAAATGAAGGCTGGGATGTAGACCATCTCAAACGCCAGGTCCATACTTTCCTGTTTGCGCGGCTTTTGAAGAGCCGAAATAAGGAAGGCGTCATGGCGCTGACCCGGGAAGGGCACACTGTTAGAACTCCCGCCGACACCATCAAGAATCCTTATATCCTCGATTTTCTTGGCTTGCCGGATTCCGATGTTCTGCATGAATCCGAAATCGAAAAGGCGATTATCGACAATATTCAGTTGTTCCTCCTTGAACTGGGCAAAGGTTTTGCCTTTGTCGGCCGCCAGAAACGATTGCAGTTTGACGAGGATTTTTTCTATGTCGACCTGGTTTTCTACAACTGTATCCTGAAATTCTATCTATTGATCGACCTTAAGATCGGCGAATTGGCGCATCAGGATGTCGGCCAGATGGACAGCTATGTCCGGATGTTCGATGACAAGTACCTTACGGAAGGCGACAACCCGACCATCGGCCTTATTCTCTGCGCCAAGAAGAACGAAACCATTGCCCGATACTCCGTACTCAATAACAGCAAACAGCTTTTTGTTTCCAAATATATGCTCTATCTGCCAACCGAGGAGGAACTCCGGCGAGAACTGGATCGGGAACGAAGGTTGATTGAAGAGAGACAACGTTTGGAGGAGGAAAGTGACCAAGACAGTGACTAAGTCGACCCTGCTTAATCGTCAACTTGGTCAGCAGAATAGTGACTAAGTCGCGGGTCAGCGAGTCACGAGTCCCGAGTCAAAAATGAAAAGAGCCTGAAACGGAGTTGAAGGATGGCGAAAAGTGATCAGCCTCATAATCAGCAGACGATGTTTGACACAGATAGATCCCCGACCCGGGACTCGGGACCCGTGACCTGCTTGGGCATGACGTTCCCGAACGACGAGGAGCGGCGGGAGCATTTCCTCGGCATCCTGCGTAAAAAGCTGAAGGACCCCGAGTTCCGCAAGATCGAGGGATTCCCCATCGGCTCGGACGAGGACATCCTGGCGCTGTCCGATCCCCCGTATTACACCGCCTGCCCTAATCCGTTTCTTGAAGATTTCATCCGTCACTATGGAAAACCGTACGATCCTGGAACCGACAGCTATCGTCGCGAGCCATTTGCAAGTGACACCGGTGCGGGGAAGACGCATCCCATTTATACGGCACATTCGTACCATTCCAAGATTCCCCACCTGGCCACCATGCCGTGCATCCTGCACTACACGGAGCCGGGCGATATCGTGCTCGACGGCTTCTCCGGTTCCGGCATGACGGGCGAGGCCGCGCAGCTTTGCGGCCAACCGGAAGCGGAGTTCAAGGCAACCCTTGAAGCGGAATGGAAAAAGAACGGCCTTCCATCGCCCCTCTGGGGAGCACGGCGGCCAATCCTCATCGACCTTTCGCCGGTTGCCAATTTCATTGCCTATAACCTGAATCTGGACGTCTCCGCCCACGAGTTCAAGAAGGCTGCCGACAGTTTCTTCAAAAAGATCGATGCGGAGCTCGGCTGGATGTACGAGACCCTGCACACAGACGGCAGGCGGAAAGGCCGCATCAACTATGTGGTCTGGTCCGAAGTCTTCACCTGCCCCAACTGCGCCAGAGACGTGGTGTTCATGGACAGGCCTATGATCCCAAGACCGGCAAGTTTGCCGGAGAATTAGTGCCCCCATTGCCGGGCCGCGCTGACCACGCGAAGCTGCGAACACAAATTCACGAGCACCTTCGACAAGGCCATCGGCGAAACCGTGCGCAAGGTTACCTATGCGCCGGTGGAGATTGAATACACACTTTGGGGTAATAAGACCAAGTATCGCAAGAAACCGGATGAGCACGACCTGGCGCTGATCAATCGCCTCGCGAATGAACAGCCCAAGGATTGGTTTCCAACCGCCAAGCTCCCCATCGGCAAGATGAGAGACAGCAACCACCTGGCAGAACGTGGCATCACCCACTATCACCAGTTCTATCTTCCGCGAGCGCTCCATGCGCTTTCCACCATGTGGCGTATCGCTGGAGAATGGCCTGATGTGCGCGTTAGAGGTTTCCTGAAATTCATGGTGGAACAGTGTTTTTGGGGGGTGACAATTCAAAACTTCTACTGTGCAGCTACCTACTCCAAGGTAAACCAGTTTGTCAGAAACGCTTATTATCTGCCACCTGCAAGTACTGAAACTTCCCCATGGTATGTTCTGGAAGGGAAATACAAACGACTTTTGAAAATGCTTCTTGCTAACCAATTACCGACAAGCAGGCAAGTTACCATTTCCACCGCATCGTCCCTGCAGTCACCGATTCCCGACAAGAGCGTTGATTACATTTACACCGACCCGCCCTTTGGCGATGCGATCAAGTATGGTGATCTCAATCTTCTGATAGAGGCATGGCACAATCTATTTTCGCGCCTTGAGAATGAAGTGCTGTGGGACGAGCTGAAGAACAAGACGCTCTCCGTCTATTCCGCCCTGATGCGAAGGGCCTTCGCCGAATACTATCGGGTTCTGAAACCAGGCCGGTGGATGACGGTGGTGTTCCACAATTCAAAGAACCTCGTCTGGACATCCATCCAGGAAGCAATTGGTAATGCCGGTTTTGTGGTGGCCGACGTTCGGACGCTGGATCGCGAGCAGGGTAGTTTCAACCAGGTAACGGCAGCCGGTGCGGTAAAGCAGGATCTTGTCATTTCGGCCTACAAACCCAACGGCGGCCTTGAGGAACGCTTTAGACTCGAAGCTGGAACCGAAGAAGGAGTCTGGGACTTCGTCCGTACTCATCTCAAGCAGCTCCCGGTTTTTGTCTCCAAGGACGGGCAAGCCGAGGTTATAGCCGAGCGCCAGAATTACCTGCTCTTCGACCGGATGGTGGCCTTCCACGTCCAGCGTGGCGTGACCGTTCCGCTTTCCGCTGCTGAATTCTATGCCGGAGTTGTGCAGCGGTTTTCCGAGCGGGATGGGATGTTCTTCCTCCCCGAGCAGGTGACCGAGTACGACAAGAAGCGCATGACCGTCCGAGAGGTTTTACAGCTCCAGCTTTTTGTCACAGATGAGTCCTCGGCCATCCAGTGGCTCAAACAGCAACTCCTCAAGAAGCCGCAGACCTTTCAGGAACTCCATCCGCAGTTCTTGAAAGAGATCGGCGGCTGGCAAAAACACGAAAAGCCGCTGGAGCTTTCCGAACTGCTGGAGCAGAACTTTCTCCGTTACGACGGCAAGGGATCAATTCCCGTGCAAATTGTTTCGTGGATGAAGCAAAGTTCCCAGTTGCGGGAATTGATCAGTGTGGAAGTGCAAAGTGCGAAGTGCGAAATAGAGGAGTCAGGCGCACTACGCACTACGCACCTCGCACTCCTTCGCGAAGCGAAGGACCGTTGGTATGTGCCCGACCCCAACAAAGCTGGCGACCTGGAAAAGCTGCGCGAGCGGTCCCTGCTCAAAGAATTCGAGGAATACCGGGGATCCAGCCAGAAGCGCCTGAAGGTTTTTCGCCTTGAGGCAGTCCGTGCCGGGTTTAAGAAGGCATGGCAGGAGCGCGACTACGACACCATCATCACCGTGGCCCGCAAGATTCCCGAAAACATCCTCCAGGAAGACCCGAAGCTCCTCATGTGGTACGACCAGGCACTCACCCGTTCGGGGGAGGACGCATGACTATGGCTGGAGGCGATCAAGCATCTCTTTTCGGTGACGAGCTAAGTGCAGAAACTGAGACAACTCCGGCGGTGATATGGGAGCAGAACTCAGCGAAACGCGCACTTGATGAACTCTTTACGCTAACCTGTCAGTACAAGACGCGTAAATCATACAATGAGCTGATGCAATTTGTCGCTCGTTTCCGGTTCTATTCTCCCTTCAACGCCATGTTAGTGCATGTGCAGATGGCAGGAGCCAAGTATGTGGCCCCGCCACATCGCTGGCTGCGTGACTTTGGACGACGTATAAGGGCTGGCGCTCGGCCATTGGTTATCTTGCAACCCATGGGTCCAGTAATGTTTGTCTTTGATGTGAGCGATACGGATCCTACAGAAAATGTTAAATTTCTTCCGCCTGAAGTGGACAAACCGTTTGAAGTCAGAAAAGGTTATGTTGGAGATGGGCTCGAGAGGGTGATCGAAAACGCCAAGCGTGATGGTCTTCGGATTACGAAATCGCATGAAGGATCACAGTCCGCTGGGTCGATTCGCCGCATTGCTAAAGATGTTAGGGTGTCTCAGAAGTTTCAAATGGGTGTTGATAAATACCGGAACCCCATATTTACCGACATTCCAGTTCGCTATGACCTGCTTATTAACGGAAAGCTAAGCCGTGAAGCCCAGTACGTCACTATCGTACATGAACTGGCACATCTCTACTGTGGCCACTTGGGGACTCCGAATGATAAATGCTGGCCGGACCGTCGTGGATTAAACCACGGCACGCGGGAATTTGAGGCGGAATCAGTAGCGTACTTGGTTTGCTCGCGATCTAATATTGACAATCCATCCGAGCAATACCTTTCCGGCTATGTTGGAAAAGAGGTGGATGTCCCGCCCATTAGTCTGGAGTGTGTAATGAAGGCGGCAGGTCTTATCGAAACAATGAGTAAACAGAGAATGAAACCAAGAAAACAAACCAAAGAGGAGCCCGGTGCATAGAGGATTTGGTCGAAATGCGGATTGATGCAAATAGCTGGTACTACAGCCCGGACCACGGGGAGCTTTGTCAGGTCATCGAAGCCCAGACGCTCTGGGGTGAGACGACCTGCCGCGTCTGGCTGCCCGGCCGCGACTCCGTGGTCCGCATCCCGGCTTCCAGGCTCAAGTCCCTGGAGAGTGCAGGCACCGGCTCGCCCGACAATATCGCTTATATCGCTGCCGCCGCGCGGGTGGCCGACGCCCTGACTCAGGACGTCCTGCTCGCTCCCATCGAGTCCTCCGTCATCCCGCTGCCGCACCAGATTCGGGCTCTATCCCGCGCCATCGCCAACGACCGGGTGCGCTATCTTCTGGCGGACGAGGTCGGCTTGGGCAAGACCATCGAGGCCGGGCTCATCATGCGGGAGCTCAAGCTTCGCGGGCTGGTCAAGCGAACGCTGGTCATCGCCCCGAAGGGGCTGGTGAGCCAGTGGGTGGCGGAAATGCGCCAGCATTTCAGTGAATCGTTTCACCTGATCCTATCCGAAGACATGGCAACATTGCGGCGAATTTCCAGTGCGAAGTGCGAAGTGCGCGGTGCGATAGGGCCAGCAACGCACACCGCACTAAGCACAACGCACTCCGGTGCACCAAACCCATTCTGCCTGTTCGATCAAGTTGTTGTTTCGATGGACTCTGTCAAACCCGCGGAAGGTCGTGGCGGCGCGGCGGCCCGCGAACGATTCGAGGACTTGATCTCCGCTGGCTGGGACCTGGTCATCGTGGACGAAGCGCACCGTCTCGGCGGCAGCACCGACCAGGTGGCCCGCTTCAAGCTGGGGCAGGGACTCTCCGAGGCCGCACCCTATTTCCTGATGCTTTCGGCCACTCCGCACCAGGGCAAGACCGACGCCTTTCATCGGTTGGTTTCCCTGATCGACGCCCAGGAGTTCCCGGACATCAGCAGCGTCACCCGCGAGCGGGTCCAGCCGCATGTCATCCGCACCGAGAAGCGCCGCGCCATCGATGCCGATGGGAAGCCCCTGTTCAAACCACGGCGCACGCAGCTTGGCCCGGTTTCCTGGGAGGAGCGGCACCGCAATCAGCAGCACCTCTACGAGGCGGTCACCGAATATGTGCGCGATGGCTACAACCAGGCCATACGGGAGAAGCGCAGCTACATCGGCTTCCTGATGATCCTGATGCAGCGTCTGGTGGTCTCCAGCACGAGTGCCATTCGCACTACACTTGAAAGGCGGCTCGAGGCGCTCGCCGCACCCCAGGAACAACTGACCCTGTTCCCACTCACCTCCGAAGAGGAATGGGCGGACCTGGACGGCCAGGAGCAGATCGACGTGTTGCTACGCACCCGCCTCAAGGCGCTCAAGAACGAGCGCGCCGAGGTCAAGCTGTTGCTGGAAGCCGCGGCTCGCTGCGAGCAGATCGGACCGGATGCCAAGGCCGAGGCGCTGCTCGACTGGCTCTACCGCCTCCAGTCCGAGGAGAACGACCCGGAGTTGAAGGCGCTGGTGTTCACCGAGTTCGTTCCCACCCAAGAGATGTTGCGTCGGTTCCTGACTGAGCGCGGGTTCTCGGTCGTCTGCTTGAACGGCTCCATGGACATGGAAGAGCGCAAGCGAGTCCAGGAGGCCTTCGCCAAGGATGTCCGTATCCTAATCTCCACCGACGCCGGCGGGGAGGGCTTGAACCTCCAGTTCTGCCACGTGGTGATCAACTACGATATCCCCTGGAATCCGATGCGTCTCGAACAGCGGATCGGCCGGGTGGATCGTATCGGTCAGGCCCATGTGGTGCGCGCTGTCAACTTCGTCTTCGAGGACTCGGTCGAGCATCGGGTCCGTGAGGTCCTGGAGCAGAAGCTCGCCGTCATCTTCGAGGAGTTCGGCATCGACAAGACCGGCGACGTCCTCGACTCGGCCCAAGCGGGTAACATGTTCGACGAGATGTATGTCGAGGCGATCCTCAACCCCGGAAAGGTGGAGGACTCCGTCGAGAGCGTGGTAGCCCGCCTGCAGGAGCAGGCTCGCGAGGCGCGCACGACCGCATCCGTGCTCGGGGCGACCGAGGACCTGGAACCCGGCGAAGCCCAGCGGCTGCTGACTCACCCCTTGCCACATTGGGTCGAAGCTATGACTACGTCATACCTTCGAAGTGCGGGGTGCGCGGTGCGCGGTGCGAACAGGAATGCTCCGGGCGCTGAAATCGTTGGCCGAGAAGGAATTCACAATATCTGGCGGTTGCGTTGGCCTGATGGATTGGAACAAGTCGGTTGCTTCACGCACCCCGCACTACGCACCCCGCACTCTGTAGCGACGCACTTGGGGCTTGAAGAGCCTCGGATTCGCGGACTGGCCATGCGGCTCCCCCGTTTTGCACCGGGCCAGCCGGTCTCCATCGTGTCGATCCCAGGTCTCTCCAAGGAAGTCCAAGGCATCTGGTCCCTGTGGCGAATTGCCATTGCCGCCATGGAGTGGAATCGTCGAAGGATGATGCCGCTCTTTTTGGCCGACAACGGCATGGTCTATATGCCGACGGCCAGACACGTGTGGGATCAGCTTCTCGCGGCAAGCACTCAGGTCCGGTCCGTCCTTGACACAGAGGTCTCACACGCAGCCTTCACTAAGTTGCAGAACGCCGCGGAGGAACACGGAAAGCCCATCTACGAGGCACTCGTGCAAGAGCACCGGGGGGCGCATCGCACGTGAGCGCGAGAAGGCAGACTACGCCTTTGCCGCGCGCCGTAAAATCATAGAGCGGATCGGTCTGACCCAGGTCCGGAACTATCGCCTGAACCTCCTCTCGCAGGAAGAGCGGAGTTTCCAGGAGCAGCTCGATCAGAAGGCCCATGCCTTGCCCGAGCTTACGACGCTCATTGTCATTCGCGTCGTAAGCTCGGAGTGCGAGGTGCGCCGTGCGTAGTGCGAGGTGCGTCGTGCGTAGTGCGAAAGTGGAAAAGTTCGAATATCTGATTGTTTGGCAGAAGGCACATGAATTGGCAGTTCATGTCTACCGGCTGACTGGTCAGGATCCATTTTGCAGAGACTTCGGACTGCGAGATCAAATCCAGCGGGCTGCCGTCTCAGTAATGTCGAATATTGCCGAGGGATTTGAACGATACAGCAGATCGGAATTCCGCCAATTCCTGTCGGTGGCGAGAGGGTCAGTAGCGGAGGTTCGCAGTCAGGTCTATCTCGCACGCAGTCTAGAATATGTAGGTAAAGCAGATTTTGAGACTGCATATTCACTCTGCCGTGATATCAGCAATCTTATCGGTGCCTTGAGGAAATCTTTGGACCGGGAGCCCGGTTCATGACGCACTCCGCACCACGCACATCGCACTCCGCAGAATCGTGGCGAAGCCACATTCTGCGGGAGTTCACTCCTAAGGTTGCCCGACTCACCCTGGTGGCCGATCCGGACGGACTCCTCCTCGAAGAAGGCATTCTCGAAGGCGTCCGCGAGCGTGGATTCGAGCTGATCCCGTTTGAAGACCATATCGCGTTCCGCTACGCCTATGAATCGAAGTTCCGCTCCCGCTGGGACCGCGGCGAGCACACGGACCTCGTTGTGGTATTACGTTCCCAGGCAAGCGACCTCAGTGGGTTGCCCTATGATCTCCTCCAGGCCGGCCGCAGACTTTCCTTCAATCTCGGCGACATCTTCCCGAACCTCAGTTACCCGGTTGTGGCTGCCCTGGATCGAGGAGATCTCGATGCCTTGTATGAGGCTTCGGTCCGACATGCACCTGGCCAGTTGGGAGACAACGCCACCAAGGAGTTCGTCCTCCGGCATGTCTTTGAAATTGCGCCCGAGCTGGTCAAACAGCCATCCGACCTCCTGCGGGTGCTGCTGCGCCGTCACTACCGCGGACAGCGAATCCCAACTGACCTCGACGAGCGGTTCATCCAGCTCCTGCGCCAGAGCAACGTCTTCGACGACTGGCCACTTGAGACGCTGGTGGCGGACAGAGAGGCCTTCTTCGCATTCCTCCAGGAGCGCTGGCCGATCTTTCTCGACCGCTTTGCGGCCGAAGTGCTAAGTGCGAAGTGCGAGGTGCGCGGACCTGCCCTTCAAATCAACGAGTACAAATCGCACCACGTACCACGCACTACGCACTTAATTCCCATACTTCCCTTCGACCACCATGACATCCAGGTCTACATCGACAACCTGTTCGTGGAGGGGGTGCTGCACTCAGTCCCACACGAGCATGCGGATACCTTGTCCAGAACCTGGGTAGGCATCGGCGTTCGAACCGTTCCCATCGAAGACAGGTCTCGTCGTCTGGGCAAGCTGATCGACAGCCTGGAGGCATCCATTCCGGCCGAGGACGCAAAGCACACGGACTGGTTCCACTTTGCCCGCGGATGGGCGGAGACAATCCTGCTGGCAAACGATCAGGCCGAAGCGATTCCCGAAGCGACGGGCGAACGCATCAAGAACTTGCAGGCACAGGTGGATGCCGGTTTCGCAGCCTGGCTCTTCAAGCGCTACGGCGGGCTTGTCAACCTGCCACCGGTGCCTCCGGTCATGTTGCATCACCTCCCGCGATTTCTTGCCCGCCAAATGGGAGAAGACCGCAAATCCAAGATCGCACTGATCGTGGTGGACGGCCTTGCCTTGGACCAATGGCTGGTGGTCCGGGAAGCACTTGCCTCAAAACAGCCCGGGCTGCGATTCCGGGAGCAGGCGGTCTTTGCTTGGATTCCTTCGCTTACCTCCGTCTCGCGCCAGGCAACCTTCGCAGGCAAGGCTCCCATCTTTTTCCCGAACAGCATCCAGACCACGGACAAGGAGCCCGCTCTCTGGGCCCAGTTCTGGGCGGATCAGGGCCTTATGCCAAACGAGGTCGTCTACATCAAGGGGTTGGGCGACGGTAATCTGGAAACCGTTTCCGAAGCGCTTTCTCATCCCAGGGCAAGGGTCGCCGGGCTGGTCGTGGACAAGGTCGACAAGATCATGCACGGGATGGAAATGGGCACCGCCGGGATGCACAACCAGGTGTGCCAGTGGGCCAAGCAGCCTTATCTGAACACACTCCTCGATCTGCTCTTGGATCGGGGCTTCCGTGTTTATCTGACTTCTGATCATGGCAACCTCGAGGCGGAAGGTTGCGGTCGTCCATCCGAAGGGGCTGTGGCAGACCTACGCGGTGAACGGGTCCGCGTCTATCCCGACGCAGCACTTCGCAGCAAGGTGAAAGAATGCTTTCCGTCCGCGCTGGAATGGTGCCCAGTTGGCCTTCCGGAGGATTACCTCGCTCTCCTGGCTCCTGCTCGGCAGGCGTTTGTCCAAGAAAAACGGCGAACCGTAAGCCATGGCGGCATTTCGGTCGAGGAACTCATCGTCCCTCTTGTTCAGATCGAGAGGAGGGGCGAATGACCAGACGGACCGACCAGATCGGATTCAGTCAGCGGGTGCGTCTGGAATGGCTTGAGCAGACGGCCAACCTGGTCCTGGCAGGGAATGACAAGGCTGCGGTCAACGAAGCCTTGCAGGATTTGCTGAAGGACAAAGTGTCCGTAGGCGGCCAGGCCGAGCGTGGCAATCGTGAGAAGATCATCACGATTCTACTGAAGACATGGCTGACTGTTCCGAGCGAACTCGAGTCGTTGCGCGTCGAAGGATTGGAACTACTCAAACATGTTCCTCGACCCGATCATCTGGCCATTTACTGGGGGATGGTCATGGCCGTCTACCCGTTCTGGTCGGGGGTAGCCACTCAGACCGGCCGTCTGCTGAGACTTCAGGGTTCCGCTGCTGCGGCTCATGTCCAGCGTCGGGTCCGCGAGCAATACGGCGAGCGGGAAACTGTTTCCCGAGCAGCCCGCCGCGTGCTACGTTCGTACCTGGACTGGGGCGTACTGCAGGAGACCGGGTCGAAGGGTATCTACTCCGCCGGGACACCGCTGGCCGTTGATGATTCCCGACTGATCGCCTGGCTGGTCGAAACGTCTCTCCACACCCGCCCCAACGGTTCGGCTCCGCTCCGAGACCTATTTGACAGCCCGAGTTTCTTCCCTTTCCGGATCAAACCGGTCCACGCCGAAAACATCCAAGCTGCTTCATCCAAACTCGATATTTTTCGCCACGGGTTGGACGACGACCTGGTCATGCTGCGGAAGCCGATCATGAAAGGGCATCCTGTCTAACAGCCATGCCCAGATGGGGCACAACGAAAGATGAAAATCACCCCCACCCCTCCCTCCCCCGTCAAAGGGGAGGACTAAAGGGAAGGGGTATTTTCATATAAACGTCTGGTATTCAGCCTGCCGCAAGATGGTGACACTTCAACTGCGGGAGGCGAAAATAGAATGGTTGTGTTTCCAAACGTCGTGGGACACGGTGTTGAAGAGGGAAGTGCTGAAAGGGAGAATATCAACTTTCTTTCTCCATCTCCCAGAACGCACGGGGCGATAGAATCTTCGCTCCGGCATATTCCTTTAAGACAAGGAGGTCTTTGTCTCCCGTTATTATGGCCCGGACGTGCCCCGGCTTTACGAGTCCCAGAATCATCAGGTCTTTGGGATCCCTGCATGCGTCCGGATTTACTGCTTCAGGTTCAAGGGCGCTTGAGTTGTTGCGAAGAATCTGAAGATATTCGGCCATTATCGGAGAAGGTACTCCGATCTTATCGCGCAGCTTCTCCTCGATTTCGGTCAAAATCCCTTCACATAATACGATTTCATGGTGTTCAAGGCAAAGCTCCATCACGGCTTCGCACAAACCACGGGCTGCTACCGCTGCGATGGCGACGTTTGCGTCAATAACTACGATCATGAAAGAGCCTTGAACACGTCTTCATCTGTCAGCAATCCCTGGACCTCGGCGAAGGCAAGTATTTTCCTACGAATAGAACGGAAGCGTTCAACCGCGATATATCTGCGTAAGGAGTCGCGCACGATGTCGCTGGCAGCGCGATTCTCCTCGCGACTGATCTCCTCAAGAGCCACCTTAAGTGCTTCAGGCAATCGAATGGTCAGTGTTGTCATAATAAGTCCTCCTGGAAGACAATGTATTACGAAAATGGTCGTTTGTCAATGAGAACTTGCTGTTAGATCGAATGATGAGAATCAAGGGTTGAAAATGGCCAGAACGCCCGGTGGCAAAAAACCGCCGAGTGGCAATTGGGTAATGCCGATTGAATTGGGTAACGAATTGGGTAAGAAAATGTTTTTCCCCAACAAGAAAAACGTTTACAGCGCTGGAAAATTCGTTACAAAATAGCTTGCCTGATAATTTTTGATTACGCTTTAATCCTAGGGTAAACACAATGGCTCCATTGTTTCTTGCCCAGCCTGGGAGGCTGTCACAAGGGCCTGTGACATTGCCCCTATGCACGGCAAAAACTCTTCTTGAACTGGCATTTACCGCGTGCTATCAAGACCCTTCACGCATTGAACTTGTTTCTCACTTTTCCTGGGAATAACTGAAAAAATTTATTTGTTGTGTAGAAAGAGGAGGGGGAGTTATGCATAAATCAAGGGCAGTCCTGGTTGTTTTTTTCATGTTTTTTATGGCATTTTCCTTTATGTCGTGCGGCAAAGAGCGCGAAGCCAGGATCAAGATAGGCATTAACGCTCCCATTACAGGCGACATCCCCAAGGTGGGCGAGGGCACCAAGTACGCGGCACAGATGTGGCTTGAGGAAATCGAAAAGGCCGGAGGGCTTCAGGTCGGAGACAAGAAATACAAGGTCGAGCTGGTTATAGAGGATAATGAATCCAAGGCCGAGTCCGCAGTCAAGGCCAATACCAAGATGATCAGCGAAGACGGCGTGCTTATCATTATCGGGCCCCAGTCATCCAAACAGGCGATCGCTGCGGGCGGAGTTGCAAACGATTATAAGACGCCGATGATAAGCCCCTGGTCAACCAATCCCGACACCACCAGAAACCGTCCATTTGTATTTCGAGGATGCTTCCTTGACCCGTTCCAGGGGCCGGTGGTGGCAAACTTTGTCAAGGAGGAACTCGGGTTCAAGAAGGCAGCGGTGCTTTATGACGTGGCAAGCGACTACCCCAAGTGTCTGGCTGAATACTTCAAGAAGGCGTGGGAAGGAATCAATGGCCCCGGCTCGGTGGTGGCCTATGAAAGCTTCACTACCAAGGATGCCGATTTTAGCTCTCAGTTGACCAAGATCAAGGGCTCAGGAGCCGAGTTCCTGTTTACCCCGCAATACTACAATGAGGTGGCGCTCATTGTTAAGCAGGCCCGTGAGCTTGGATTCACCGCCCCTATCCTGGGTAGCGATAGCTGGGGATCGGCAGAGACGGTAAAACTATGCGGTCCGGCCTGCTCCGGACTCTACTTCAGCACACACTATGCGGCCGCAGGGGCCAAGGGGCAGACCAAGGAGTTCATAGACAGTTATAAACAGAAATACGGCTACGTGCCGGATGACGTAGGGGCGCTCACGTGGGATGCCTTGCGGCTTGCCCAGAAGGCTATCCAGAATGCTGGGTCGCTTACCGGAGATATTGCAAAGGACCGTCAGGCGGTTCGAGATCAGTTGGCAAAGACTAAGGACTTCGAAGGCATAACCGGCAAGATGAGCTTCACGGAAGAGGGAGATCCGATCAAGTGCGCAGTGATCGTGCGCATAAGCGATAAAGGCGAATTTGAATTCTACAAGCAGGTCTGTCCCTGAGACAGGATAGTGCGAAACGGCTGCTGACTGAGGGAGCGGAAAGGTCTATCCGCTCCTGATTTTTGCGCGGCCCTGGATCGTAACTATGGAATTTGTACTTCAAAACTTTATCAACGCTATGCAATGGGGCAGCTTCTATGCCCTGATCGCGCTGGGTTACTCGATGGTTTACAGCATCCTGATGCTGTTTAACTTCACCCACGGCGATATCTTCATGACAGGGGCCTATATAGGCTTTGGTGCGGCTACCGTCCTGCTGTTTCTTACCGCCTCGGTCGGTATATCAGTGCCGGGCTGGCTGCTGCTCATCCTTACCATCCTCATATCCATGATGCTTACCTCTCTTCTGGGAATCATCGTGGAACGGGTGGGTTATCGGCCTCTAAGGGACGCCCCAAGGGCATCGGCCGCAATCACCGGACTTATGATCGGCATCATCCTTGAGACAGGAAACCTTGCCGTGCTGGGGGCCAGGCGTTTCAGCTTTCCCTCCCTGATCGAAGCCGTAACCTATAACATCGGGGGAGTTTACTTTACCAATAAAAAAATCCTTATAGTGGGTGTCTCCCTGTTTCTCATGCTGCTGCTCCATGCCTTCATCCGGAAGAGCCGCTGGGGCATGGCCATGCGCGCCATGTCATACGATTACCAGGTAGTTCCCTTGATGGGCGTGTCGCTCAATATGATCGCGCCCATGACGTTTGCCATAGGCTCCGCGCTTGCCGCCGCAGCCGGAATCCTTTACGGCATGGCCTATCCTGTCCTGGACCCGTATATGGGTGTACTGCTTGGATGGAAATCGTTTGTGGCAGCCATCCTGGGCGGGCGGGGATCCATTTTGGGGGCCGCACTGGCAGGATTTCTGCTCGGCTTCATAGAGATATTCACGGCCATGATCTTCCCGTCCACCCTCCGCGATCTGATCGCATACACCATAATCCTGCTGATCCTTACCTTCAGGCCGTACGGGTTCTTCGGGCAGCCCTACACAACCCAGTTGAGGCTGTGAGGAGCGTGTTCGATATGACCGAGCGCCTGAAAGAGATCTACGGCTCCGTGCCCGTGATAGGCTGGCTTATCGGGATGCTGGTGGCGGTGGTTACGGAATCCGCTTTCGGGGCAGGACTCGCATACGCTCTTTACCTTCCCAAGGTGCCAGCATTGTTAGGTTTAACCGTGGTGCTGAAGCAGCCATCCATGTTTCCGGCTGCAATATTGTATGTATTTCTGATCTACGCTCTGCCCATCTTCTTTGCGGCGGGACTGACCGCGCCCTGGGCAAATCGCATGGCAGCGGCAATGGAAGCTCTTCCCCTCTGGCTGTCAGCCATACTGCATCTGGGGGTGCTGTATCTGGTGCTGCACTTGTGGACAGATATGAGCGACTATCGCCTGCAGATTTCAAAACTGACAATGATCGCGGTCATGCTCACCCTGAGCATCAATGTCATAAACGGCTATATGGGTGAGTTTTCCTGCTCTCATCCTGGTTTCATGGCTCTCGGGGCCTATGCCAGCTCCACTTTTTCACTGGTCCTCTTCCGGCAGGACCGGCTCTTCGGAGCGCCGATCCTGCCGGAGTTCCTTGGGCCTTATATGTTCCCGCTGGGGCTGCTTCTGGGCGGAGTGGCTGCATCATTAGGCGCCCTGGTTGTTGCGATACCTTCCTTTAGAACCCGCGGCGACTACCTTGCCATCATCTCTCTGGCCTTCATGTTCATCGTCAAAAGCGTCTTTGAAAATCTTGAAGTCCTGGGCGGTCCGCGAGGGATGGGAGGTCAGCCTCACTGGGCTACCCTTCCTGCGGTTTTCATAGGCATGGCCGTGTGCATAGTGGTGAT
>Ga0100388_10002230_pt1 | contig 16811 bp, 10 predicted proteins | sample CryGeymeta201512_FD_81536 | JGI IMG/M metagenome (GOLD analysis project Ga0100388, IMG submission 81536) | Groundwater microbial communities from Crystal Geyser aquifers in Utah, USA - Crystal Geyser metaG 2015-12 | ecosystem: Environmental > Aquatic > Deep subsurface > Groundwater | place... | reverse complement strand
CGTTGCAAACACCTTCGAGGTGGTGTTGCGCCTGCGGCTACACCTCGAAGGTGTAAATACGCTTGTTTGTCAAACCCGACACTTTGTTTTTAATCGGCTATATTTGATTTTTATAACCGCAGGTTTCAAACTTTGTTTATAACCGCAGGTTTCAAACTTGCTTATTTCGAGCGCAAGCGAGAATCAAACTTTGTTTATAACCGCAGGTTTCAAGCTTTGCTTATAACCGAAGGTTTCAAGCTTTGCTTATAACCGCAGGTTTCAAACTTGTTTATTTCGAGCGCAAGCGAGAATCAAACTTTGTTTATAACCGAAGGTTTCAAGCTTTGCTTATAACCGAAGGTTTCAAACTTGTTTATACATGAATTTGGTTGACTTATGTGAGATGCAAATGGAAAATGTTCTTAGGAAGCATTCGAGAAAGGAGCACTTTCTATATCTTTTACTTTATCATATCGAATCAATACCTGTCAATTTCAATTCTTTAAAGCTTCGATGTGCTAACCTTAAAACCCATAATATTTAATCTTATCCTCTTACTTTACCCATGCCCGCCTGACGGCGAGGCAGGCCTGCCTGACGGTAGGCAGGGATGAAGCGCAAGAAAATAACTTGAGGGTCGGCACTGCCCCCACCGACCCTCAAGTTTCGTTATATACCATAAATCAACCAAGATGTCAATCCCATAGTAATATTATATTATAATTACTTAATAAGCTTCGTTGAGGGACTTGAGGGCAGGCTTTTGACTTTTTATAATCGTTCGAGAAGACCACTTACTTTACCCGTGCCCGCCTGACGGCGAGGCAGGGATGAATCGAATGATTAATAAACTCGCCGAATCTGCCCCCGCCTGATAAGCGAGGCAGGGAATCGGCGGGTTAGTCGAAAAATAATGGTCTTTTCTGATCTTCGATGCTAGATCCTTCTCCCGCTGGGCGGGATCAGGATGACCTCAAGTCTACAGGTTTTCATATACATCCTAAGAACTTACACCGCTTTCTTCACTAATTGAACAAAGATCATTCTTCCTGCAGCGGTTTGGAAAATGCGGCTCACCTGAACATCAACAATCTGTCCCATTAAATTTTTACCCTCTTCTACCACCACCATCGTTCCGTCAGGTAAGTAACCCACTCCTTGACGCAATTCCTTTCCTTCTTGGATAACTTTAACTCTAATCCTTTCACCGGGCAAAACCACAGTTTTTATGGCATTCGAAAGTTCATTGACATTCAAAACTTTAACCCCGGAAACCTTAGCCACTTTGTTTAAGTTATAGTCAGTGGTCAAAATCTTACTCCGCATCTCTTTAGCCAGACGAACCAGTTTTGAATCAACTCCTTTGATTTGAAGAAAATCCTTATCAACAATTCGTATTTTGATTTCAGGATTCTTCCTCATCTGCTCTAAAAGTTCCAGGCCTCTACGCCCTCGATTGCGTTTGAGAACATCGGTTGAATCAGCCACATGTTGCAGTTCGACCAAAATGAAACGCGGGACAATCAAAAGAGAAGGCAAAAAACCCAGATTCATAATCTCTCCAATCCTCCCATCAATAATGGCACTGGTATCGACCAAGATAGACTCAAAACCAAATTGAGCGCGTTTATCTTTCTCCGAGGATTGACTCTGTTGCTGTTCGCGCCTTTTCTGCAATTGCTGATTTGTCTCGCGAATAATGGAAACAACCATGCGTTGAATTGAATTTTTTAAATGTTCGATTAAAATGGGGATTAAAAGAAGACCGATGGTCCCGGCGATGAATCCCGCCAGGGTTTGACCTAAATAACTAATTCCAAAAAGAGGATGGGTATTGAAATAGACGTTGGATAGGATAAAACCCAAAAAAGTGAAACCAACACCTAAAATGATCCGGATAAAAGCTTTTTTTAACATGTTTTCTTAAAGCTTCAACGTCAAGTCAAAGCTTGCCTTAGATAAAATTTAAGATGAATACTGATAAACAAGTTTGAAAGCTCCGCTTATACAATTGTTTAACTTCTGCTTTAGAAGTTTACGCGATCACAAAAGCCTTAAGGCTCGTAATCCCTCAGCCAAAAGCCTCTTTTAGGGCCTGATTTAAATTACGCGCTGTCTCGGCTGAAATAAATTTATGAAAGCCTAATTTTTGAGCTTCTTTTATTCTCTGCTCTTCGCGGCTAACCTTGCGCACCTCACCCAAAAGTCCTACTTCCCCAAAAACCGCCATCTTGTAATCGGCGGCTTGATTTTTAAAACTGGAAGCAATGGCCAGGGAGATGCCTAGATCAATCGCCGGTTCCCTCACTTTCAATCCTCCTGCCACATTAACATAAATATCGTAAGTATTCAAGTTGACCCCAGTCCGGCTGGAAATGACCGCGCACAGCAACACCAGACGGTTAAAATCAATTCCCACCGCCGTTCTTCTGGGGATAGCCAGGGAAGATTTGGTAACCAAAGCCTGAATTTCGACTAAAATCGGCCTTTCTCCCTCCAAGGTTGCCACCACCACCGAGCCGGGAGTTTTTTCCCTTTGATCGTTTAAGAAAAATTGCGAAGGATTGACAACCTCCTTTAGGCCCTTCTGCTCCATCTCGAAAATTCCCACTTCAGAGGTTGAACCAAAGCGGTTTTTGGTGCTGCGCAAAATCCGGTAGGTATGGAAAAGGTCTCCTTCGAGGTATAAAACCACGTCCACGATATGTTCCAACACTTTCGGTCCGGCCACGACTCCCTCTTTGGTAACGTGACCAATTAAAAAAAGTGGGGTATGACTGCTTTTAACTACCCGTAAAATTTTAGCAGCGCTCTCACGCACCTGCCCGACGCTTCCTGAAACACCATTTAACTCTTGAGTATATAAAGTTTGGATGGAATCAATAATCACCAAAGACGGCTTTAATTTCTCTATCTCGCTGATGATCTGTTCGACGTTATTTTCAGCCAAGATTAAGATTCTTTCACCGTTAATCTGCATGCGCTCAGCCCGAATTTTGATCTGACGGGCCGATTCCTCACCCGAAACATAAAGTACGGATAATTTAGGGTTTTGACAGATTTTGGCGGCCACTTCCAAAAGCAAGGTTGATTTCCCGATACCGGGCTCACCGGCTATTAAAGTCACACTGCCGGGAACGATTCCTCCTCCCAAAACATGGTCGAATTCGCCGATGCCGATTAAGAGTCGCTCCAAATCCTTTTGCGGAATTGATTTTAAAGTATAGACCTGAGATTGGGTAACCGATTTGAACTGACCTGCACTTTTAGGAGAAACTGGCAGGGTGGTCTCAACAAAACTGTTCCATCGACCACACTCCGGACAGCGACCGATCCAGCGCGGAGACTGATATTGACATTGTTGGCACTCGTAAACCGTTTCTGTTTTAATTCTTGTCATTTAATGAAGCTTAAAAGGTAAGCACCAAACTCTAAGTACTAAATTACAAATAAGCACTAAATATCAAGCACCAAATTAGATTTAAAGCACCATAATTTTAGAATTTAGAGCTTAGAATTTATTTGCCTGCCTGCCGCAGGCAGGGAACTTGGAATTTAGGATTTAGAATTTTATCCCCTACAGCAATTTAGCAATATAACAATTTGAATTTAGAGAGGCAATAAATTCATTCTTTTACTGGATACATCCAGGCTGAGGATTCTAAAGTTTCCTCTATCCCCGACCTTAAACTCTTTTCCGCTCTCAGCCAATTGCGTGCTATAAATCAAACCGTCAATTCCTTCCTCCAGTCTCACAAAATCACCAAAAGCAGTAAGGCGGGTTATAAAACCGGAAACCTCTTGACCAACCTTATATTTTTCACTCACTTGACTCCAAGGATCCTCAAGAAGCCTTTTAATTGTAAGATGAATGCGGCGATTTTTCTCATCTTTATCCAAAACTAAAACTTCTATTTCTTCTCCGACGTGAACCAAATCTTCAGGTTTTTTCAGGCGATCCCAAGAAACTTCTGAGATGTGAACCAAACCTTCAATCCCGCCTAAATCTACCAGAATCCCAAAGGGAACAATTCGCGTCACTCTTCCTTTAACTTTATCGTTCTTTTGAATTTTATCCAAAAGACCCTCATTGTATTGAAAAACAGGGCCGCCTGTGGCTGCCTTTTCGGAAAAGATGAGTTTATTTTCTTTGCGGTTGAGCTCAACCACCTTAACAGTTATTTTCTTGCCGATTAAGCCCTCTAAGGTGGCTTGGATATCGGTTGTTCCGCTGGTGGTCACCAGTCGCTGGCTAGCAATTTGGGAGGCTGGTAAAAATCCTCTTATACCTAAATATTCAACCAGTAACCCGCCTTTATTGAATTCATTCACTTTTACCTCTACCGGCTCCCGTTTTTCAGCTTTATCTTCTAAAGCTCTCCATTTTCTTTCCATCCCGGCTTTTTTAACCGATAAAACCACCTGCCCGTGTTCATTTTCAACTTGGATGACCGAAACCAAAATCGAGTCGCCAATTTTTATGGTTTGTAAAAGATCACTTTCGTCTTTCAGTTCTTTGCCTAAAATTACTCCCTCGGCTTTCGAACCTAAATCCACCCAAACCTCAGCCGCGGTAATTCTCATAATCTTGCCTTCTAAAACAGAGCTTTTTTTGAGACGACGCGGGAGATTTTTAGGATCGCTTAAAGCTTCTTCCATGACCGGAGAAATCTTCTTTTCTTCCCGCTTTTTAGTTCTTTTGCCTGCCAATTTTTTGCTCCTTCTTGACTTTGGTGAAGTCAGTAAATTTTTGAAAACTCAAACAAAAACCCCTTTTTAAGCTTGAGGGGTTAGAACATTGTAGCAGGAGTTTTTCTAAAACTCAAGAGAATTGTAAAATATGCCCAAATTACTCCATTTTGCAAAAATTCCTTAAGAGGCGGGTTGTAATTTGGGGAATACTTAACTTCTTTTATGTACAATTTAATTGAAGTTGAGTATATAGACAGGACTGATCATAAATACATTTGACTTTTTGACCTTTGAGTTTTTCCGCCAAAGACGGATCTGCTGGTTGAGACTTTTGCATTTTAAATTTACAAGTAGCGGAAACCTAAGGGTTCCCATGGTTGCATTATGGCTATTTAAAAATGCCGCTACGAAATTCATCGATTCCTTCACTAAAAAGTCTATGAGACCATACATCTGGTATAATGAGAGGTTAGTTTGGATGTATAGATAAATCAATTACAACTTTGGTATTCTCTAAATTCAAAAGGCTTTATTGATTTAGCGTATAGACATACCTTGTTACCATCTTCCTAAATAATTTGTCTATAATCGCAGGAGAGAACCACGGGTTTACCCGTGGGTGAATCCTTCAAAAATATTCGACGAATCCGCCCGCCGATTCGGCGGGAACCTGCGATTTCGGAGTACCACGGCGTAAAGCCTGTGGGAATCTATAATCTCCGTTTGCCGAAATATGAAAAAAATGAACTACCACTCCTTGCGCCGTGGTATCCTCCCCGCCGAATCCCTGCCTCGCTTATCAGGCGGGGGCGGAGCGGCGAGTTTATTAATCATTCGAATCCCTGCCTCGCCGGCAGGCGGGCACGGGTAAAGTAGGTGGTCTTCTCGAATAATTATAAAACAAAAAAGCCCTTACTTTTTTAATAAGAGCTTCTTTGTCCTGGCAGTGAGGTATTTTCCCAAAAGCTTGTGCTTTAAGTATCGTCCCCGCTAAGGCGTTTGACGACTGAGTTCAGGATGGGATCAGGTAGTACCACCTCGCTCAAACCACCAGGGGGAAACGGCCGGTATAGCTACTTTTCCCTAACGGCTTGCTCAGAAATTAAAAGATCAAAATTTTTAGTTGTACTTCTCCATTTCAGTCGAAGAATAAAGATCTTATTGTTCGACCTTGTGGAGAACTACCTTAATTTTGAATTTGCTATTAGTGCCTTTAAAACTGAATAGAATGTTTTTTTAAAAAACCATAACCCAAAAGTTGATTTTGATTTGACTTATTAGTACGGCTTGGCTGAATGCATTACTGCACTTACACCGACCGCCTATCCGTCCCGGCATATGCCGGACTATTTTACCAGGTAGTCTTCCTGGAGTCTCGCCCGCCTTGCGGCGGGTATTAAGATTCCTCATCTTAGAGTGGGCTTCACACTTAGATGCTTTCAGCGTTTATCCCAACCGAACGTAGCTACCCAGCGATGCCCTTGGCAGGACAACTGGTACACCAGAGGTTCGTCCATCTCGGTCCTCTCGTACTAGAGACAGCCCTCTTCAAGAATCTAACGCTTGTACCGGATAGAGACCGAACTGTCTCACGCATGATTTTCCAAACACTTTCGTGTGGCATGGACTATATCTTCACCCTAATATTGCGGTAAATTTTTCAATTAGGGGCCGACGTATGATTATCTCTATTACTAGATGATAATCTCACCTTACGCTCATAACCGCTTATGAGCCTGGGGATCAGTCTCTACGGGGAAAGAAGTTCTTTGTCGCTTAGATATCTTTTTACTTCCTGAAAATTATGTATTTTCTTTTTCGTATAATTGAATTCGCTTATTTTATCAACCTGTTTACATAACTTTAAAAACTCCTGCGAAGTATATCGTTCGCGTTTTTCAACAAGTTGTTTGAGAAGTTGCAATCCCAGCTTAACCTGTTTTCTTTTCAGAAAAACATAAGGCGCAACCAAGCTTAAAACCCTCATTGCTGGTCGATGTCCCACAATTGTATATTCCAAAATATGATCGTTTCGTTGCCTGATATATCCGTCTCTCAACTTATGTTTCAACCAATTCATGAAATTCTCATTTCCAGCTTTCTGGTAAAAAACAACACTTGCTCGTATTTGAAAACCAAAAATATAACCTTTTCTCTTCACCAGTTGAAACATCACACAACCGTCACCATCTAAAAAACCAGCAATATAAGCCTTTGTTTTTTCTTGCATAAGAACTTCTATCTTCCCTCGGTATTGCCCTGATGAGCGTTCGGTAGACTCATCGAGGGTTTCACCGATATTAGTCAGATTTATTATACACCATTACTGGTGTAGAACGCAATGATTTTACGTTCTGAACCCAGCTCACGTGCCGCTTTAATGGGCGAACAGCCCAACCCTTGGGAGTTACTTCACCCCCAGGATGCGACGAGCCGACATCGAGGTGCCAAACCTTACCGTCGATATGAACTCTTGGGTAAGATCAGCCTGTTATCCCCGGGGTAGCTTTTATCCGATAAGCTACGGCGCTACCACAAGCAAACCGTAGGATCACTAAGCCCGACTTTCGTCCCTGCTTGACTTGTAGGTCTCGCAGTTAAGCCGACTTCTACCTTTACGCTTACCTCCGGATTTCCATCCCGGATAAGTCGACCTTTGGGCGCCTCCGTTACTCTTTGGGAGGCGACCGCCCCAGTCAAACTGCCTACCAGACATTGTCTCCTCACCGGATTCACGGAAAAAGGATAAGAATCAAAATTCAGAAAGGGTGGTATTTCATTGGCGCTCGCGCGCAGCGCGAGAAAACCCTACAACTTAAAGCACTAAATTCTAATTCCTAAATTCCAAATGAAGCTTAAATTCTAAAACCTAAATTCTAATTTTTTATTTAGTGCTTTGATATTTATATTTATTTGGAACTTCGAATTTTGTGCTTAGAATTTGAAAATAGAGTCTTCTTGTGCTACGCACAAGCTCCCACCTATGCTACACATCCTAAACCTTAATCCAGTGTCAAGCTGCAGTAAAGCTCCACGGGGTCTTTTTGTCCTGGTACAAGGAGGCCGCATCTTCACGGCCATTGCAATTTCGCCGAGTCCCTTGCTGAGACAGTCTCCAAGTCGTTACGCCTTTCATGCAGGTCGGAACTTCATTTGTTGTCTTTGTGTTTCCACAAAAAATCAGACTATCTCTTCATCTTGCTTAAGTGTTTTAGAAGCTTTTCTTTTGTATGTTTTCTTTTACCGCTCTCATTCATTTGATAAGCCAGTTCAATTATTTGAACTAGATAATCTTTTGAGCGGTGGTGATTACTTGAAATAAGCTGACAAATTATGTCAAACTTTTCAAAATCCTCTTTCTTTGTAGATTGCAGTTTATACTTTCTAAAATGAGGGACTACTTTATCAGTTAAGTCTTTGATGCTTCTAGCTTCAAACTTATAATTTTGATCTCTTTTACTGAATCTTATACTTCCACAATCAAAGTAATCTCGTACTTCTTTTAAAAGAGACAAGTTTCGTTTGTGCTGAGCAATGCAAAAACTTGGTCTTACTTCAATACCTGTTTTAAGTTTCTTTCTAAAACTGAAAGAGACAGAAAAACAAGCTTCACCATCTGAAAATCCTGTTACAAAAGAAGGAAACTCCATGACACCTTTCTTCTGGCAAGAGCTAGCGTATTATCTCGTTTGGCTAAATTATATCATAATCAAACGAGATCTCGTCTTTCGACTCAGTCGTTAGGGGTTCCCCCGCCGAATCGGCGAGGATTCCCACGGGATTACCATTTCTTAAATTCATGGTAGCTTTAAGAAGAAGGTTTCCCCGTTATTAGCTAGTTTACTTATCATACTTTACAGTACAATTCGGGCAAATTCCGATTGTTTACCCGACAAGGGATTACGCTACCTTAGGACCGTTATAGTTACGGCCGCCGTTCACCGGTGCTTCACTTGAAAGCTTCTCCCGCCTCTCGGCGGAATAACCTTCGCATTTAACATACCGGTACTGGGCAGGCGTCAGCCCCTATACATCATCTTACGATTTAGCAGAGACCTGTGTTTTTGATAAACAGTCGCTTGGAGTGTTTTCCTGCGGCCCCCGCCAAGCGGGGGCATGGCTTCTCCCGAAGTTACGCCATTAATTTGCCGAGTTCCTTAGCAAGGGTTCTCTCGTTCACCTTTGTATTCTCAACTCACCCACCAGTGTCGGTTTTAGGTACGGATAAAAAAGGTTCTCGCTAGAGATTTTTCTTGCAAGCTAAACAGTGACCAATCCTGCATCACTTGCGTTTTGCGGGACCATCGCGACTCAGATCACCATAAAATGGGATTTGCCACATTCTACTTCCTTATCGTTTAGACGGAATTAATTCCTTAAATCCGCTTGGTTGTCTACCTCGGTTATCCCATCACTTGATAACGAACCTTTCTTAGTAGTCGAATATAAACGACTTGTCCATCGCCTACGCCTTTCGGCCTCGGCTTAGGACCGACTAACCCTGGGTCGATTGACGTTGCCCAGGAAACCTTGGGTTTTTGGTGTGGACGAATTTCACGTCCAAGACGCTACTCATGCCGGCATTCTCACTTCTGTTTACTCCACCTCGCCTTACGGCGGGGCTTCACTGCTGACAGAACGCTCCCCTACCACTCCCCGCCGAGTCGGCGGGAAATTCGCAATTTCGGTATGAAACTTGAACCCCGTTGAATTGTCGGCGCAGAAGTACGATCGACCAGTGAGCTGTTACGCACTCTTTAAAGGATGGCTGCTTCTGAGCCAACCTCCTGGCTGTCTATGTACCTCCACCGCCTTTACCACTGAGTTCCATTTAGGGACCTTAATTGACGATCTGGGTTGTTTCCCTCTTGAGCAACGCGCTTAGCCGCGCTGTTCTGACTAGTCGTTTGTAAAAACGGTATTCGGAGTTTGGTTGAATGCGAAGGATTTCTCCCCCAGCGATTCATTCAGTAACTCTACCCCCGTTTGGATCAACGACCGCTAGCCCTAAAGCTATTTCGGGGAGAACCAGCTATCTCCGAGTTCGATTGGCATATTACCCCTAACCACAGCTCATCCCAGCCTTTTGCAGCAGACACGGGTTCGGGCCTCCCCCGTCTTTTACAACGGGTTCACCCTGGCCATGGATAGATCACTCGGTTTCGGGTCAAGTTCCGCCTATCGTGCTTTCGCCTTTTAAGACTCGGTTTCCCTTTGGCTTCGAGCCTGAAGCTCTTAACCTTAACAGACGGAACATACTCGCCGGCTCATTCTTCAATAGGCACGGTATTAGTCGCCGAATCGGCGACCTTTACCCGCTTTGTAGGCAACACAATTTCAGGTTCTATTTCACTCCCCTCACCGGGGTTCTTTTCATCTTTCCCTCACGGTACTTGTTCACTATCGCTTTTGAGGGTATTTAGCCTTGGAGCGTGGTCGCCCCAGCTTCCCTCAGGATTACACGTGTCCCGAGGTATTCAGGAATTTATCACAAACACAATATGAAATTTCGTATACAGGACTCTCACCTTCTGTGGTAATCCTTTCCAGAATTTTCTACTATCTCTTCGTGTTTTAAAAGATAAACCCTACAACCCCCGCTCATACGCAGGACGGGAAAACCTACCTTCACATAAATTCTAAATATGAAGCTCCCTCGACCTTACGGTCGGGGTATCTTCTTTTTCTTCGCTGCGCTCAGCCCGACTTCGTCGGAGCAAGCTTAATACCGCCCCGCCGTGCGGGGCGGTTTTGAGCTTGGAAAAATAAAACTCTAAGTTCCCTGCCTGCGGCAGGCAGGCAAATAATTACTAAATTCAAAATTCTAAACTTTAGAATAACAATCGTGTTTAGAGCTTAATGCTTTAGTGCTTAAAATTTATTTGGAGCTTAGTGCTTAGAATTTAGGATTTGAAAGTTGGGTCTCCTTGTCCTACGTACAAGCAGGTTTAGGCTTTTCCCTTTTCGCTCGCCACTACTAAGGGAATCTCATTCGATTTCTTTTCCTCTGGTTAATTAGATGTTTCAGTTCACCAGGTTCCCTTTCTTAACCTATGTATTCAGTTAAGAATCCCCCCGCAAAGCGGGGGAGGGTTTCCCCATTCGGAAATCCCCGGGTAATTGCGGCTCTTGGCGCCTTCCCGAGGCTTATCGCAGTCTAGCACGTCCTTCTTCGGCCCTTAAAAGCAAGTCATCCATTGTGTGCCCATAAAATTCAAAACCAACCTTTGGGTGTAATTGATTTTTACTAACATTCTATTCAGTTTTTAAGGAGCTAATTTTAGCTTCTAGCAGATGGCTTCTAGCATCTAGCTTTTTTTTATCGGCTAGTTGCCAGGAGCTAGTTGCCAGCCGCTAACCTGGTGGACTCGGGCGGACTCGAACCGCCTACCTTCTCATTGCAAATGAGATGTTCTACCGGTTGAACTACGAGCCCTTCTTTGCAAATTTTTTGGCGGGCTGCTCTTCCAGTTAAGCTAAGGGCCCCTTAAACTTAAAAACCCCTGTCAGGAGGGGTTTTAAAAAGTTATACTTTAAAAACTTACCTACTTAACAACGCAAACATTGACCACGGCCATTGCATAAAAATATCTGTCCAGCATGTGTAAATTTTTTAAAGTTTTTTCCTCTCAAGACGTTTATTCCTTCTTAGCTTTCATGAGCACCCAATTTATAACACAGGGCTTTCACAAAAGTCAAGCCGAATTGTTTTGGGTTAAAAGTACAAGTTTCCATTGTTAAATCTATGGCGACTTAAAAGTCGCCGCTACAAAATTTGTATTCCTTTTCTCTTTTTTATTCATCAATCTTAAATCTTTATTCTTAAAATCTCTTGTTTATACCAGGTCCGACCTGTAGAAATGGAGGTCATCGGTAGATGTTTTAGTCTGAAGATTTTGAACAACAGTTTGCATCTTTTCGATCTCATTTTGCACTTGAATCATGAAAGTCTGACTCTCGGCTAACCTTACAATCGAGAAATAGAAAAGACCAACACTAATACTTAGAAAAACTGTGAGCGAAATGAGGCCCAGAATTAAGCCCTGTTTTTTCTCTTGGATCACCAAGGTGTCGGAAACCTGGTCGTGCCAGCCTTGTTTTTGGGGATTTTTAAAAATCGCCAGATAGCCTAAACCCAAAAGGACGCCGGAGACAAAATACCCGATGATAAAACGAAAAGCTGACTGGACTAAAGACAAATTTCTGCCTTCCAAAGTGGTAACCCTCAATCCAAACAACCTCTTTCCCAAAGATCCGCCTAAATGAGTGGTCAAAAAAATGAGATAGATATACCAGAGAATTCTATTGAAAAGAAATATAAATAAAAACAGGCTGCCTAGCGATTTAAGCAGTAAGCCCAGATCTTTTAAGTAAAGACTTATGAAAACCCAGGCTAAAAAAAGAAAGACTAGATTAAAAATTAAAACATCCGTTACGTAGGCGGCCAATCTTATCAAATAGCCGGCATAACCAGGTTTACTCTCTTCCATAAAAACCCACCTCTTATACCCAAATAACTCCATTTTGCCATAAATTTTTTGCTAAAATTGCTTATTATTTGGGTTCTACTCAACTCCATTTTTGCATTTTACAGTTAGTTGAGTGTACTTTTGCATATTTTGTCCTGTCTGAACAGGTTTATCAGGCTGAAGCGTTTTCTTAATCCCGATTTCGCGGGCAAAAAGCGTCCAGACCGCTGACTTGTAAGCCATAAAAATGCCTTGGATCAGGCTTATTGCCACCATTAGTAAAATAAAGACCAAAACTCCAAACGGCACTCCGATCAAAGGACTGACTTTGAAAAGAATGTAAATGAGAAGTACGACCGGAATAAAAGGGATAACTACCAAAACAGTAAGGCAGCCGACCCCGCAGCCTATCCCCACATTAATAAGCCCCAAGGCAATCTGCTCCAAAAAATGTTTTTTGACTAACGCAAATGACTCAAAAAGAGCTTTTCGGGGTGTTAGTCCTTCAATTACGGCTTTTCTTTGAGCCAAAATCAAAGTCAAGTTCAAAGCCAGAGAAGCTATCAAGATGACTAAAGTTAATGGTATGATTAGCAAAATTAAGGCCAAAATTTTAGCTGAGGTAGGTAGGACAAAAAGTACCAACGGGACTAGAATTGCGCCCGAGAGGAAAATGACGCCGAAAAATATCAATCCCGGGACAAAATTAAGCCACAGAAGAGCTTTAAAGGATCGTCTGCCTTGCCGGGAACTGGCAGCCAAGGATGATTCTTTCCCCTCGTCAAGATCGCAAACCGCCCCGATCAAGGCCCCCTCCACCCAACTTTTGATGACAAGCCTGAGCATAAAACTAAGAATAATCAAAATGAGAAGAACAAGGATTGCGACAACCCAAAGATAAAGAGGAATGCTCGCTAGGAAATGAAGGATGTTTTTAAAAACCGTCGAAACTGTTTCGCCCACTTCCGGCGGCAAGTCTTGTGAAAGGCTACTATAGTTGATGTCATTTGCAAGATTGGCTCCGCCTGCCGAAACAGCTGTCAACACGATTCCCAAAATCCACAGGAATTTGTTCTGTTTTACAATCTCAAAAGCTCTGGAAATTAGATTACCGAAGTCCATGGGAAATAACTCAAAAGTAAAAAGTAATTCAAAAATTAAAAGTATGCCCTGAGTAAAGTCGAGTTAGTTAAGAGGTTTTTCCTCTTCAGAGGAGAAACCTCTGAGTTTCTCTAACTTAATATCTTTCAAACCTATCGCTCATTTATTTATTATTCGGCTCAAATTCAATAGCTATCCCACCCATGATTTTGGCGATTATATTATAAAAAATCGCCCCTAACGCCCCAAAAACGAATGCCATCCCCCCATAGATTATTGGAAATATAATGAGTGCTCCGATACCGAAAACTAAACTCAGAAGTCCTGCTGAGCTGTCTGACGAAAAAGCTGCTCCAATTGCCATACCAAACAAAGAGAACAAGGAAGTTAAAAGACCAAAAATTAAACCCATAATTACACCTGCAAGACCTGAGAACAATGCATAAGACAGAATCCCGATTCTCTTGATTTTCACTCTTTGTCTGTTCGAAGGTTGACTAACGCTCGCTGTTGACTGAGGTTGTACTTGCGGCTGCGTGGCTTCCGCCTGAGGCTGAACTGGTTCCGCGGGAATCGGGAAAACTTCCTGACTCTCTTGACTAGAGCCCGAAGGCGCGCTTTGATCTGGAGGGTTAGAACTCTGCATCTGAGATTCTTCTTGAGAATTCTCGTCCATCATAAATTCTCCTTTAACTTAAGCTTTATAATCATAATACTCGATCCCGCCTTGGCGGGAGAGAGTTGATGAATATACACCAAATCAGTCCGCCTCTGGCGCTACTGGAATAATTTGGGTATAATTTTATTGTAGCAGAAGTGTTTCTACAAACGCAATCCGCCTGGGTATTACGGACACTATTAGAACCTAATATGTTAGCAAACCTTGGCTAAATTATTTACCACCCATTAATCATTCCATAAACAATTAACAGAGAAACCAAGATTAATATGATACCGACTAATCGCAACCAAAAAGGTGAAATATTATTCTGTAGAAAAACACAATCCTTAGGTAAAATGAACGCTAATATCTTTTGAAAATTCTGATAAATTCTTGATTTCGGTGTAGTGCCCGCCTTGGCATATTTAATGATTCTTTGTCTTTCGTTTTCAACAAAAATGATCAAATATAGCCCGCCAAAGAAAAAAATAACAGCTGATAAAATTATTGGCCAATTTTTTGTCATGTTAGTCGTTCGTATCATTACTGGGCGCGCGAGGAAGTTAAACCTCGGACCTTAAGTCTTTAGAACAAGCATGAGCTTGTTCGATTCACATTTTCATTTTTCTGGTGGGCGCACATGGACTCGAACCATGGACCTCCCGCCCAAATTTGGTGGGTGGAGAAGGACTCGAACCTTCGACCCCCGTCTTATCAGGACGATGCGCTACCACTGCGCCATCCACCCAAATCTTTGGCGGGCTGCTCTAACCATCTGAGCCAATCTCCCTCGAGCATATTAAAATGAAAAGCACGAGTGCGCTTACTGCATCTCTAGAAATATCTCTCAGTAAAAGCCTTTTCTTAAGAAAAATCCTTTTTATTCCATAGATAAATGAATTTGGGTGGCAACCGTTGGGTGATTAACAATTTCACTTAACATATCTTCTCTGGATCGGTCGTAGAGGGGGTTGTGATCTAAGTTTTTCAACCATTCTGTGAATTCATCGTCATCAACGTCCTCAGGATATATGGGATCGTAACTTCCACCCTGTAATTTGTCTGCATATATCAGTTTTGCGTTTCCAATTTCACTAAGCTCTTCTAAACGCTCTCGTTCATTTAATTGCATCCAGGTCTTTCTTTTTTCTTCTTGAGTTTGGATGCTTTTCAATGCCCTGTTAGCTGCCTCGATGTTTGGAGCAGAAGAGATCTGTTCCAACATGAGGATTAGCTGACCAAATCCCCCATCTTTATTGTAAACAGCAGCCCTGTAGGCAGAGTGAGGATCCCGAGCTAAACACTCTTTCAATCTTTGTTTATTATCTATAATGGTTTTTTCTTTTATCTCATAGATATTATAGCTTCCGTCCGGCCTTGGCCTAGCCCTTTCTTCTCTTATTGAATTGGCTTCATCGAAAATCTTTTGAACGGCGGCTTCTTGATTATTGCTGGACGTTAAATCTTTTTCTCTCCTTTTAGACAAAGCGTGAACTAAATGAAAAAAATCTTCTTGAAACCCTCCCAGTTCAGTTAATCTCCAAAAAGCCCTCAGGTCAAACGCCGTCATGCCTGGAATTTCTAGATTCCCTGCCGCCGGCAATGACTTGATATAGGCATCACCAACGTTGTTTCCTCTCCCCTCAAGTTGAGGATTATAAATTAATTCTCCCTGTCTCAACAACTCTCGAAGATGGCGTAAATCCTCTGGAGACATCCAAAATGGCCATAAATCCTCAAATTTCCTCACACCTATCCAATTGAGGGGTTTTCCCGTATCATCATATGAAAACCTCAATCCATTATAGCCTACCAGAGCCAGGCGTTTATCCTCATCGTATGTTATCACCTTTGCTTTTCCTCTATAATAGAAAGTATCGGTTTGCATATGCCCTTCATCCGGTGACAAATGCTGGCTTTTACCTACAAACTCAGCCCCCATTTCTGACAGATCAGTATTTTCTAAAGCTCCTCTAACTAAGAATCTCTCAAGTTCCGTTGCATACCCTTCACCCAACCCTCCGTAACCCCGAGGATAGAATTTTGTAGGTCCTAAATACGGGAGTTTCTGCCTAACAAAGTCCAACCTCTCCTCCTCCTCTTCTATTCCTCCAGTTATTTCTTCTCGATCAGCGCTCGGCAAGTCAAAATGTGATGGAACTTCCAAATAATAATCTGTTTCGGGTGGTTCTCGATAACTTATATTCGTACCGTCAACACCAGCAGGCATCGGATGGGCTAAATATTCATTCCATGCGGTGAGTGAAAAATGGGGATCATAAGGATTAACGGTTGCGGGAATCTCTGCTTCATCTTCTACCTTCTGACTATACTTCTCCGGCCCCATATACACAGAATAGACTATCCTTGACATATTCTTCTCCTAATTTATTGGCGATCTTGGAGACAAACCAAGAACTTCAGTCTTTTAAAATAGGTTCCCTCTATCCGGATTCACGAATTCATTTCGGATGGTGGGCGCACATGGACTCGAACCATGGACCTCAGTCTTTAGAGCAAAGTTTACTTGCTCGTATTTTACTTTCATGATGGGCGATCCTGGGATCGAACCAGGGGCCTCAGTCTTATCAGGACTGCGCTCTAACCATCTGAGCTAATCGCCCTGAAATACGAATGAAAGTAAAATAGCAGGACTGCGCTCTAACCATCTGAGCTAATCGCCCAAAAAATCATGATTATAATCTGTCTTCTCCAAGAGTTTAAACCAACCGAGCCGGTCGCCATTTTTTAACATATAAACTATAGCATACTTAAAAAAAACGGGCAATGCCCCGAATTAAATCATCAAAAATCTAACGGAAAACCATTCGTTGAATCATAAAGAAATCTAACGGAAAATCTACTCCTAATAAAGATTATTTATTAAAAAAAGGAGTAGATCTATG
>Ga0100388_10002223_pt1 | contig 16831 bp, 12 predicted proteins | sample CryGeymeta201512_FD_81536 | JGI IMG/M metagenome (GOLD analysis project Ga0100388, IMG submission 81536) | Groundwater microbial communities from Crystal Geyser aquifers in Utah, USA - Crystal Geyser metaG 2015-12 | ecosystem: Environmental > Aquatic > Deep subsurface > Groundwater | place... | reverse complement strand
GGGTGACAACGTTTCTGTTTCGGTGGAGCTGATTGCGCCCATCGCGATGGAAGAGGGTCTTCGCTTCGCCATTCGTGAAGGCGGTCGTACCGTCGGCGCCGGCGTCGTCAGTAAGATCATCGCCTAATCAAACCCTGTAGCAGGTTCAACGAGGCCCTGACGGGCGGTGTAAACCGCCCTCAGGGCCGCTTCCATAAGGTAGACCGCCATGCGTGACATCGTCGGCTTGCAGTGTGAAGAGTGCAAGCAGCGCAATTACACCACCACCAAGAACAAGCGGACGACTCCGGACAAGCTGTCGTTCAAGAAGCATTGTCCCTTCTGCCGCAAACACACGGTGCACAAAGAACACAAGGTTTAATGCCGGTTCGGCGGCTTCATAAGGTCGCCGGACGGCACCTTGTAGGTGTAGGACAGTAGCTCAACTGGTAGAGCACCGGTCTCCAAAACCGGGGGTTGGGGGTTCGATCCCCTCCTGTCCTGCCATTTTTATACGCTGTGCCCCACGGGACGATGGGGTCCTCCAGCCGAGGTATCAGATGGCGACCAAAATCGCGGAATTCCGAAGCTACCTCACCGACGTCAAGCAGGAACTCAAGCGGGTCGTTTGGCCCAGTCGCAAAGAGACGACTCAGACCACCATGATGGTTTTCGGCATGGTGGTTTTGCTGTCTTTGTTTCTCTGGCTGGTCGACATGTCTGCCTCCTGGTTGGTCGGTCTGATTATCGGCGGTTGAGAAAGAGGACAAGTCTCCATGGCCAAGCAGTGGTACGTCGTGCACACCTACTCCACCTTCGAACGCAAGGTGCGGGACAACATCCTCGAACGGGCTAAGTGGGAGGGGATGGAGGATCAGTTCGGCGAGATCCTGGTTCCGGTCGAGAAGGTCGAGGAGGTGCGCAAGGGGGTGAAGAAGACCTCCGAGCGGATGTTCTTCCCCGGTTACATCCTGGTAGAGATGGAGCTCAACGACGCCTCCTGGCATTTGGTCAAGAGCGTTCCCCGGGTCACCGGCTTTCTGGGCGGCAGTGATCGTCCCCAGCCGTTGACCAAGCGGGAGCTCGATCGGATCGTCCAGCAGATCGAAGAGGGCAAGGAGAAGCCCCGTCCCAAGATCAACTTCGATGTCGGCGAGTCGGTTCGGGTGATCGACGGCCCCTTCGCCAACTTTAGCGGCGTGGTCGAGCAGATCAGTCCCGAAAAAGGCAAGGTCAAGGTGGCGGTCTCCATCTTTGGTCGCCCCACCCCGGTGGAGCTCGATTTTGGTCAGGTCGAAAAGTCGTAAGGCAAAAGCCCTATTCGGTCGCACAACCGGCGTGGCGGGAAGCCACGCTTTTTTGTCTCCCCGCCGGACGGTGGAGTTCGAGGCGCCATGAGCGCCGGATGTCGAACATGAACCGGCTCGAACGGCGGGCCCAAGAGGTTAAAGAACCATGGCAAAGAAGATCATCGGCTACATCAAGCTGCAGGTTCCGGCGGGCAAGGCCAACCCCTCGCCCCCGATCGGTCCTGCCCTCGGTCAACGCGGACTCAACATCATGGAGTTCTGCAAGGCCTTTAACGCCCAAACCCAGAAGCTGGAAGAGGGGCTGAAGGTTCCGGTCATCATCACGGCCTTCGCCGACCGGACCTTCACCTTCGTCGTGAAGACCCCCCCCGCCCCGTTGCTGGTGCTGCGTGCCGCCGGTCTCAAGAGCGGCTCCAAAACCCCCGGTAAGGGTGGTTACGTCGGCAAGATCACCAAGGCCCAGGTCGAGGAGATCGCTAAGACGAAGCTGCCCGACTTGAACACCAACGATCTTGAGGCGGCCATGCGGACCGTTGAGGGTTCGGCCCGTTCGATGGGGATTGAGGTCGTCGCTTAAGGCGAAAGGCGCCACCTCTCGAAATCGGGGTGGCTGGGAACGCAGCGAAAGAGGTGTACATCATGGCACGCAAAAGTAAGCGTTTTGCCGCAGTGGCCGAGAAGGTCGGTAAGAATCCCCTTCCTTTGAGCGAGGCTCTGGCCCTGTCCAAAGAACTGGCGAACGCCAAGTTCGACGAGTCGATCGACATCGCCGTCAACCTGAGTGTCGATCCTCGCCACGCCGACCAGATGGTCCGCGGTTCGGTGGCCCTGCCTCACGGCACCGGCAAGACCGTCCGCGTCCTGGTCTTCGCCAAAGGCCCCAAGGCCGAGGATGCTCGTAACGCAGGCGCCGATTACGTCGGCGACAACGATCTGGCCGATAAGATTCAGAACGAAGGCTGGCTCGACTTCGACCGCGTGGTCGCCACCCCCGATATGATGGGTGTGGTCGGTAAGCTCGGCCGGGTCCTTGGTCCGCGTGGTTTGATGCCCAACCCCAAGCTGGGCACCGTGACCATGGATGTGGCGAAGGCGGTCATCGCGATTAAAGCCGGTCAGGTTGAGTTCCGGGTGGACAAGGCCGGGATCATCCACTGCCCCGTCGGTCGCGCCTCCTTCGATGTCGAGAAGCTGCGTGAGAACGCCGTGGCGGTGATTAACGAGTTGGTCCGTCTGAAGCCCTCGGCTGCCAAGGGGACCTACATGAAGAAGGTGGCGGTTTCCAGCACCATGGGTCCTGGAATCGTCGCCGATCCGGCTTCGATCGAATAAACCGTTCGACCCCAGCTGGGGTTGGATGCTGTAGTTAGTGCCATTTGCCTCACGACCGTTGAAGACCGCAGGAGCCGACAGGCTTAAATCCTTTCAAGGGATCCTGCCGAGACGGGCAATCGATACATGTTCGGGAATTTGCCTTTTCGCGGACATGCCCACCTCGGGTCGATGAGCATGGTTTCGACAATTCTCAAAGAGAGGAGGTGAGCGTATGAATCGAGAGGGTAAAGCCCAACTCGTCGCGGAACTCAACAGCGCGCTCCAGGAGACTTCGGTCCTCCTGGTCGTGCAGTACCGCGGCATGACGGTGGCTCAGGCCGACAAACTCCGTAACGCGATTCGCGAAGCGGGCGGCAGCTATCGTGTGGCCAAGAACACCCTCATCCGCCGGGCGACGGCCGACACCAGCTTTTCCGATGTCGACCAGTTCCTGGGTGGTCCCGTTGGGATCGCTTGGGGCCCTGAGCCGGTGGCCCTGGCCAAGGCTGTTTCCGAAACCGCCAAGGGTGTCGAGCCCCTGAAGGTGATCGGCGGCGTCCTGGACGGTAAGGCCATCGACGAAAACGGCGTCAAGGCACTGTCGTCGCTGCCGAGCCGCGAGGAGCTGTTGGCCAAGCTGTTGGGCACCATGATGAACCCTGTTTCCGGGTTCGTCCGCGTGCTCAATGGTGTGCCGACCGGTTTCGTCCGGGTGCTCAATGGCATCGCCGAAAAACGCCAGGAAGAGGCAGCTTAAGCTGCCTTTTTCGCCGACTTGCAGCAAAACCATCATCGGAATTTTCCCGAACATCGATCCTAGAGGTTTCACCATGGCTATTTCCCGCGAAGAACTGATTGCCGCCATCGAAGGCTTGACCGTCCTTGAGTTGGCCGAGTTGGTTAAAGAGCTCGAAGAGAAATTCGGCGTCTCTGCCGCTGCGCCCGTCGCCGTGGCCGCTGCCGGCCCCGCCGCCGCTGCCGTCGTCGAAGAAGAAAAGACCGAGTTCGACGTGATCCTCAAGGCTGCTGGCGCCAAGAAGATCGAGGTCATCAAGGTTGTCCGCGCTATCACCGGTCTGGGCCTGAAAGAGGCTAAGGACCTGGTTGAAGGGGCCCCCAAGCCCGTCAAAGAGGCTGCCTCCAAGGACGAAGCCGCCGACATCAAGAAGAAGCTCGAAGAGGCCGGCGCCGAAGTCGAAGTTAAGTAAGCATGTGGTTCAAGCCGGAGGCGCCGGCCGCCTCCGGCTGTTGCATCACAGCGAGTCAGGCCGGGCTCTCAACAGAGCCCGGCCTGTTCGTGTTTCGGAAAATCGACGGTTCCCGGGGTCGATGCGATCCCGTTGAGGGAACGGTCGGGTCCCCCATGGGACCAACGCTGCCCCCACACGTATCAGGGCCCTCCGGACCCGCCGGAGGATGCTCGATTTCCGAGGCCCCGCCCTGCCTTGAGAAGGAGATCCGATGCGGTACTCCCTGACCGAACGCAAGCGTATTCGGAAGAATTTCGGCACCATCGCCGAGCTGATTTCCGCCCCCAATTTGATCGCCATCCAGAGGGAGTCTTATGCCTCCTTCCTGCAGATGGACTGTGCCAAAGACAAGCGCATCGATGTGGGGTTGGAGGCGGTTTTCCGTGCGATCTTCCCGATCTCCGACCACGCCGAAAAGGCGACGCTGGAGTACGTCTCCTATTGGTTCGATCCCCCGAAATTCGACCTGCGCGAGTGCCTGCAGCGTGGCCTGACCTACTCGGCCCCGCTCAAGGTGACCCTGCGGCTGGTTATTTACGACCGCAACGAAGAGACCGGCGTTAAGAGCGTCCGGGACATCAAGGAGCAGGACGTCTATATGGGGGACATCCCCCTGATGACCCCGACCGGCTCCTTTGTCATCAACGGTACCGAGCGGGTAATCGTCTCTCAGATGCACCGCTCCCCCGGCGTCTTTTTCGATTCCGACCAGGGTAAGAGCCACGCCTCGGGCAAGGTTCTGCATAGCGCCCGCGTGATTCCCTACCGCGGATCCTGGCTCGATTTTGAGTTCGACCCCAAGGGGATCGTCCACTGCCGCATCGACCGTCGCCGTAAGATCCCGGCCACCATCGTCCTCAAGGCGCTTGAGATGAGCGACGAGGAGATCCTCAACACCTTCTATGAGCGCTGGACCTTCCGCGTCGAGAAGGAATGGGCGGTGCTCCATGGTGGGATCGATCTGGTTTCGGATCTGCGATTCCCCTTCCCCCTGCTCGATCCGGCCAATGGCGAGACCGTGTTTGGCGCCGGCAAGAAGATCAGCAAGGGGATGATCCGTGCTCAGAAGCGCAAGGGGATCGAACAGATCGCCTTTCCCCGCGAGGCCTTCCTGGAGCTGTCGTTCGCCCTCGATCAGGTCGATCCCGATACCGGTCGGGTGATCGCCAATGCAGGCGACAAGCTCAGCGAAACCGCGATTGCCGAGATTCAGGCGCTGGGCCGCAACGAAGTCCAGGTGCTGGCCATCGACGGCACCGAGGTGACTGCCAGCATCCGCAACACCTTGGTCCTCGACAACGTCGAGAACGAGCCCGAGGCGTTGGTCGAGATTTATCGGGTGTTGCGTCCCGGAGAGCCTCCGACCCTCGACGTGGCCCGTCCCTTGTTCCAGAGCCTGTTCTTCGATGCCGATCGCTACGATCTGTCGATCGTGGGGCGGATGAAGATCAACTCGCGCCTTGGTTTGGACGCCCCCTTGACCCAACGTGTCTTGAATAAAGAAGACGTCGTCGAGGTGCTGCGCACGATCTGCCTGCTCCACGATGGTCATGGAGAGGTCGACGACATCGATCACCTGGGCAACCGTCGAGTCCGTTCGGTGGGCGAATTGATGGAAAACCAGTTCCGCGCCGGTCTGGTGCGTATGGACCGGGCCATCAAGGAGCGACTGACCACCGGCGATCTCGAAACCCTGATGCCGCACGACATGATCAACGCCAAGCAGGTCTCGGCGGTGGTGCGGGAGTTCTTCGGTTCGTCGCAGTTGTCGCAGTTCATGGATCAAACCAATCCCCTGTCCGAAATCACCCACAAGCGGCGTATCTCGGCCTTGGGCCCCGGTGGTCTGAACCGGGAACGGGCAGGCTTCGAGGTGCGCGACGTCCATCCGACCCACTACGGGCGTCTGTGCCCCATTGAGACCCCTGAAGGTCCAAACATCGGCCTGATCAACTCGTTGGCCATTTTTGCCAAGGTCAACGAGTTCGGCTTCATCGAGACCCCCTACCGTAAGGTGGTGGACGGTCGCGTGGCCGATGAGGTTGAGTACCTGTCGGCCATCGACGAGCAAGCCCACGTCATTGCCCAGGCCAATGCCATCCTCGATGAAAACGGCCAATTTGTTTCGGACCTGGTGATGTGTCGCTACAAGGGTGACTCGGGGCTTTATCCCCCCGATCAGATCACCTACATGGACGTCTCCAGTCGCCAGATCACCTCGGTGGCCGCCTCCTTGATTCCCTTCTTGGAGCACGATGACGCCAACCGCGCCCTGATGGGTTCGAACATGCAGCGCCAGGCGGTGCCGACCCTTCGGGCCGAGCGCCCGTTGGTCGGAACCGGCATGGAGCGTCTGGTCGCCATCGATTCTGGTGCAGCCCTGACCGCCCGCCGTCCCGGCGTGGTGGTGCGGGTCGATGCTCGCCGCATCGTGGTGCGTGCCGACGAGTTCGAGGGCGATGAGCCCGGCGTCGACATTTACCTGCTCGACAAATACACCCGCTCCAACCAATCGACTTGCTTCAATCAGAAGCCGATTGTGCGGGTGGGTGATCGGGTCGATTCGGGCGACGTGGTGGCCGATGGCCCCTCGACCGACTTGGGCGAACTGGCCCTCGGGCAGAACATGCTCGTCGCCTTCATGCCCTGGGGTGGCTACAACTTCGAGGACTCGATCCTCATCTCCGAAAAAGTGGTTGCCGAAGATCGTTACACCTCGATCCACATCGAGGAGTACGAGACGATGGCTCGGGATACCAAACTCGGCCCTGAGGAGATCACCCGCGATATCCCCAACGTCTCGGCCGAGGCGCTGCGTCACCTCGATGACTCCGGCATCGTCTACATCGGCGCCGAGGTTGGCCCTGGCGACATCCTGGTTGGCAAGGTGACCCCTAAGGGCGAGACCCAGATCTCTCCTGAAGAGAAGCTTTTGCGGGCCATTTTCGGCGAGAAGGCCGCCGACGTGCGTGATACCTCCATGCGCATGGGGCCCGGCGAGTTCGGTACCGTTGTCGACGTTAAGGTCTTCACCCGCCGCGGCACCGAGAAGGATGAGCGGGCCCAGGTCTTGATGGAGGCCGAGCTGGTCGAGTTCGAAAAGGACTTGAAGGCGGAGCTGGCGGTGATCGAAGAGGACATCTTCGACCGGATGAAGGGGATGTTGCTCAATCGCACCGCCCTGTCCGGTCCCAATCTCGAAGAGGGCAAGAAGGTCTCAGCCCCCTACTTGAGCGGACTGCGCCGCGACCGGTGGTTCGAAATCGAGCCCAAAAACGCTGAGCTTCTCCCCTCCATCGCCGCCTTGAAGGCGCAGCTGCAAAAGGCCCGTGACCGGGTCCAGGCGCGGCTTGCCGACAAGCGCACGAAGCTGGAGCGGGGCGATGAGCTGCCCGCCGGTGTGCTTAAGATGGTGAAGGTGTTCGTGGCCATCAAACGCAAGCTGTCGGTCGGCGATAAAATGGCCGGTCGCCACGGCAACAAGGGTGTGATCTCCAAGATCGTTCCCATCGAGGACATGCCTTTCCTGGCCGACGGCACATCGGTCGACGTCGTCCTCAACCCCCTGGGCGTGCCCTCGCGTATGAACGTCGGGCAGATCCTCGAAACCCACTTGGGTTGGGCCGCCAAGGGGCTGGGCCAACGTATCGGCAACATGTACGAGGATTGGCGCAAGCAGGAGTCCGACAAGGCTCGTGGGTTGCTGCTCGAAGAGCTCCAGGAAATCTACGACGAGAAGGGGGCTGCCGAGGCACTTGAATCGTTGGACGATCAAGAGCTAGCAACCCTGGCTCAGAACCTTTCGCACGGTGTGCCCGTGGCCTCGCCGGTGTTCGACGGAGCCAAGGAATCGCACATCAAGCGTTGGCTGGAGCGGGTGGGGCGTCCCACCTCGGGCCAGAGCACTCTGTTCGACGGCAGAACCGGCGAGACCTTCGACCGCCCCGTCACCGTCGGCTACATGTACGTCCTGAAGCTGCACCATTTGGTCGACGACAAGATCCACGCCCGTTCGACCGGTCCGTACTCGATGGTGACCCAGCAGCCGCTGGGTGGTAAGGCGCAGTTCGGTGGGCAGCGTTTCGGTGAGATGGAGGTGTGGGCGCTTGAAGCATATGGCGCCGCGTACACTTTGCAGGAGATGCTCACCGTCAAGTCGGATGACGTGAACGGTCGTACCAAAATGTACGAGGCCATCGTCAAAGGGGACGATACCTTCGTTTCGGGGATCCCCGAGTCCTTCAACGTGTTGGTGAAGGAGATGCAGGCGCTGGCCCTCAACGTAGAGTTGATCGGTCACGACGACTAAGCGACCTGCCCGGTAAGACCCTTATCGAGTTCAACGTCCCCACTGTCAGCGGGAGGGAGTTCCTTTGGACCAGATCCGCCGTTTGATTGAACGTCCTCAAGAGACCAGCGATTTCGATGCGATTCGCATCGGTCTCGCCAGCCCCGAAACGATCCGTTCCTGGTCGTTCGGGGAGGTCAAGAAGCCCGAAACCATCAACTACCGGACCTTTAAACCGGAGCGGGACGGCTTGTTCTGCGCCAAGATTTTCGGCCCGGTGAAGGATTACGAGTGCACCTGTGGTAAGTACAAGCGGCTCAAACACCGCGGCATCGTCTGCGAAAAGTGCGGCGTCGAGGTCATCCAGGCCAAAGTTCGGCGCGAGCGGATGGGCCACATTGAGCTGGCAGCCCCGGTCGCCCACATCTGGTTTTTGAAGAGTCTGCCCTCCCGTATCGGGTTGGCGCTCGACATCACCCTCAAGAGCCTGGAGCAGGTGCTCTACTTTGAGAAGTTCGTGGTTGTCGAGCCCGGCATGACCCCCTTGACCAAGGGGCAAATGCTGACGGTCGAGGAGCACGAGTCGATGCTCGACGAGTACGGCGACGAGTTCGTAGCGATGATGGGTGCCGAGGCGATCAGGGAGCTCTTGAAAGAGATCGACCTGGAGGCTGAGGCGACCCGCATTCGCCAGGACATCGAGGACACCGGCTCGGTCCCCAAGCGGACCAAGCTGGTCAAGCGGCTCAAGCTGCTTGAGGCCTTCCGCCAGTCGGGCAACCGCCCCGAATGGATGATTCTTGAGGTCATCCCGGTGCTGCCGCCCGATCTGCGCCCCTTGGTGCCGCTGGACGGTGGCCGCTTTGCGACCTCCGACCTGAACGACCTCTACCGCCGCGTCATCAACCGGAACAACCGGTTGAAGCGGCTACTTGAGCTCAACGCTCCCGACATCATCGTCCGCAACGAAAAGCGGATGCTTCAGGAGTCGGTCGACGCTCTGTTCGACAACGGCCGACGCGGTCGCACGATCACCGGCGCCAACCGTCGCCCCTTGAAGTCGCTCTCCGACATGCTCAAGGGCAAGCAGGGGCGCTTCCGGCAGAACCTGCTCGGCAAGCGGGTCGATTACTCGGGCCGTTCGGTCATCGTGGTGGGGCCTCAGCTCAAGCTGCATCAGTGCGGTCTGCCTAAAAAGATGGCGCTGGAGCTTTTCCGCCCCTTTATCTACTCCGAATTGGAGCGGCGTGGCACCGCCTCAACCATCAAGGCGGCCAAGCGTTTGGTCGAGCAAGAGATCGACGAGGTTTGGGGGATCCTGGAAGAGGTGATCCACGAGCATCCGATCATGCTTAACCGCGCCCCGACCTTGCACCGTTTGGGTATTCAGGCCTTCGAGCCGGTGTTGATCGAGGGTAAGGCGATTCAGCTGCACCCCTTGGTCTGCGCCGCCTTCAACGCCGACTTCGACGGCGATCAGATGGCGGTCCACGTGCCGCTGTCGATTGAGGCGCAGCTTGAGGCCCGTGTCTTGATGATGTCGAGCAACAACATTCTTGGGCCGGCTCATGGCCGTCCCATGATTGTGCCGACCCAGGACATCGTGCTGGGTCTGTACTACATGACCCGTCAGCGTCCCTACGCCAAAGGCGAGGGGATGGTTTTTGCCTCGCCCGACGAGGTCGAGGCTGCCCACGCCCGCGGTCAGGTGTCGTTGCATGCCTCCATCGAGTGCCGGATTCGCGGTCGCCGCGAAAAGACCACCGCCGGTCGTGCGCTCCTGTCGCGTATTCTCCCGGCGCAGGTCCCCTTCGGGCAGCTCAACCGGGTGCTGAAGAAAAAAGACATCGGCAAGCTGATCGACGCCGCCTACCGCTACGCGGGGCTCAAGGCGACCGTGATTTTCGCCGACCGTCTGCTCCAAACCGGGTTTTCGAATGCCAGCCGCGCCGGGATCTCCTTCGGTGTCGACGACATGCGCATTCCCCCCGAGAAAGAGAAGGAGCTCGGGCGCGCCCGCGATGAGGTCCGTCAGGTCATCGACTCCTACAACAAGGGTCTGATTACCGCAGGCGAGCGTTACAACAAGATCGTCGACGTCTGGACCGGCTGTGGTGAAGAGGTGGCGGCCCTGATGATGAAGGGGCTCAAACACGAGATCATCGAGAGTGACACCGGAGAGAAGACCGAGACGGAGTCCTTTAACTCGATCTTCATGATGGCCGATTCGGGCGCTCGTGGTTCGGCGGCCCAGATCCGTCAGCTGGCCGGTATGCGCGGCCTGATGGCCAAGCCCGACGGCTCGATCATTGAGACTCCGATCGACGCGAACTTCCGCGAAGGTCTGACGGTGCTTCAGTACTTCATCTCGACCCACGGTGCCCGTAAAGGTCTGGCCGATACCGCGCTCAAGACGGCGAACTCGGGTTACCTGACCCGCCGTCTGGTTGATGTCGCCCAGGATTGCATCGTCAACGAGGTCGACTGCGGCACCACCCGCGGCATCACCGTCACCACGCTGGTGGAGGGCGGCGACGTCATCGAGGCGCTGTCGGAGCGGGTTCTGGGGCGTGTGACCCAGGGTGAGATTCGCGATCCCCTGACCGACGAGGTGTTGGTCGATGTGGGGGTGGTCCTCGACGAAGATACGGTCGAGCGGCTGGACGACCGGGGTGTTGATCGCGCCTTTGTGCGTAGTCCGGTCACCTGCGAATCGATCCACGGGGTGTGCAGCAAGTGCTACGGGCGCGATTTGGCCCGTGGCCACTTGGTCAACCGGGGCGAGGCCATTGGCATCATCGCCGCGCAGTCGATCGGTGAACCTGGCACCCAGTTGACCATGCGGACCTTCCACGTCGGCGGTACCGCCTCCGGTGTGGTGGAACGCTCCAGCATCGAAGCGAAGAGTGCCGGTACCGTGCAGTACGAGGGGCTCCACGCGGTGGAAAACCGCGACGGCAAGTTGGTTGTACTCAACCGGTCGACTGCCTTGATGATCCGCGATCCGCAAGGGCGCGAACGCGAGCGGCATCCGCTGCCGTACGGCGCCCTGCTTGACCGTAAAGAGGGCGATTCTGTCTCTCCCGGCGAACAGCTGGCGGCGTGGGATCCCCATGCTCAGGCGGTGATCTCCGAGGTGGGCGGTGTGGTTCGGTTCGAGGATTTGGTCCCCGGACTGACCCTTGAAGACAAACGGGACGAAACCACCGGTTTGGTGACCCGGCAGGTGACGGAGCATCCCGACCGCGGCAAGGGGCTCGTGCCTCGTATCGTGCTGACCAATCCCCAAAGTGGGGAGGAGACCAGCTACCGGGTTCAACCCGGGACGGTGCTTACCGTGGTTGAAGGGGACGAAATCGCCCCTGGTGACATGATCGGCAAGCTGCCCCGCGAATCGGCCAAGACCAGGGACATCACCGGTGGTCTGCCGCGGGTGACTGATCTGTTCGAAGCCCGTATTCCTAAGAACCATGCGGTGTTGGCCCTGACCCACGGCACCGTGGCGTTTGGTAAGGAGACCAAGGGCAAGATCGAGGTGCAGGTCGTTCAGAACGACGAGATCGTCGATACCTACCAGGTGCCCAAGGGCAAACAAATCCTGGTGAAGGATGGCGATCAGGTTCGGGCGGGCGACCGTTTGACCGAGGGCGAGCCCTCCTCGCACGACATCCTGGAAGCGCTAGGTGTTGAGGCATTAACCCAGTACATGGTTCGCGAGGTTCAGGAGGTCTACCGGGTACAAGGTGTGAAGATCGATGACAAACACATCGAGACGATCATCCGGCAGATGATGAGCAAGATCATCGTCACCGATCCGGGCGAGTCTTTGCTGATCGCGGGTGAACAGATCGACCGGACTACCTTCCTCAAAGAGGTCATGGAGGCCGAACGTGCGGGCAAGTTGCTGCCGACCGGCAAGCCGATCCTCCTTGGGATCACGAAGGCGGCTCTGACCACCGAGTCGTTCGTTTCGGCTGCCTCCTTCCAGGAGACGACTCGCGTCTTGACCGAGGCGGCGGTGAACGGCAAGACCGATCATCTGCGTGGTCTTAAAGAGAATGTGATTGTCGGGAGACTAATCCCTGCAGGGACCGGTTATGCCCGACGCGATCAGGCCAAGGAGATCCGCGAAGCCCAGAGTCACGCCGAAAAAGCGACGATGGACGCCGCACTCGACATGATCGAAACGACGATTGAATCCGCAGGGGAGGACGCGCCTGCCTAAGTCATGGGGGGCGTGTTGCCCCCTGTTGGCGGCCAAACCGAAAAGGGGAATACAGCCCTTGACGTGGCCGCCTGAATGACTAACATCCGCGCCCCTTTGCATCTTTGCTTGGGCGACAAGCCCCGAGATGGCACGTTTTCGAGGAAGTATTTATGCCGACCATCAACCAATTGGTTCGCCAAGAACGCAAGGCGTCCAAGAAGAAAAACAAGGTGCCCGCTCTCCAGGCCTGCCCGCAGCGCCGGGGGGTTTGCACCCGCGTTTACACCACGACCCCCAAGAAGCCCAACTCGGCGCTTCGTAAAGTGGCTCGCGTGCGGCTGACCAACGGTTTCGAGGTGACTTCGTACATCCCCGGCGAGGGGCACAACCTGCAAGAGCACAGCGTGGTGCTGATTCGCGGTGGTCGTGTGAAGGATCTTCCCGGCGTGCGGTACCACATCGTACGTGGAACCCTGGATACCACTGGGGTGAAGGACCGGAATCAGCGCCGTTCGAAGTATGGCGTCAAGAAGCCCAAATAAGCGGGCGTTCTAAAGTAAATCTACCCAGTTCATCGAGGGTTGGAGGTTTCAAGTGGCGCGTCGTCGTCGAGCAGAAAAGCGGGAAGTTCTGGCTGATCCCAAGTTCGGGTCGGGTCAGGTGACCAAGTTCATGAACGTCATTATGCGTGACGGCAAGAAGTCGATCGCCGAAAGCATTTTGTACGGGGCATTCGATATCATCGAGCGCAAGACCAGCAAGGATCCCCTTGAGGTTTTTGAGGCGGCGATGGGTAATGCCAAGCCGATGGTCGAGGTGAAGTCCCGTCGGGTCGGCGGCGCCACCTATCAGGTGCCGGTCGAAGTACGTGCTGATCGTCGCAATGCTTTGGCGATGCGCTGGTTGGTCGGTTATGCCCGTGGTCGTGGCGAGCGCACCATGCGTGAGCGTTTGGCGGCTGAGCTGATGGATGCCGCCGAAAATCGCGGCGCCACCATCAAGAAGCGCGAAGACACCCACCGGATGGCCGACGCCAATAAGGCGTTTGCGCACTACCGCTGGTAAGACCTCCGCCGGATTTTTGGCGGCATCAAGTGAAACAAGCGCCCCTACAAGGGGGCGATGCGTTCTTTCCAACTGGAGTTAGACGTGGCTAGGTCGGTACCTCTCGAAAAAACCCGCAATATCGGCATCATGGCGCACATTGATGCCGGTAAGACGACCACGACCGAACGAATCCTGTTCTATACCGGGATTTCGCACAAAATCGGCGAGGTTCACGACGGCGCTGCGACCATGGACTGGATGGAGCAGGAGCAAGAACGCGGGATTACCATTACCTCTGCGGCCACCACCTGCAGCTGGAAAGATCACCGCATCAATATCATCGACACCCCTGGCCACGTCGACTTCACCATCGAAGTGGAGCGCTCGCTCCGCGTGCTCGATGGTGCCGTAGCCGTGTTCTGCTCGGTGGGCGGCGTTCAGCCTCAGTCTGAGACCGTCTGGCGTCAGGCGGTGAAGTACAAGGTTCCCCGCATGGCGTTCGTCAACAAGATGGATCGCGTTGGCGCCAACTTCTACAACGTCGTCGACCAGATTCGTGATCGCCTCGACGCCGTCGCCGTTCCTATCCAAATTCCCATCGGCGCCGAAGAGCATTTCCGCGGTGTGGTCGATTTGATCACCAATAAAGCCATCGTGTGGGATGACGAGACTGCCCAAGGGCAGAGCTTTGATGTCATCGAGATTCCTGCCGATCTGGTCGAGAAAGCAGCAGAATTTCGTGAGGCGATGATCGAGGCGGTAGCCGAGTTCGACGAGGCCGCCATGGAGAAATACCTGGAAGGTGAGGAACTTTCCGAGGCCGAGATCAAGCACTGCATCCGTCTGGGCACCAACGCCAACGCTATTGTCCCAGTGACCTGTGGGACCGCGTTTAAGAACAAGGGCGTCCAAACCTTGCTCGACGCAGTGGTGGACTACATGCCCTCGCCCCTCGATGTGCCCCCAATTAAAGGGGTCAAGATGGATGGGGAGACCCCCGACAGCCGCGTTTCGGATGACGACGCTCCCTTTTCGGCGCTCGCTTTCAAGATTATGAACGACCCCTTTGTTGGTTCGCTGACCTTCCTGCGCGTCTATTCGGGCGTCATGGAGGCGGGCTCCTACATGCTAAACTCTACCAAGGACAAGAAGGAGCGGGTTGGTCGTCTGCTCAAGATGCACGCCAATAAGCGCGAAGAGATCAAAGAGATCCGTGCTGGCGACATCTGCGCCGCTGTTGGTTTGAAATACTCGACCACGGGCGACACCCTATGTGAAGAGAGCCATGCAGTCATTCTGGAGCGGATGGAATTCCCCGAGCCCGTGATCCACATTGCCATTGAGCCCAAGACCAAGGCCGACCAAGAGAAGATGGGCCTGGCTTTGCAGCGCTTGGCGCAAGAAGACCCCTCGTTCCGTGTGCGGACCGATGAAGAGAGTGGACAGACCATCATCTCTGGTATGGGTGAGCTGCATCTTGAAATCATCGTCGACCGCATGCGACGCGAGTTCAAGGTCGAGGCCAACGTCGGCAAGCCCCAGGTTGCCTACCGCGAAACCATCACCGAGTCGGTCAAGGTTGAAGGCAAGTTCGTGCGCCAGTCGGGTGGTCGCGGCCAATACGGCCATTGCTGGCTTCACGTCGAGCCCCAGGAAAAGGGCAAAGGCTACGAGTTCGTCAACGGCATTGTTGGCGGCGTGATTCCCCGCGAGTACGTCCCAGCTGTCGATAAGGGCATTCAAGGTGCGATGACCTCCGGTGTAATGGCGGGCTTCCCTGTGGTCGACGTCAAGGTCACGGTGTTCGACGGCTCTTATCACGATGTCGATTCGAACGAAAAGGCCTTCGAAATTGCCGGCTCTATGGCTTTCAAAGATGGCTGCAAACAGGCTAAACCGGTTCTGCTTGAGCCCATCATGAAGGTAGAGGTGACCGTGCCCGATGATTACATGGGCGACGTCATCGGTGATCTGAACAGCCGTCGCGGCCAGATTCTCGGCATGGACACCAAAGGCAATCAGCAAATTATCAACTCTTATGTACCGCTGGCCGATATGTTCGGGTACTCCACCGACCTGCGTTCGCGCACCCAGGGACGTGCCACGTACAGCATGCATTTCGATCACTACGAGACGGTCCCGAGCCAAGTTGCTCAGGAAATCATCGCCAAGGCCAAGGCCTAATTACCGTCGCGATTTTTTGAATTTAGAGCTATTTCAAAGGCTGAGAGAGGACAACTCCAATGGCTAAAGCGAAATTCGAACGCAGTAAACCGCACGTCAACATCGGGACCATCGGTCACGTCGACCATGGCAAGACCACTTTGACGGCTGCGATCACCTCGGTGCTGGCCTCGAAGGGTCTTGCCGAGAAGCGGGCCTACGATCAGATCGACGGCGCCCCCGAGGAGCGTGCTCGCGGTATTACCATCGCGACCGCCCACGTGGAGTACGAGACCCTTGCTCGTCACTATGCCCATGTCGACTGCCCCGGCCACGCCGACTATGTGAAGAACATGATCACCGGCGCTGCGCAGATGGACGGCGCGATTCTGGTGGTGTCTGCCGCCGACGGCCCGATGCCCCAGACCCGCGAGCACATCCTGCTCGCCCGTCAGGTGGGCGTGCCCTTCATTGTCGTGTTCCTGAACAAGGCCGACATGGTGGACGACGCGGAGCTCTTGGAGCTGGTCGAGATGGAGGTGCGCGAGCTGCTGTCGAGCTACGACTTCCCCGGCGACGACATTCCTGTCGTGATCGGCTCGGCGCTGCGCGCCCTTGAGGATCCCAACCCCGACACCAACGACTGGGCCAAGAAGATCATGGACCTGATGGACGCGGTGGATGCCTACATCCCCGAGCCCGAGCGTGCCATCGACAAGCCCTTCTTGATGCCGGTTGAGGACGTGTTCTCGATCTCGGGTCGTGGCACCGTGGTGACCGGTCGTGTGGAGCGCGGGATTGTGAAGGTCGGCGAAGAGATCGAGATCGTCGGCATTCGTAATACCGTCAAGACCACCGTGACCGGCGTTGAGATGTTCCGCAAGCTGCTGGATCAAGGTCAGGCGGGCGACAACATCGGCGTGCTGCTGCGCGGGACCAAGCGGGATGACGTGGAGCGTGGTCAGGTTCTGGCGAAGCCCGGTTCGATTACCCCCCACACCAAGTTCGAAGGCGAGGCCTACATCCTGAGCAAGGAAGAGGGCGGGCGCCATACCCCGTTCTTCGGTGGCTATCGTCCCCAGTTTTACTTCCGGACCACCGACGTGACGGGTGTTGTAACGCTGCCCGCCGACAAAGAGATGGTGATTCCGGGTGACAACGTTTCTGTTTCGGTGGAGCTGATTGCGCCCATCGCGATGGAAGAGGGTCTTCGCTTCGCCATTCGTGAAGGCGGTCGTACCGTCGGCGCCGGCGTCGTCAGTAAGATCATCGC